>Ga0334893_1001584_pt1 | contig 20721 bp, 21 predicted proteins | sample GraSluR3_MG_5_FD_207218 | JGI IMG/M metagenome (GOLD analysis project Ga0334893, IMG submission 207218) | Sludge microbial communities from methane-producing bioreactor in Wageningen University, Netherlands - Granular Sludge_09_05-R3 | ecosystem: Engineered > Bioreactor > Anaerobic >...
ACCAGTGCCCAGTGGAACCTCTTTCTACGTTGGACCAAACCCCAGAGTTACCATCAAATAGGTAAATATGAGCTGATGCAGAAACAGATTCCCCAGTTCCTTCTTGAGTTATCCAAATACCTGTTCCGCTTTTTTCCTCAAGATTAACTCTTAATACCTTTACCCCATTAACTTCAAAAGGCGTTCCATTTTCCACCACTCTAAAGCTATTTATTCTGTCTACTGGAACAGGTACTTTATTTAACCCTGTTACGATGAGTTTGCCCATTTCAGCCTGATAAAGAGCCTGTGCTTCTGCTTTAGTCTGCCCACCTACAGGTGGAACTACTGGAGCAGTTGGCTTTGCTATTAAACCTGCTTTAGTCGCTAGATTTCCCACAAGTGCTATTGCTTCTTGCTTTGACATTTTGTTGGTCGGTTTAAATGTTCCATCAGGATATCCACCAATTCCACCTGCTTTAGATAATGAGCCAACACCTTCTTGTGCCCATGGTGCTATGTTTCTATTATCTGTAAATTTCTTTACGTCTTTAGATTGGGAGATATTAGATAACTGTCTTTCCGCTTGGTTAGCCATTACTGCTATCTCTTGTCTAGTGATTGTTGCATTAGGCTTAAATGAACCATCAGGGTATCCTCCAACAATTCCTAGCTGATTTGCCAATGTGATAAGTGGATTGTTCGTATCCGTAAACTTAGAATCACTAGAAGATGGAATGCTTGTCTGCTTCTTAACCTTATTGAAATAAGTTGTTATAAGCTCTGCAAACTCCTCTCTTGATATGTCCTCCCTAAAATCTGCATCATTCTTCAATGAATTAGGAATCAGACCTGCGTTACTCATTGCGTCCACCGTAGGCTTTGCCCACTCTGATGTAAAGCTATTTGCGTAGACTTTATTTAACTCAAGTGCCGGAGACATAAGCATCACCATAGATACTGCAAGTGTTATAGAAGCTAATTTAAATTTCATTTTCCCATTTCCCCTTTATTATTTATTTTTAAAAGAACTAAATAGCCTAAATTTATTTTACTATTATCTATCATACCAAAATATAGCAAAGTATTAAATTGAAAGATTTTAGCTAAATGCTATTTTTAATTTTATGTAAGGTTATTTTAAGAAGATTGTATATTTCAAAATATCCTAACGCCATAATATTAAAACATTCAAACACTATAACGTCATAAATTTATAACACTATAGTGTTTGAAACAATTAAGTTTTAGATTAAAGATTTAAAAATTATTGGACAAAAGAGTTATTCTTTTTTATTAAATTCATCATCGTAATCTTCTTCAAATCCTTCTTCGAAAGATAAATCATCATTTGTATTGCTAGATTCACTTTTATTAAGGGCATCGGATGATTGAGAAATGTCTGCATTCAAATGCTCATCATATTCATTTGCTATATAATCATCTTCATACTCATCTAAATATTCATTATCCTCATCAGAATCTTCGTATTCGTCATCTATAGAAGCTGTGTTTTTATTTTTGAGATAGATTTTCTTATAATAGCCAAATCCTCCTACAAAAAGAGCAACAAGAGCAATAATAAATAGGGTAGAGTTAGGTTTTTTATCCATATTACTTTCTTGTTCAGCTAAAATCATTTCTGCTTCTTCTTTTTCTATTTGTTCTTTAATTTCAGCTTTTAATCTAATTTCCATATCTTCTCTAGTTTCTTCGGAGTCATTAAGTTCTCCACTATTTTTTCTTGATTTATTAATTAGATTTAAAAGGTCAGATTCTGAGACCTCTGTAAGCATACGAACTTGTTGGTCATTTTTACTATAGTCTATTATGAGATGAAATTCTTTCCCTGAATCTGTTTGAAAAGTTAAAAATTGTCTTTTAGGGGGGATATCTGAATCAAACTGATGCCCATCTTCTCCAACATTTTCTGTTATATCTCCTCTAGACTGAGATGGGCTAGTAGGGGAGGTGAAGTTGGGTTTTTCTACATTTCCACCAATTGGAGTAGAAGTTTTTGCGGGTGCTTTGTATGGGTCAGCCATAGATATAGATTGTGCGGTATTATTCAATTGTTCATATGAAGCTGTAGAAGTCTTGATAGGAGATATATTTTCATCTAAGTCCAAGCCATCTGATGCATATGAGAGAGTAGGGGAGACAAGTAAAGCTGTAGTTAGTATTGTAGCTATTACAGGGTTCATATTTTTACCTCACTTTTGTATGATTTTATTCTTCATTTTTATCTTGAAAATCATGTATTTCTTTATTGTCAGAACTATTTTCAGTAGTATTTTCAAATTTCGGATTATTGATTATAATTTTTGAGCTATCTAAGAAAATACTGTCCTTCTTTTCAAGTAGTCTAAGTAAATCCATAGGTGACATCTCTATTTTATTTAAAAATTCTCCGGTTATTACACTATTTAGTTTTTCGATTTCACCTTCAAGATTTTCGATATCTTTTTTTATTTTTTCGATACTGTCTCGTTTCTTTTCAATTTTTTCTTCTACACTGGAAATTGAATTTCTTATTTTATCTGGGTTTAGCATAGGTTTACCTCCAAAGAAAAAGACATCTATATTTAAGATGCCTTTTTAAATTTATGATGTTTTAATTATAAAATTTTATAAAGTTATAGTACCATGACACTAAAGTGTTTTAGGTTTTTAAAATTATGGAGTTACTCTTCCAGCTCCATAGTAATGCTTTTGCCAATAGCTTGAGTTAAGATTTGCATATTGAACCGGATCACCTGCATGAATCATAGTTCCATTGCCAACATATATTCCAACGTGGGTTACTGGTCTTCCGGCGTTATATGTTCCTGTAAAGAAAACTATATCTCCAGGTCTTAATTCTTCTTTTGATATCCTTTGAGTCGAATTATATATACCTTGAGCTGTAGTTCTAGGCATATGCTTTACTCCTGAGTGGGTAAAGGTCCAAGTAACAAAGCTAGAGCAATCAAATGTGTTAGGGCCATTTGCTCCAAATACATATCTCTTTCCAAGGTGCTTTTGGGATTCTTCTAAAAGTACTTTTACCCATTCATCGTAGTTTTCAAAGTCAACATCATTAGGGAAAGTATAATTAGGATTGTTGCTATAATTATTATTTTGAGAGAAATCTACTATATATGCATCTGACAAAGTATCGGTATTTGATAAAAGGTAGAAATATGGGTCTAGGTAGTTATCAAACTTATCAATTAGTTGAACTGTTAGAAAAGAACTCATATAAGTATCGTTAGAAGACTCAGCTATAGAGCATAATTCTTCGCCGGCATTAACCTCATATCCCTCTTCAACTAAAAAGTTAGATACATTAAAATATCTAACTCTGTTTCCTGCAAAGGTTAAAATTTCAAGATACTCACCAAATTCATTATTACCAAAACTAATAATTCCATCTACAAGTGCAAATACTTTTTCACCGGTAGGTTGAATATCTATTGCAGGGTAGAATATTTTTTGTCTAGTATCAGGCTCTAAGCTATATCCAAACTTTCTTATGACATCTGTTTTCCAATCATCTAAAATTGGACTTTTCATAAATGTAAAGCTACCTTTAGCTTCATAAAACATCTTATATGAAATCTTTTCTTTTACACCTAAAAGACCAAACTTTGAATCTATAACATCTTCAAGGGGCTTTGTGTTTAGTACGGTTCTGAGAATAGTAACAGTGTATGAAGTTTCACCTGAATATCGTATTTCAGTTCTTGGAATTCTCTCAAGTCTATACATAGTGCTAAACAAATCTTCTATTTCGGATTTAACTTTACTGTCTTCAAGCTCAAAACCATGGGAAAATATTACTGATAGATACGATGCAATCATATGAGGGTCATGTCCGATATTATCTAAACTGTACTCATATTCATCATATACAGGGTGATTTTGTTCAGTATCAATTATATCAATAGCTAAATCTACTTCAAGCTCTGAAAAATATCCGTTAGTTTTTGTTATCTCGATATCTGATGATTGATATACTATTGATGCAACTACAGCACCACCAATGCTAGATATAGAAACTAGGAGCATGAAAACACAAGCAAAGAAAAATGCAATTACAAGAGGGATTCCTAAAAGAGAGGAAAAGGCAGTTACCACTCTAACCATAGCAGCTTTAGATGATTTTATTAACATCACAAAACGACTCTGATTTATTTCGAAAGTTTCTGATGATTTTTTAAGTTCACTACTTTTAAATGCTTTAGCATAATGTTTTTTATAGATTAATTTTTGCAATTTCTTCTTTTCGGCTTTTGAATATTGATTTAGATTTCTTTTTTTCTCATGTTGAATAATATCTTTATTTTGTTGGTTTAATGCACTTTTAGATTTATTTAAATCCTTTTGGGTTTTAGGTTTTTCTCTTAAATTACCTAGTTTTCTAACTGTATTTATTTTAGTTCCTATAATATTTTTTGAGTCAGTTACAAACTTAAAGGTTTCTGAATGCAAACTTTTATCTTTCTCGATAGAATCTAAGGTGGAGTCTTTGGCAAATCTAAAAGTATAATAAGTAGGGGAAAGAAGAAATCTACTAGGGTGTTTTTCTTTTTTAGATTCATAAAATTGTAGTCTTGAACTCTGGAATTTATTTCTATTATCTAAAAGGTCATTTTTTATTTTTTCTTTAGCTTTCTTATTATTATGATTTACTTTTATTTTTCTGACAGATTTCGACAAATTTTGAAGCTTTTGATTAGTGCTATTAACGGTTTTAAATGTATCGGATTGAAGGGAATTATCATCTTCCTCTAAAGATTCAACGATTTTTTCTCTAACTCCATAATTTCGTTTATTTTGTAGTTTTTTATTTTTTAAAGATAAGTTGCTATGTTTATGTTTCAATTCTTTTATATGAGAGTTTGAGAATCTAACACTTTTTTCTTGAAGTTTTGCTTTATCAGAAATATGCTTAAACTTAAATCGTGTTTTATCTATATGGATTTTGATTTTTAAAGAATTAAGTTCATCGGTACTTTTTTTAGAAGGTCTAAAAGATTTTTTATTTGGACTTTTTGTATTCTTTCTAATCGAAGTATCTGAAGAGGAAATAAAATTGCCTTTTTCATATCCCGGATTATTAACCTTGCTATAAGATTCCACTGAATCAAAATTACTGTTTTTATTTTGCTTTTGTATTTTCTTTTTGATATTTTTCTTTTTCTTATCTATATTTTGAGTCTTCAAATCAAGCTTTTCTTTCGTTCGTTCAAGGGATATGTCTTTTATACGATTACTTATATTTTCTTTAGTTCCTTTTGTAACATTTAATTCTTCTAAGCCATCTTTAGTCATTTTATTGACTATTTTATCCTTAGAAGTAAGTTTTTTAGCCATTAAATCAGCTCCTTAATACCACTCGCCCTTTGCGTTATAGTGATACCATTGGCTATTTTTGAGCCTTACGCACACGCAATTGTTTTCATCAATCCAAACTTTAACAATTTTCATTCCATCCTTGTAGTCATTTCCTACGCATTTAGTGTGCAGCTCGTTTGTTCTAAACATTAATTTCTTTTGATCTTCTGTAATGTTCTCGATTCCGACAATCATTTCATCAACTCCTTATTTTATGAACTAACTTCTTCAGGTTTTGTAGTCATTACTTTGTATAGTATTGTTTCTTTGGGAAACTTATCTATGAATGGAATAGTTACATTTCCATAAAAAAGTAACCCTTCACCTGGATTGGTATGGGTTACATAAGATAGTTGATGGGGGGATATGTTTAGTCTTTGAGCAAGTTCTGCTCTATCCCCGGATGCTTGAGATAGCATATAGATAAACTCACTGTTTTCAAATATATTTTCTATTTCTTTTGAAGACAACAAATCTTTAACATTTTGGGTTATACCAGTTGGAATTCCTCCCCATTTTCTAAATCTTTTCCATATTTCCACAGAGTATGAGGCTGTTTGAGGTTCTTTTAAGAGAAGGTGAAATTCATCAATATAATATCTTGTAGCCTTTTTACCTCTATTCATAGAAACTCTATTCCATACTTGATCCTGAATTATTAGCATACCGATTTTTTTAAGAGCTTTTCCAAGCTCTTTAAAATTGTAGCAAACAAAGCGGTTATGAATATCTATGTTTGTTTGATGATTAAAAACATTAAGTGAACCAGTAACATAGATTTCAAGAGAGGTTGCAATGCGTTTTGCTTCAGGGTCTTCCTGTTGCAAAAGAGTTTTGTATAAATCTTCAAGGATAGGCATATTTTCAGGAACAGGATTTTCTAAATATTTCCTATATATAAGTCTTACGCATCTATCTACTATTGAATTTTCTTTTCCATCAAGGCCCATCTTTGTACCTACTACAAGCTCACAAAGAGATAAGATGAATTCTGACTTTAATGTAAGTGGGTCGTCATCTTCTGCATAATTAAGGTTTATATCCATAGGATTTATATAGTCTTTCGAGTTAGGGGATATGTTTATTACTTGTCCCTTTAAAGTATTAACAAGTGGAGCATATTCACCCTCTGGGTCTCCAACGATAATATCATCTGTCGTTCTTAAAAAAGAATTTGTAATTTCTCTTTTAGCTGCGAAAGATTTACCAGCTCCCGGCACACCTAAAATCAAACCATTTGGATTTTTAAGTGCTTTTCTATCTACCATGATAATGTTATTAGAAAGGGCATTAAGACCGTAATAAAGTGATTCTCCACCCATAAAAAGCTCTTGTGTGGTAAAGGGTACAAAAATAGCTGTACTAGAGGTTGTAAGAATCCTTTTAATCTCAATCCTATTTTTTCCAAGTGGAAGTGAAGAAACAAGTCCTCTTTCTTGCTGATAGTCTAGTCTTTTCATCATGCAGTTATATTTAGTAGATATTGATTGTACTTGAGATACTGTATTTTCAAGCTTTTGCCTTGTTAATGCAGTGTTCATAACAGTTATAGTAGTTACAAACATTCTTTCGTTTCTATTTTGCAGATCATCTAGAAAATTTTCAGTTTCCTTTGTAAAAGTCTGAATATCTGAAGGGATAATATCCATATCATAACCAGCTCTTACAGCTTTCTTTTGTTCTTCTATTTTCATTTTATTTAAATCAGATTGCTTACTCTTAATCATCTTGATAGCTTTGTTTTGGTCTATTGAATGAATATGAAAGCTTATAGATATGTTTTCATCTATATCTAAAAGGTCTGCAAGCATTCTATCATTCATTTCAGGAGCATTAATAACTATATGGGATACCGCTGAATACATATCGCCCATTCTAAATACTTTTCTATCTCCAAAATTAAAAGAAGATGGAACTATATAGTCTTTTGTAGACATTCCACCATTTTTGATACTATTCCATGTGAAGTTGAATTTACTATCTGAATCTGGATTCATAATATTAAAAAGGAGTTCTAATCTTTCTTTTCCATCTAAAGCGATAGCTCTTGCTCCTAATACTTTAAAATTATTTAGTATATCCGATTCTATTCTTTCTAGTCTTTGTTTTGCATTTTTTAAATTTTCAGCTTCTATAGTGTAGGTGATGTACTTAGTTTTTATAAGACCATTGTTACCTTTACTTAGCTGATTTTTTAGCATATTAGAAAACTCTTCCCTAATTTCATTAAAATTATCACTTGAACTAGGCATTTCTATATTTCTTTTAAAGTCTTCTATATTCCCTTTTTGATTTATGAAAGAAAGTTGAAATTCTACAGATGAATCAAAGTAATTTAGAAAATCACAGTAGTTTTCAAATATTATAGTTTTATCATCATTTTGTGCAAGCTGATAGTTTATATCAAAGAACTGGATTGTTTTATTATACTTTTTTCCACCTAGATGACAAATTCCATCTGGAAGGATTCTTTGATAAGGGATTGTATCTTGTACAGTTTGGATTGGTGGAGTTCTCTTTTTAAAAAAAGAAATCATAAAGCCTTTAGATTCTGATTTTTCTTTTATCAAAGAAGATTTATCTTTTCTATGCTGGTATTCTTCTTTGCTTTTTTGTAACTTCTGAATTTGCTTTTTTTGCTGTTGATTTTGGAGGTTTTGCAAGTTTATCAGCTCCTTTCACTAAAGCTTCATAAGAGTTTATATTCTTATATATTCTTACTTCAGGGTTTCTTATTTTACTTTCATAGTAATATTTTATTAGCTTTTCAAAATTAAGACCGTCTCTTTCGTAGACACCTAAGAAAAAGAAGGGCATAACTCCAACCATCATAATGAGAAGGGCAATGTCATTTGGAAATATTTGTTTTGCATTTATATAGATAAAAAAACCTATAATTCCACCTAATGAGAAGCTTATGAGCTGTCTTCTAGTTAGGTTGAATGCTATCTTTGTTTTTACCTTAGCTAAATCCTTAGGAACCGGAACAAATGCCATTTAATAACTCCTTTCCAATAAAAAAAGCTGCTCATTGAGCAGCCTAAGGATATTTATATGAAATTCTTTTTATATTCTTTGTATGATTTATATTTTTTCCTAAAATTTATTATGCTAAATACAAATTCCTGTATTCTTTTGTAAAGAATTTGAAATCCTTTAACTGTAGGTATGAAGAAAACTATTACAAAGATAAACGGAAGGTAAGGAGATAAAAAATCAAATATTTTAACAATAGCCATTAAAATAGCAAATGGAACTATAATAGGAATAAGTAGTCTAAATATTAAACCGGTATTATTCATCTATATTACCTCGCTTTTTGTGTTTATTAGCTAATCCAAATACCGTAGCAGTAGGGATAAGGCTGTATATATATAATAATGAATCATTAGTTGTTTGACGATTTATTCCTCCAGCCACAATGTAGACAACAATCATACCTATAATATATGCAAGAGCGAATTTAATTAGAAACCATATTGTATGTCTAAAGAGAATTTTTAATTCATTTATCATATTGAATGTAGTGCTTTCTTCGTTTGCTTCTTGCTCAAGATGAAAGGATAGTTCTTCATCAGTCACTGGTTTTATAGAAATACTTGTGAAATTTCCATGTTCATTAAGTTCATGAGAGCCTAAATTAAATTCTTCATTCTCTGAAAAATCAATATGTTTACGAATAGTATATTCAGCTCCTTTCATACAACAACATTTTAAATTTAAAGCATTATAACACTAAAATGTTATAATGTTCAAAACTTAATGAGCATTTAATACAGATTTGGCAACACTATTTGATTTTATAAGAGAAACTAAAAGAACTACAGAAATTCCAATAAGGAATCCTAAGCTCTTTGTGAAATCAAACGCACCGCCACCAATTCCTTCAAGAAATGTTTTGACAAGCTGAGAGTATATTCCAAATCCTAAAATAATTAATACCCCTTGTAAAGCATAAGCAAAAATTACTTTTGTATAGTTAATACCTATATTTGACCATTCTTTATTTCCAAATGTGGCAAAAGGAACAGGTGCTAGTGAAATATAGAAATATATTTCAACCATTCTTATTGCAAGAATTACAAAAATACCCATTGATAAAATCCAAAATATGACTTTAAATATTGATGTTAATAGGATTAGTGTTATCAATTCGTGTATTGCTAACGTATTTAAAGATTCTATAAAAGTGCTTGAATCTATTTCTAATAATGTATTGCTAGATGTGACTATTCCAAGTGTGCTATTTGTTAAACTAGCTCCTACATCAAAGAATGCCATAACGAAGTTAAACGTATTAGAAAGTAGGTACACTGCTATTCCTGCTTTAAATACATATTTAAAAAAATTAAAAGTATCTATATCATGCATGTTGTTTTTTTCATTAACCATTTGTATAAGCTCATAGCAGAGTATAAAAGTTATTATTAAAGCGGCTATAGGAAGTATAATGTTGTCGGATATATTTCTGACCAAGCCATAAATATTAGAATTCCAAGACATAGGAGATGCTCCAGCATTTGAAGACACATCTACTAAAGTTTCGTTGAAATAATCAAACATACCTTCAACCTTAGATATAACAGAGCTTATGAGCATTTTTCTTATATATTCAATTATCTGATCTATTACCCACATATATTCACCATCCTTTGGATAGTTTTAAAAAAATTTAAATCTTTGATTTTGATATTAATTTAAATTTAGCCAATTTATGAAGAAGCTCTTAGTTTTTATGGATTAGTTAGAACTTCTTCACCTTTGAAAATAGAACAAGTAAAACTAAAATAAGTTTGCTAAATTAGGGATAACTTGTTGTGCAAGAAGTATTATTCCACCGCCTGCCATAAGCTGTTTTATACCTTGAGATTTCGCTCCTGGGTTATCTCCACCATATCCTTCAAGTAAGTTTACCACTCCCCATACTCCAAGTCCTGCTCCAAGAGCTGTTACAAGTGTTTTTAATGCTTCTATTGCACTGTTAAAAAATTCCATAAATAATCTCTCCTTTGTTTTTTATATTCTTTTTAAAAAAAGTTCAAATTGCTTTGTGGAAATAGCTCCAATTTCATATTCTTTTTTAGCAATATTATTTTTCTTAGCTTTTATCCTTTCTAATTTAATATATTTTTCTACATCAAATTCATTGTCTTTATTAAAATCCGAAAGTAGCTTATAATTTTCATGATTTTTAATATTATATTTTCTTGAAAGAAATGGCCTAACACCTCTTAGCTGCATAATGCATTTTCCTCCATCCAGTATTGCTATTTCATCTTGACTCATAAGCTCTTTTCCAACCTTTTGATAGTTAAGTCCATAGCTTTGTTGTTGGCCTCTATTTTGAGAAGTGTTATAAAGGTCTATAGTTTCTTTTCCAAGAATTTCGGCAAGGTCCTTTAAGGTAGATTTTTCTTTACCGCCAAGAAATAATGTGGTGTCACAGTTTCCTTCGATAGTATCAGCGTGGTCTTTGTATATACCTTTAAGTTGACTCTTTGATTGAAGAACAACAGATGCTGATATTTCTCTGGAACGCATGGTTGCAATTAACTTCTCAAAATTTGGGATTTGGCCAATATTTGCAAATTCATCTAAAAGGCAACGAACATGATAGGGCAGTTTTCCTCCATATTCGTCATCAGCTTTTTCGCATAAAAGGTTAAAAAGCTGAGTGTATAACATGGCCACTATAAAATTAAATGTTGTATCAGTATCGGAAATTATTATAAAAAGTGATGTAAGAGTATCGCCAATCTTATCTAGCTCTAATTCATCTTTTGATAGCATTTCTTTAAGTTCCTCAATATCAAAAGGGGCAAGTCTAGCTCCACAAGAAATTAATATAGACTTTGCAGTTTTCCCTGCTGCCAATTTATATTTTTTATATTGTCTTACGGCAAAGTGATTAGGCTTAGGATCTCCTATGATTTCGCCTGTTATATAATCTTTTCCGGTTTCAAGTTCTGTAAATAAAATATCTACTCCGTTTACAAAACTTTCATTATCTTCTTGAACCTCAGAAGCATCTATCATTGAAATTAACGTATTAAAGTTCTTTTCCTCATCAGGAGATTCGTAAAAGATATAAGCAATTAATGCAGTATATAAAAGTCGTTCAGCCTTTACCCAAAAATCTTCACTAGATTTTTCGCCTTCTCCTTTTGTATTTAAAATTATTGTGTTAACGAGTTTTAAGATGTCTTTTTCTTTTTTAAGATAGGCGAAGGGGTTGTAATGCATAGATTTTTTAAAGTTTATAGTATTTAGAACTTTGATTTTATAAGGCTCATATACTTGTTTATTGTTTTTTAGTAGCACTTTTCCTTTTTCATCAAATTTTGGCCTACCTCTTGATAGCATTTTTCCAACTTCGAGAAGGACAGTACCTTTTGGGTCTGTAACTACATACGAACTATGCATTTGCATAATATTTGGTTTGACATAAAATCGAGTCTTTCCAGAACCAGAGCCACCAACTACCAAAACATTTTTATTTCTAGCTGTGTGATGGGGCTTTCCAGGGAGGGAATAGGGGTTTAATGTTAGTGCTTCTGTTTCTGTCAAAATTATATTATTTCGTGGCTTAACATCAACATATGGAAGTATCTCTTTTCGAGTTCCCCATCTAGCAGAGCCATATTCTTTTCCTTGCCTAAATTTTTTCTTATCTAGTTTTCTGAGATAAATAATCATAAAAAAAACTCCTGTAGTAGTTATTCCAATTAATAAATCTTTGGAATTAAAACTAAGGAGAAGGGAAGAAAAGGCATCTTCGAAATTTAAAAGAGTGTTTAATAATCCGATTTTTTGTGAAAGTGAGCTAATTTTATTTGAAATATAGAAAATGATTAAGTAGGGAAGAGACATAAGTATTAGTTTTCTATTGTCCATACTGGAAAGTGCATTATTAATATCAGCCTTAACTTCTTTCCCAATCTTTTCAAAAGTTGTCATAGACTTAACTCCTGCTTTTTTTCTTTTACTTTCTCATTATTTAGATTAGCTTCTTTAGCTTTATCTTTGGCTTTTTCTAGTTTCAAAATAGTGCTTTCTTTCTCTTTTGAATTAGGGATTTGTTCTATTTTTCCTGCTATTTTAAAGTCGTTTTTATTTAATTTTTTATAATGCTCTTGATAGATTTTCAATGTTTCTTCATGCCTTGTTTTTTCTTTAGGATTTTTATCGTTTTCAATTTGATTTTCTAGTTTATCCATTTTATTTTTCACTTCTTCCAGATTATCCGACAGTTCAATACTTTGTTCTTTGATAAAGTCTGATTTTTCATTGGTCTGAAGTCTTTCTGCCACAATAAATCTTTCTAGAGCTTTCTCTATAAGCTCAACATCCCTAGCTAGGAAAAAAAGGTTAAACCTACCCGGTGTTGAATAGTCTTTTTTTATTGAATAATCAACTTCATGGTTTTTCATTATCTTTTGGAATAACTTCAAATTCTTGATATCACAATCGTTACTCGAAAGTGGTATGCCTTTTTTATATAGTATTTTGAGATTTTTAGCGTTAGTTTTCCATAGAATGTCTTTATTTAAGAGTTTTTCAAATAGCTTAATTAGGGATTCACTAGTAATATCAATTGCATTTAAAGTTAAGCCATAGACTTTTTTTATAGGTTTTTCTGTGTGATGAACTAGCTTTCTCGTAGTTCTATAGCTATCTTCGACTGTTTTAAGAGCGTCTTTTAGTGTTTCCTCTTGATTCAAATTTTCACCTTCTCTCAGATTAAATTTTTAACTAAATGTTGTTATGGTGGAATCCATTTTTTACAGATGAAACTCATTTTAGCATCTCCTTTAAAATCAAAACATTCGTAAAAGCCATTATTTTTAGTTTTAATAAGATTTTTTATAAAATATGATACCAAAATATGTCAATGAATCAAAAGTATCTTAAAACAAAAAATTAACACACTGGATTACTTTCAGCCAAAATGTTAAAAACAATAAGCTTAATTTAATGATTTAAGTCATGGTTAGTTTTTGAATTATAATACAGATTCATTGAATTTGGAGCGTTGTAGAGAGTTGTCATGAGATAAGATCTAATATCTCTAATTTCAGTAGTATTTCTTGAAAGGCAGTCAATTACAAATTCTATATGCATATGATTTAGCTTTAAAAACCTAGATTTAACTAGATTTGCAGAGGTATTACAACCATTTATTCTGAAGTCTCTTTTCGTAGAAGATACTGTATCGACAAGGATTTCAGTAATATCGTTTACGATATCGGAGTCGTTTTTTTCGAGTAGAAGCTCATAGTCAATATTGTCTTTAACTATATGCTCATTTAAATCTCTAGTTTTATCACTGATTATTTCTTTTTCGAGATTTTGAATATTTTTATATTTCCTTTCGTTCATTCCTTCGGTATTTTTTATTTTGTCATGTTCTTTGTCTAATTCTTTTTGAATGAAGGAATGATTATATATTTTATTTATATTATTATCTATATATCTATTAAGAGTCGTAATATTTACGGGTCTAGAACCGGAGTTTTTACGGTTCATAGTGTTTTCAACGGTTTCAAGGGGTGATTTTTTTGATTGGTTTTTTTCGTGTTTTTCTGATAATTTACTATTTTTATACTTTGTAGTGTTTTCAATGCTTTGAGTTGAATCGTAACTTTTACGGTTCATAGTATTTGCAAGGGGTTGATGTGAATCGTCCTTTTCAGAGAGATTTTCTATAATCTCATTAGAGTCATCAACATTATCTAATTCTTTAAAATCAATTAAATCCTCGTCTTGATTTTCTTTTATTATTTTGTTTATATCGGGATAAGTTAGATATATTAAATTTGGACGTCCTTTTCCTTGTCTAACCTCAATTAATAAATTGTATTCTTTTAGCTCATTAATGCATTTAGTTATAGTCTTATCAGAGCAGCGCAGAATTTTTTCCATTTGTTCACGTTTCATAATTAGATATACATTTCCATCTTTATCAAACCATCTATTTTTGACTGAAAGTTCATATCTACTTTTCAAAATCGAATATAATATAATTGCTTTATCACATACTTTGGGAAATTCATCTAAAAAGAAAAAGGTAGGTATTTGATGGAAAGAATTTTGATATATATCATTTACTGAAAACTTCTTTTGGTTAAACATTTTGGATTCCTCCTTTTTTAGAAATAGGGGAAAACAAAATTTTGTTTTTTTCTTTTTTATTTTTTTCTAAATTAGGGATATCTATATAAATAATGTTTGGAAATGTCTTTAATATATTCATTAAATTTTTCATATTTTATCCTCCGAAAATTTATTTTGAAATTAAAAAAAGTGATACACAAATGAGTATCACTTTTAAAAGAATTAATTGTATGAAGTTTTAATAAATATTTTTCAAATTTAATAAACTTTATGGTATAATGAATGTACCGAAAATTTATTTGTACTAAGTAATAAATCACTAATTCATTTCTGGGAAAAATGGATTTGTGATTTATTATTTTTTTGAAAAATATTAAATAGCAGAATTAAGTTTTTTAGAATTTTCCTGCATTATATTTTTATATACAGCTAGTACAGTACTTTTTTTGTAATCATCAAAAGTATGGATATATATTTTTGATGTTGTTCTTTCTTCTGAATGTCCAAGAGCTAAAGATATATCATGTAAGCTCACTCTATTTTCATTTGCAATACTAGCAAATGAATGTCTAAGATCATGGAAACGTATGTGAGGGAGACTGTGTTTCTCCAAAGTCTCTTTTAGGCAGTTACTAATATAATTTGGCCTAAACTCTTTTCCACAATCCCACTGCATAACATACTCAAATTCTACTCCTGTTTTTAAAGTTATTTCTTTCTGTCTTATGTATTCACGTTTTAATTTAAATAAAATAAAATCAGGAAGGTATATTTTTCTTACAGCGGATTTACTCTTTGGAGAATCCTTTTGAATTATATTGCAACCAACTACTGTTTTTGTATCTTTAATTTGAATATATCTTTGGTCAAAAAATACATTTTTCCACTTTAACCCTGCAACTTCACCACGACGTAATCCTAAGAAGCCAGCAAGGCAAACTGGAATATCAATTTTCATTCCATCAAGGATATCTAAAAGATTAAAAATTTTATCAGCCGTATAGATGGAATATACCATAACCTTATCATCTACAGGCTTCATGACTTTTTTCATAGGATTCTTTTTAATCACATCCAGTTGCTTCATTTTTTTAAAAGCTTGGTTAAGCAATCCATAATGTTTTGAGGCAGTGTGTCTTGTTAAATTTTTTCCTCTATATTTTTTGTGCAGTATATGCTCGAAATATTCCTCTAAATCAATTGATGTAATATCTTTGATTTTTACGTTATGAAAGTAGGGGATGAAATGATTGTATAGGATATTTTTATAACCATATACAGTACTTTCAGCACACTCTACATTTTTAATCCTTAACCAATAATCAAAGAAGTCCACAGCATAAATAAATTTTCTCAATAAAAAACACCCCTGTTTGTAGTTTTATTATATTGATACCACAAAAAAGCGCTTTTGTTTTTTTATAACAAAAATTTTTTAAAAAAGAAAAATAATTGGCGATAACTGGTAATTATCCATAAATCAAATATAGCGACCAATATTACTGATTGATGTATCCCGTAATATCGTCCGAAATAACAGATCTCTTCCTGGTTCTCAGGAAGCTGTCCCTTGACATCACGTTAGCCAGACAGAAGTATCATTATATAACAACACCGTCTTGGCATATATGCTTACCACAGCATACTTACATCAGTAATATTAATCGCTATCTTGAATAAATTAATTGGTGGAGATGAGGAGAATCGAACTCCTGTCCGAAGTCCATTCAATAAAAGCTTCTACGAGTGTAGTCGTTGAATTTAAATTTCGCTTCCTTGGCGCCCCAACAACTAAGCTCCCTATCAGCTACATCTGAATTATTCTACTTTATGTCCAGATATCCACAAAGCAGTGCCCTACTATCTGACGTTTTCATCCAAGTCGTAGGAATCTCGGTGAAAACGAGCAGCAACTAAGCCGCTAAAGCGTAATTTTCGTTTGCGTTTAATTTAAGTTCCCCATAGTTTTACGTGATAAAGAGGAGTTACACGACTCGCTACCCGTACCTTCAAGACCCCGTCGAAACCATTACATCCCCGGCTACAAACGTAGTATCTTAATGATATATTAACACAGAATCTTTAAAATTACAATTTACATAGAGATTACAAAATTAAGATTACAAATGCTTAGTTTATCGTATAGGAATAAAAGTTTAAAAGTGTTAAACTATATATAGCATCAATATTATATCAAAAGGAGAGTTATGTTATGCCTTGGAAGTTAAAGTACGAAAAAGATGATGATATGGTAGCTTTAGATTTTGAAACAAAAAATCAACTAGATGATTATATTAAATCAAATAATCTAGAGCATGCCTGGAAAGTAGTAGAGCAAATTAAGGCTGTCGTTCCAGCTGACAAAGAATAAGCTAAATTTCCATAAGGAGAGCCATTCTGCCAGAGTTTTCTTTATCTCTTCTGTAGGAATGAAATCTCATATCAGAAAAAGTAGATAGGTTGCTCAGGTAGATATGCTCTTTTAAGATGTTGTTATCAAGGGCAACTCTTTGAATTATAGATACTAAATCAATATGATATTTGTTAGCTTTTTTAGAGATTACTTCATCAGCAAAACTAAATGAACTACGAAATATTTTAGCTACATCCTCATCCACTTCAAAATCATCATATCCTATAGATGGCCAGATAAAACAATGAATATCTGATGGCTTTGAATCATAGTTTGAAATCATATCAGTTATTGCTGATTCGATTATTTTTAGTGATGTGCCTTTCCAGCCTGAGTGAACAGAAGCTAAAACTTTATTTTTAGTATCCCACAAGGTTATGGGTGTGCAGTCTGCATACTGAGTTATTAAGGTAATATCAGGGATGTTTGTTATCAGTCCATCTGTATTATCTAGATATCTGCCTAGGAAAAATTCAGTTCCATCAGTTAAGGAGTTTATTATTCCTATGTTTTTGTCGTGGATTTGCTGTGCAAAGTAGGTTTGCTTGGAGTTTAGCTTAGCAAATGCTTTTGCTTTATCATAGTTTTGAATTAGGTTTGATTTATCATTGTTTGTTTTTACTCCCATATCTTCTGGATATGTTGTAAAGCAGTGCTTGATTCCGAGGTTACTTAGCTCGTCCCACTGCATATAGCGTGATGATTCAGAAGCAATAAATTTAAGAGACATTGTTACCTCCTAGATTATTTTGTTTAATTTAATGGTAATTTGAGTATATCATATCATATCATAGCATGAGTATCGATTCTTATATGATGTTTGTTAGCTTTATAAAAAGGAGATTGAGTCTTATGAAGTTTAATGAAGGCTATTTTGATAGCCAAGGAGACATCAAGGTATACTATTATAGCTGGTTTCCTGAAAAGCCAAAAGGAGTCATCCAAATAGCTCATGGAATGTGTGAAAAGGCACTCAGGTATAGTTATGTGGCTGAGAAGTTAGCAGAAAATGGTTATGCAGTTTATGCAAATGACCATAGAGGGCATGGCAAAACAGCAGCTAAGGAGTATGGCTATATGGGCAAGGGTGATGGTTTTTTGCTTATGGTGAGAGATATGAAAAGTCTCACTGATATTATTGGGAAAGAGCATCCAAATCTACCTATTTTTTTATTAGGTCATTCTATGGGTTCTTTTCTGAGCTTAAGGTACATTCAGCTTTATGCTAATTTCCTTTCAGGTGTTATTTTTTCAGGAACTGGTGGTCATGACCAAGTAGCATCTAGTATTGCTGGAGCAAGGCTTGCAAAAATCTCTATGAGTATTTTTGGACAAAAGAGAAAGGCTTATTACATAGAGAAAACTACTAAGAAAGTTTTTAATAAAAGGATAGATAAGGTTGTTACTGGAGCTGAATGGTTATCCAGAGATAGCAAGGTAGGAGAAGAATTTATTAATAAATCAGATTTGGGTTTTATCTTTACTTCTTCAGCATATTACTATATGTTTAGAGGGATAATAGAGAATTTTAATCAAGCAAATATGAAGGCTATTCCTAAGTCGCTCAAGATTTATTTGTTCTCAGGAGAAGAAGATCCTGTTGGAAATTATGGTGATGGGGTAAAATATATGTATAGTCTTTACAAAGACAAACTAGGCATAGAGGATGTTACTCTCAGGCTCTATGAAGGAGCAAGACATGAGATGCTCAATGAAATCAATAAGGATGAAGTAATAGAGCACCTGATTGATTGGTTAAATAATAGGATTTAGCAATATTTGTAATAGATTTGAGATGAATTAAGGAGGAGTTATTTATGGTAAGTATAGACATTCCAGGTAAAGGTAAGATGAATATAGAAAATCTTGTACTTGATTTTAATGGTACGATAGCCTATGATGGCAACATTAAAAATGGTATTAGAGAAAAAATCCAAAGAGTGCATGCTATGGGGATAAATGTATATATTTTGACAGCGGATACTTATCATCAAGCTGCTGAGCAGTGCAAGGATATGCCTGTCACTCTAGAGATTTTTGATGTAGAAAATGCGGCTCTTAGTAAAAGAGAAATCGTCAATAATATAGATTCAAAAGTTACTATGACTATAGGAAATGGAAATAATGATGTTGAGATGTTTGAAGAAAGTGTACTTTCTGTTGCTGTAATAGGAGATGAAGGATGTTCGGTAAAAGCTATTTTTGCGGCAGATATCATAACGAATAATATAGATGATGCAATTGATTTAGTATTAAATCCACATAGAGTTAAGGCTACGCTTAGAATGTAGTTAAAGAAGAAGTAGTAAATTTCAGCATAAAAAACAGCCTATATTTTAAGATGACATTATCTTTTAATTATAGGCTGTTTTTTATTTTGACAATAAGCATGATTTTTAATTAAAGTATTATTCTGGCTATGGATTTATAATATACTCAGGGTTTACCTGGGCATCATCTGGATTTTCTGTGTAGTTTTGTATTTTATTATTAGAGGGCTCATCTGATTTTTCAGGAAGTGTAGGGAGCTCTTTTAAAAGATTTTTTGCGCCATTTAAATGTACATCATTATGTGGAGCAAAAAATATTTTGTATGAAGTATAAAAAGATATTGAAAATACAATGGCAAACAGAGAAAGAATGATGACTAAGTATAGTATAAATCTTATAATTGCGTGTTTTAGTTTATTTTTCATAATCCACCCCTGAGGCTATTATACCCAAAAATAATAAATGAAATACAATTTTTAGAAAATTAAAATAGCTTTTCAGGAATAAACATTTATGTTATAATCGCGGATGATTGGAGGGGAAATTATGGTAAGTAAAAGACAGCTGACAAATATTTTAGAAAATACTCCTGTAATACCTGCTATAAAAAACGAGCAAGGATTGAGGAAGGTAATAGAAACAGATAATAAAATAGTGTTTATTTTGAATTCTGATATTATAGGGATAAGAAATATAATTGAAACTTTGAAAAAACACGATAAAATTCCATTTATTCACGTTGACATGATAACAGGATTTGCATCAAATCCTATAGTTATAGATTATTTAGTTTCCCAATATAAAAATGAATGTGGAATAATAACGACAAAATCAAGCATGATAAAAAAAGCTATGGAATCGGATGTAAGGGTAATACAAAGATTATTTGCATTAGATTCACTTTCTATAGAAACCAATATCCAGCAGATAAAAAAAATTCGTCCTGACGCAGTAGAGATTATGCCTGGAATAATTCCTAGAGTTATTAAAAGGATTAAGTCAGAAATACCTGAAATTCCAATAATAGCAGGAGGACTTATTGAATCAAAAGAAGATATTATGGATGTATTAAAAAGTGGAGGAATAGCTGTATCTACGAGCAAAGAATCTCTATGGGATATATAGAGTAAAGAAAGTGAAATCTATAGGTTATTGATATCAATATCTTTTGTCTAGATTAATATTTAGAATATTTAAAATAATTAAAAAAATTTAGGAAAACGTTTGACAAAATTTCAATCCTAAGATAATATAATTACAACAAGTCCATATAAAATTTATTTTCAATGACAGGAGATGGGAGAGTCGTGAAATTTCACGATTCTCCTTTTTTTGTTTTTTGAAAATAGGACTAACAATTTAAAGGGGGTTTTACTATGATTTCACCATTTTTAGCAGAAGTAATTGGAACAGCATGTATTTTACTTTTTGGTAGTGGAGTAGTTGCAGGATGTGTACTTAAGGATTCAAAAGCCGAAAATGCAGGCTGGATAGTTATTACTTGGGCCTGGGGTATAGGCGTAATGCTTGGAATTTATGCATCAGGGAATATAAGTGGTGCTCAT
>Ga0334893_1001590_pt1 | contig 20673 bp, 12 predicted proteins | sample GraSluR3_MG_5_FD_207218 | JGI IMG/M metagenome (GOLD analysis project Ga0334893, IMG submission 207218) | Sludge microbial communities from methane-producing bioreactor in Wageningen University, Netherlands - Granular Sludge_09_05-R3 | ecosystem: Engineered > Bioreactor > Anaerobic >...
CGTGACGTACACCCGGGAGGTGTTTGCCAGCTTTCCCGACCAGGCGATCGTCGTGCGGATCGCGGCCGACCGGCCCGGCGCGGTGCGTTTTACGGCATCGCTGGCGAGCCCCCATGCCGGCGCATCGGTTCGGCCGGCCGGCGCGCGCCAGATCGCGATGGCCGGGCAACTCAAAGAGTTCGACTACACGCGCTTGAACCAGCGGTTCGAGAGCGTGCTCGCGTACGAGGCGCGCCTGGCCGTATCGGCCGAGGGCGGGCGGGCCGAGGCGACCGCCGACGGCGTCGAGGTGGAAGACGCCGATCGGGCCACGCTGATCGTGGCGGCCGCGACCAGCTTCCGTCGCTTCGACGATACGAGCGGCGATCCGGCGGCACGGTGCGAGCGGGTGCTCCGGGCGACGTCGGGCAAGGGTTATCGGCAACTCCGCGACGACCACGTGGCCGACCACCGGCGGCTGTTTCGCCGGGTCGAGCTGGAGCTGGGCGACGAGGCCGCAAGCCCCGCCTCCGACCTGCCTACCGACGAGCGGATCGAGCGGTTCGCCGAGGGCGGCGATCCCCAGTTGGCGGTGCTCTATTTCCAGTTCGGGCGTTATCTGCTCATTGCCAGCTCGCGCCCCGGATCGCAGCCGGCCAACTTGCAGGGAATCTGGAACCAGGACCGCGCGCCCGCCTGGGAGTCGAAGTGGACCGTCAACATCAACACCCCGATGAACTACTGGCCCGCCGAGGTCGCCAATCTCTCGGAGTGCCACGAGCCGCTGTTCGACATGCTCGACGACCTGCGGATCACCGGGCGCAAGACGGCCCAGGTGCACTACAACGCGCGGGGCTGGGTGCTGCACCACAACACGGACTTGTGGCGTGGGGCGGCCCCGATCAACCACGCGAACCACGGCATCTGGCCGACCGGCGGGGCCTGGCTTTGCCGCCATCTCTGGGAACATTACCGGTTCACCCGCGACGAGCGGTTTCTTGCCGAACGGGCCTATCCGGTGATGAAGGAGGCGGCGCTGTTCTTCGTCGATTATCTCGTTGCAGACCCGACGACCGGCTGGCTGATCTCGGGCCCCTCGAATTCGCCCGAGCAAGGGGGCCTCGTGATGGGGCCCACCATGGACCACCAGATCATCCGCGACCTGTTCGGCGCGTGTATCGAGTCGTCAGAAAGCCTGGGCGTCGACGGCGACCTGCGGCGCCAGCTTGCCGACATGCGATCCCGGCTCGCCCCGAACCAGATCGGCCGACACGGGCAGCTTCAAGAGTGGCTCGACGACCGCGACGACCCGAACAACCACCACCGCCACGTATCGCATCTTTTCGGGCTGTATCCGAGCGAGCAGATCACGCTTCGGGGCACGCCCGATTTGGCGGCGGCGGCCGGCCGGTCGCTCGAGTTCCGGGGCGACGGTCCCATCGGGTGGGCCCGGGCGTGGAACGTCTGCCTGTGGGCCCGGCTCGAAAGGCCCGATCCGGCCCACGACCGGCTCGTGCGGTTGATCGCCGACAACGCCAATCCGAACCTGTTCAACAAGTGCTGGGAGGACCGCCCCGAGCCCTTCCAGATCGACGGCAACTTCGGCGGCACGGCCGGTGTGGCGGAGATGCTCTTGCAGAGCCACGACGGCGTCATCGCCCTGATGCCCGCCTGGCCTGCCGGGGCTTGGCCCAAGGGGCGCGTGCGAGGACTTCGCGCGCGGGGCGGGGTCGAGGTCGACATGACCTGGGGCGCCGGCCGGCTCGCGTCCGCCACACTCCGAGCCGATGTCGACGGGTCGCATCGCGTCCGGCCGCCCAAGGGGCACGTCCTTCGCGCGGTCCGTTGCGGCCGTGAGAAGATTGCCACGGAGGCAGGCGTCGACGGGACCCTCGGGTTGGAGGTCCGGGGTGGAAGGACGTACGAGCTGGCGTTCGAGCCCGCGAGCGACCGGGCGGCGCGGTAGTCGCGGTGGCGGGACGGCAATCGGCCTCCCCGGCCGCGCCCCGTTCTCATCGGCCTCATCGGCGGCACCGCACCCCACCCGGCCCGGCACGGACTGGGCTGCGTGCCGTATCTTGCCCGGATCGGCTGGGCAGCCATGTCCCTGACTTTGGGGGGCGGCGGAAGCGGCGTTCCCACGCAATCCGCATCCCGGCCGGACGAAGCTGCGGCAAAACTTCCGCAGTCGGCAAAGTTTAACAGGCGTGGAGGCTGTCCACGGGTTTTGCGGGCCTGCCGGCCTCAAAACGTGCGGGTTGTGCCGATTCTTCCGCCGATAACGACAGTGAGGGTCGTAGCGGATCTGCCAGCCGACGATCGGTCGCCGCGGGTTGCGGCCCCAGGGACCAAGGCGGCCGCGTCGGCCGAGACGTTGATTTCAGAGGAGTACCCATGAGGAACTCGATTTTGTCGTTGGGGCTGTTGGCGGGATTCATCGCGGCCGGCGCGTTGCGCGCCGACGAGCCTTTGTTCGAGCCGCCGCCCCTGGCCGGTGCACGACGGACTCAGGCGGTCTGGGGGCAAGGTCAACCGGCGTCGGCGGCGGAGTCGCCGTCGGACCTGCCCGCCCGGCCGACGCGGGTCTTGCCCGGCCCGTCCGGGGTCGAGGAAAGTCGCGACGCTCCGCGACTGCTTTCGGATCCGGTCGAGCCGCTGCCCATCGACCCCGGCTATGCGCCCGGGGAGACTTGGCTGGAAGACGCGATGGGCTCCGAGGCGAGTCCGGCCCCGGTCTTGCCGGGGGTGTGCTCCCCGAGCGGCGCCTGTGCGGCGGACGCGTGTTGTTGCGACGCGTGTTGTCCGACGTGCGGCCCGTTCCGGCTGTTCGACGTGCCCGCCCTTCGACATCGCGGCATCGAGGTGGGCGGCTGGATCGACCAGGGCATCACCACGAACGGGCGCAATCCGCTCAACCGCTTCAACGGGCCGGTGACGTTCAACGACCGCTCGAACGAGTATCAGATGAACCAGCTCTACGCCTACGCCGAGCGCGTGGCCGAGACGCGCGGCTGCGGCTGGGCCGTGGGCGGGCGCGTCGACGTGCTCTACGGCACCGACCACCGGTTTGCCGTGGCCGACGGGCTCGAGGACAAGTGGAACGGAGGCCAACGCTTCTACGGTCTGGCCCTGCCGCAGGCCTACCTCGACGTGGCGGTCGACGATCTCACCGTGCGCATGGGGCATTTCTACACGATCGTCGGGTACGAAAGCGTGATGGCGCCGGAAAACTTCTTCTACTCCCACAGCTACACGATGCAGTACGGCGAGCCCTTCACCCACACGGGCGTGCTGGCCATGCTCGCGTTGACCGACGACTTCACGATCGGCGGGGGCGTGCACCGCGGCTGGAATCGCTGGGAAGACAACAACGACAACCTCGGATTCCTGGGCGGCTTGACCTGGAACTGCCGCTGGACGGGCACCACGTTGGGCCTCTCCGCCACGATCAGCAACGAGGATCGGGCGGGCGAGAACGAACGGGTCATGTACAGCGCCGTCATCACGCAGAAGATCGCTCGGCGCCTGACCTACGTGTTCCAGCACGACTTCGGCTACGAGAACCGTGCCGAGGCCTGGGCGGGCGTCCAGGACGCCGAATGGTACGGGTTCGTGAACTACCTGCACTTCGAGCTCAACCCGCGCTGGAGCTTCGGCGCCCGGTACGAGTGGTTCAGCGACGACGACGGGGTGCGCGTGGCCGGGCTGGGCGAGCCGAAGGGCATCGTTTTGAACGCCGTTCCCGGACGCTGGCAGGAGGTGACCGTCGGCCTCAACTACAAGCTGCACGAAAACGTGACCTGGCGGAGCGAATGCCGCTGGGATTGGGTCGACCCGCTCGTCCCGGTCAGCGACGGCCCGTTCAACGACTACCAGAAGCGCAGCCAGTTTCTCTGGGGCAACGATTTGATCGTGCGGTTCTAGGCCGGATCGCGGCGGAGCCGTTCTACGGCTTCAGCTCCACCTCGGCCGGGGCGACGACCCGGGCCGAGGTCTTGCTGCCCGACCAGGCGGGCAGCTCGCACCGGGTGGCTTCCCATCCGTGGTGGACCAGGGGGCCGCGAAACGGGGGCTCGCCGGCGACGTTGCCCGTGAGCCGGTAGCGGCCGGGGTCGAACCCGGCGGGCACCTCGATTTCGGCGCCCTCCTCGCGGTCGACGATCGGCTGGAGGGCGAACATCCGCTCGAGGACCGCGCCGCAGTCGCGGTGCACGTCGCGCGCGGCCGCGCCGATTTGCGCGTCGCTGTAGGCGCCGAGCGGCTCCTGGATGAAGTCGACGAAGCGGGCTTCCCGTTGCAGGGCCGCCAGCAAGGTGATCGCCTCGCTGCGCGCGGGCGGCTCGGGCTTGGGGCGCTTCGGGGGCTCGGGTTTCGGCGCCGGACGGGCGGCTTCGACTTTCGGGGTCTGAGTCCTTGCCCGCGCTCGACCCACGAGGAGCCCGAGCACGAAGCCCGCCGCGATCCCGATGGCCAATGCCACCATGCTGTCCGTCGTGAACATGAAACGATCTCCTCGTGGATTCTTCGCGGTTGCGACGCAAGACCTACCATCCAACCCCCGGGGCGATCGATTGTCAACCCGGGCGGTCGGCCGATTCGCCCGCAAGCTGCTCCCGGGCGAGATCGCGGATGCGTTTCAGGTCGAGCGTGCCGGTGCCGAGCAGCGGGATTTCGTCGACCTGGCGGAAGCTCGCCGGCGATGGGATCCACAGCGGCGCCAAGCCCGATTCGACCAGGTCGCGGCAGACGGTCTCGGGCGGCTTGGGCAGCCCCGTGTGCAAGACCACCAGGCGCTCGCCCTTGCGCGCGTCGGCGACCGACGTGACCACGAGGCGCAGCTCGTCGTCGCTCCAGCCGAGCACCGCGCGAAGCGCCTGTTCGACGCGCAGGTGCGGGACCATCTCGCCGCCGATTTTTGCGAAGCGGCTCGCGCGGTCGGTGATGCGAATGAACCCCTCGTCGTCGAGGGCGGCCACGTCGCCGGTGACGTACCAGCCGTCGCGCACGACCTCGGCGGCTTGGCCGGGCCGGCCGAGGTATCCCCTCATGACGTTGGGGCCCTTGACCAGGAGCATGCCCGGCTGCCCGGGGCCGAGGTCGCGGCCGGTCTCGAGGTCGACCACCTTGACCGAGACGCCGGGCAGGGGCCGCCCGACCGTGCCCCGCTTCGAGCCTTGGCGCGCGGCGGCCGGTCCGCGCGCGGCCGGCAGGTTCGACGCGACGACCGGCGAAAGCTCGGTGGTTCCGTAGCCCTCGCTGGGGTCGACTCCAAACTTCTCGGCAAAAGCGTCGGCCAGTTCGTCGGGCAGCTTCTCGGCCCCTACGACCACCAGTTCCAGGGTGGCGAAGTCGTCGGCCGGACACTGGCGCAGGTACGACCGCAGGAAGGTGGGCGTGGCCGTCAGGATCGTGCCCGAGTGCTCGCGGCAGAGTTGTCCCACCCGGCGCGCGTCGAGCGGCGTGTAGTGGTAGACGACTTTCTGGGGGCACGTCAGCGCGGTCCACAGGGTGACGGTGTATCCGAACGAATGGAACAGCGGCAGGATTCCGACCAGCACGTCGTGCGCTTTCAGACAGAAGACCTCGACAATGGCCGCGACGTTCGAGCCGACGTTTCCGTGGGAGAGCATCACGCCCTTGGGCCGCCCGGTCGAGCCCGACGTGAAGATGACCGTCAGCAGATCGTCCGGCGCGTCGCGGGTGAGGCCGAGCCATCGCTCGACGAGGGTGGCGGGCACGAGCCACGCTGCCGCGGCGCCCGCCAGCCGGTCGCTCCAGCCGACCTTGCCGGGGAAGTCTTCGAGATAGACCGCCTCGGCGTCCAGGTTCAGCGGGAACCGCTCGATCACCCGGCGGCTGGTGAGCACGTGCCGGATGCCGCACTGGGCGATGCACTCGTTGAGCACCTCGGACGAGGCGGTGTAGTTCAGGTTGACGGCGATGCGCCGGTCGAGCGTCACGCCGGCGTTGGCGACCACGGCCGCGACCGACGGGGGCAGCAGCAGGCCCACGAACCGCTCGTCGGGCGCGAGCACCTCGCGGCGAAGCAGGCGGCGGAGCACCCACGTGCGTGCCAGCAGCCCCGCCCCGGTCAGCGCGGCGCCGGTCGAGTCGGCCACTTTGGGCCGTCGCCGATTGGCACGGCACATGCGCAGGAAGGCGCGCGGGAGAGTCAGCTCGTGTTTCGGACGCCCCTGGGTTTCCACCGACCGCCGTCGCTCCTGCCACACGGAGAGCCGAAAAGGCACCGTTAAGATCGGACCTATCCGCGACGGATCGTACGGCGAGGGACGGCGCGTGTCCAGGCCGGGTCGGCGTTCCCGCCGGCCGGGCGCTTCGCCGCATCTCGCAGCCGTGCCGACGGGTCGTGAACGAGCGCGGCGGCTACGCGCGGAACGCGCGCAGCTCGGCCAGCACGGCGGCCATGTCGTCGGGTAAGGGCGCTTCGATCGTCAGGGGTTTGCCGGTCTCGGGGTGAAGCAGCTTCAGGCGTCGGGCGTGCAGGGCCTGGCGTGCAAGCAGAACGGTCGCGTCGTCGGGGTCGCCGCGAATCTCGCCCCGGGTGATGCGGGCCCGGCCTCCGTACTGGCGATCGCAGAGCACCGGGCAGCCGACGTGGTCGAGGTGCACGCGGATCTGGTGCGTGCGCCCGGTTTTGGGCGACACGCGCAGCGCGGCAAACCCCTCGAACCGCTCGGCCACCTCGTAGAAGGTCTCGGCGGGGCGGCTCTCGCCGCCGCGGCGGATGGCCATCTTCTCCCGATCGTGAGGATGGGCCCCGATGGGCCGGTCGATCACGTCGCGATCGCGCTCGGGGCAGCCGGCGACCAGGGCGAAATACTCCTTCTCGATCGTCCGCGCCCGAAACTGCGAGGCCAGCTTGCCGTGGGCCAGGTCGTGCTTGGCCACGACGATCGCCCCGCTGGTGTCGCGGTCGAGACGATGGACGATCCCCGGCCGGGTCGGCCCGCCCACCGAACTGAGCTTGCCGGCGAAATGGTATTGCAGCGCCCCGGCCAGCGTGCCCGACCAGTGTCCTCGGGCCGGATGCACGACCATCCCCGGCGGCTTGTTGACGACGGCCAGCCAGTCGTCTTCATAAAGGAGGTCGAGGGGGATGTTCTCGGGGCGCGGGGCCTCGCGGGGGATGTCGGGCAAGACGACCGACACCCGCTGCCCCGTCTTGAGCCGGTAGCTCGGTTTACCGCCCTGTTCGCCGATCCGCACCCCGCCGGCCGTGATCACTCGCCGCAGATGGACGCGGCTGTAGTCGGCAAAGTGATGGGCCAGGAACAGGTCGAGGCGCCAGCCCGCCTGGGAGGGCAACACTTCGAGGACCACGGGCAGGGACGACAGCTTGTCCGAAGGCGACGTCATCGCGCGGAATTCCCGGCGCAACGCTTACTGGGGCGTGCTTTCCTCGCCGGAGGGCTCGGCCGGCGGGCCAGGTTGCGCCGCGTCGGTTTCGGCCGGCTCCGAGGTCTCCGGCTCCGCCGGGTCCGCGGTTTCGGGCTCCGCCGGCGGGGCGGTCTCGTCCGTCATGGGGGTTGGTTCGTCCTGTATCGGGGCCGTTGCATCGGGCATGGCCGGCGATTCGTCGGGCGCCGGATCGTCCGAGGGCAGCGAATCGACCAGCCCGGGGAACGACGATTCTTGCAGGCTGTTCGGGTCGAATGCGGGCTGAGAATCGCCGGGCGCGGCCGGTTCGGCCGGTTTGGGATCCCAAGCGGCGAACTTGTCGTAAAAGGCCTTGGTTGGGTCCCTCTCGATGTCGTCGAGCCGCTTCCGGGCCGCCGCGGCGTAGGCCCCGTCGGGAGACCGGTCGATGACTTGCTGATAGGCCTCGCGCGCCCGGTCCAACTCGCCCTGTGCCTCGTAAGCCCGGCCGAGCCCGAACGCGGCCCGCTCCAGGACTTCCGGAAGGGAGCTTCGATTCTGAAGCGTTCGATACAGCTCGGTCGCCTTGCGCAGCTCGTCGCGGGCAAGCGACTTGTTCTCGAACAGCTCGCGGCATCCCCGGCTCAGGTGAATGTCGGCGGCCGACACCAGCGCCCAATCGGAGACCCGCGTGCCCGAGTACTGGTGGGCGAGGCCCTCCAACTCGGCGGGGCTCCCGCTCGACAGCCCCATGTAGAGCACATTCCAGGCCGCCGCCTCCCGCGCGGCCGACTGGCGGAACCACCAGATGCCGGCCACCACGAGCAGGACCGTCAGCAAGGCCACCAGAGAAATCAGGCGCGAATAGGGCCCAATTTGCTCGGCCTTGTTCTTAAGCCAGACTTCAAGCTCGTTCTGCTTCAGTTCGTGACGTTCTTTGCTCTTCATACGAGACCCGGCCTCAAGGGATCACACGACCCGCGGCACACCGCCTGCCCCGGACGAGTGGAAACGGCGACCTCCAAACCATGAAATATACGGGCGGGCGGCAAAAGCCTCAAGGTCGAACCCCATGCACGCCCGAGGTTTGTCGTCATTCGGCCGTGTCCCCCCTTTTCGCCGAGGCCGCCGGTCCGTACCATCCATGCGTTTCTTGTCGCCGCGACAGCCGCCTTTCGGGTGGGCTGTCTCCTTCCTTTGGGGCCAGAATGGACTTAAACCCCGCGCAGCTCGAAGCCGTGACCACCTTGTCGGGCCCCCTGTTGGTGCTGGCCGGAGCCGGCACGGGAAAGACCCGCGTCGTGACGTATCGCATCGCCCGGTTGATTCGCGCCGGCACGGCCCCCAACCGTATCCTCGCCGTGACCTTCACGAACAAGGCCGCCAAGGAGATGCAGGATCGGGCCGGACGACTACTCGGCGGACGGCGCAATGCCAAGCCCGAGATCTCGACCTTCCACTCGCTTTGTGTCCGCATTCTCCGACGGAACATCCACCATCTGGGGTATCCGAAGACGTTCGCGATCTACGATCGGGGCGACCAGGAGAGCGTTGCCCGGTCGGTGCTCCGCGAGATTCGGGTCGACGAGGCCGTGTTGCGGCCCGGCGACCTGATCTACGTGATCGGCCGATGGAAGACGGCGTGCCTGCGGCCCGCCCAGGCGGCGGCCCAGGCCCAGACCGACAAGGAGCATCTGGCCGCGGCCGGCTACCGGCGCTACCAGAATGCCCTCAAGGCGGCGGGAGCGGTCGACTTCGACGATCTGCTGCTGTTAACCGAAGAGCTGTTTCGCCGCTTTCCCGACGTGCGCCGCGACGAGGCCGCCCGGTTCGATCACCTGCTCATCGACGAGTACCAGGACACGAACGGCAGCCAGTACCGCATCGTCAAAGACCTGGCCTCGGCCCACCGGAACCTGTGCGTGGTGGGCGACGACGACCAGTCGATTTACGGATGGCGGGGGGCCGAGGTGGCCCACATCCTTCGCTTCGCCAACGACTGGCCCGATGCCAAGGTCGTGCGTCTGGAGACGAACTACCGCTCGACCCGCGAGATCGTCGGCTGGGCAAACCGCCTCATCGCCTTCAACAAGCACCGGCACGGCAAGGTTCTCCGGGCCACGTGCCGGGGCGAGGCGCCCCGCATCCTGCAATTCGAGACCGAGGAAGACGAGGCCAAGGCCGTGGTCGGCGAGATCGAGGCGGGCCTGGCGGCGCGGCGGGCACGCGCCCGCGACTTCGCCATCCTCTTTCGCACGAACGAGCAGCCCCGCAGCTTCGAGATGGAGCTTCGGCGCCGCAAGGTGCCCTACGTGCTGGTGGGCGGGCAGTCGTTTTACGATCGCAAGGAGGTGCGCGACGTGCTCGCGTACCTGAAGGTGCTGGTCAATCCGCGCGACGAGGTGTCGCTGTTGCGGATCATCAACGTGCCGCCCCGGGGGATCGGGCAGGGCACGGTCGCGAGGCTCGTGAAGGAGGCCGTCACCCGCGGCCAGCCGGTTTGGGAGACGCTTTCCCGAACCGACGGCGTTTCGCCCGCCGTCGCCGCCGCGATCGGGCGCTTTCGCGCCCTGATCGACCGGTACGGGCAGCAGATTCCGTCGCGGCCGGCGGTGGACGTGGTCAACGACTTGATCCGAACGATCGGCTATCGCGACGAGTTGACCCGGCTCTACCCCGACCCGCAAGAGCAGGAGGCCCGTTGGGGCGCGGTCGAGGAAATCGTCAATGCCTTGGCAACCTACACGCGGCGCGCGAAGCAGGGGAGTCTTTCGGAGTTCCTCCAAGACGTCGCCCTGGCCTTCCAAGACCAGGACCGCGACAAGGAGTCGAAGCTCCGGCGCGACGCGGTCGTGCTCATGACGCTGCACGCCGCCAAGGGGCTCGAGTTTCCCGAGGTGTTCATGGTGGGTATGGAAGAGGGTCTTTTGCCCCATCGCCGCTCGGTCGATGCCGAGGGCGACGCGATCGACGAAGAGCGGCGACTGTGCTACGTGGGGATCACCCGGGCCGAGCGGCGGCTGACCCTGACGCTGGCGCTGAGCCGGATGAAGTGGGGCAAGGCCCGGCCCACGATTCCCAGCCGGTTCTTGTACGAAGTCACGGGCCAGGCCGACAATCCGAACTACCTGAAGGCGGTCCGCCGGCAACCGCGCGACCGGCCGCGCCCCCGGCGCAAGGCGACCGGCGCGCCGCGGCGGAATCGGCCCAATCGCTCCGGCAGCACGGGCGGAGCCTGAGGGCCGGCCGCTAATCGGAGCGCGACTCCAACTCCTCCCACCGCCGATACGTCTGGGCAAGCCGCTCTTCCAGGTCGCGAAGCGCGGCCGCCTCGCGCGCGATCTCGTCGCCGGGACGCTTGAAATACTCGGGCGTCGACATCGACGCGTGCCGCGCGGCAATCTGCGACTCGAGGGCTTCGATCGCCGCCGGAAGGGCTTCCAACTCCAGCCTTTCGCCGTAGGTGAGGCGGCGCGGGCTGGCGGCCTCCGCCCGTTCGGACGGCGGCCGGGCCTTGGCGCCGGCCGGGGGTGCCGGGCGCCGCGAAGCAACCGGGGCGGCGCGGTCGCCGGTCTCGGCGCGCTGGCGAACCCAATCGTCGTATCCGCCCACGTACTCCCGGACCGAGTCGCCCTCGAAAACGATCGTGCTGGTGACCACGTTGTTCAGGAAGGTGCGGTCGTGGCTGACCAGCAGCACGGTGCCCCGGTACTCGACCAGCAGCTCTTCCAACAGCTCCAAGGTCTCGGTGTCGAGGTCGTTGGTCGGCTCGTCGAGCACCACGACGTTGGCCGGCCTGGCGAACAGTCGGGCCAGCAGCACGCGGTTCCGCTCGCCGCCCGAGAGGGAACCGACCGGCGTGCGCGCCCGCTCGGGCGTGAAGAGGAAGTTCTGCAGGTAGCCGATCACGTGGAGCTTCTTGCCGCCCACCCAGACCGAATCGGAGCCGTCGCCCACGGTCTCCTGCACGGTCTCGTCGTCGTCGAGCCGGGCGCGGAGCTGGTCGAAGTAGGCCACGTCGAGGTTGGTTCCCCGGCGGATCCTGCCCCCGGTGGGCGGAAGCTCGCCCAGCAGAACGCGCAGCAGCGTCGTCTTGCCGGCGCCGTTGGGTCCGACGATCCCGACCTTGTCGCCCCGCATGATCGTCGTCGAGAAATCGCGAAGGATCGCCCGTTCGCCGTAGGCAAACGACACGTTTTCGGCCTGGGTCACGAGCTGGCCGCTCCGCGCGCCCTCGCGCAGCTCCATGCGCACCGTGCCGACGGCGGCGCGGCGCCGTTGGCGTTCCCGGCGCATGCGCATGAGGGCTCGCACGCGGCCCTCGTTGCGCGTGCGCCGGGCCTCGATGCCTCGGCGAATCCATGCCTCTTCCTGGGCCAGGCGCTTGTCGAACTGCGCGTTCTGCTTCTCCTCGGCGGCCAGGGCGGCGTGCTTGCGCATCAGAAAGGTGGCGTAGTCGCACGACCAGTCGAACAACGCGCCCCGGTCGATCTCGAGGATGCGCCGGGCCAGCCTGCCGAGAAACATGCGGTCGTGGGTAACGAAGACGAGCGTCCCCTCCCAACGCTCGAAGAACCGCTCGATCCATTCGATGGCCGCCAGGTCGAGGTGGTTGGTCGGCTCGTCGAGCAGCAGCAGGTCGGGCCGGCCGACCAGCGCGCGGGCCAGCAGCACGCGCCGCTTCATGCCCGACGAAAGCGTCTCGAACGACGCCTCGCCGTCGAGCCCCACGCGCGCGAGGGTCTGCTCGACGTCCTGCTCGCGCCGCCACGCGTGGGCCGGGTCGTCGTCGGGGGGCAGCCCGCCGGCCACCACCTCGAACACGCGCCCCGCGATGTCGCGGGGCACCTCCTGCGGCAAGAGCGAGACGCGGGCGCCGGGCGCCACGACGACCTCGCCCCGGTCGGGCTCGACCTGGCCCGCGAGGATCCCGAGCAGGGTCGACTTGCCCGCCCCGTTGCGGCCCAGAAGCCCGATCCGCTCGCCGCGCCCGATGCGCAGTGCGATGCGGTCGAGCAATGGGGGACCGCGAAACCGGATGCTCAAATCGTGGACGGTAACGAGTGTCATGCGTCCATTCTAGGGCCGCGGAGCCGGGCCACCCAGGCCGAGCCCCCGGTCGCGCCGTGCCCGCGACGCCATGTCGTAGCTGAGCATGGGGGCGGCGTAGTAGCCCATGGCGGCCACGGCGACGTCGAGCCGATAAATCGGGTCTTCCATGAGCGTAACGTGGCGGTCGACGGCCGGGATCGTCGTCGTGTAGATCCGCAGCTTGCCCGGCTCGCTCGTGATGATCTCCTCACGCCAGTCGCCCAGCACGTCGGCAAAGGCCACGAAGCGGCCGGCGATCTTGTGGGGATGGGCCGTGCCGTCGAAATCGTACACCGTCGAGCCGCGGAGCAGCTCGCGCTGGGGATCGGCGTCCCAGAAGACCGATCGGGCCATGCTCCCCGGACGCTTGTCGGTGATCAGTTCGCCTTGAGCGCTATAGATCCACGACTTCGAGAAACGCCGTTCGCGGTCGATATCGGCCGCGTGGCATTCCGAGCCGGGATAACGCGCGTCGATGTCGGCGCACATCCCGTCGGTGCCCACGTGATTCGTCGGCTCCTCGAGGGCCCAAAGCACCTCGCCCGTCTTGGCGTCGACCAGACACAGGCCGGCCCGTGGGCGGGGCGGCTCGATTCCGTAGAAGATCTCGAGCCCCGGTCGGAGCGGGTCGATGTCGCCCACGTAGCAGAAGTCGGGGTGGCCGAACCCGGTGGTCCACAACCCGTTGCCGTTGTCGTCGACCACGCACGAGCCGACGATCACCTCATCGCGCCCGTCGCCGTCGATGTCGGCGGCGTGCATGATGTGGGCCCCCTGGCTGCTGTAGCGTCCGCGCCCGGCCTCTTCGCGGCTGTCCCAGCTCCAGAGCCGCTCGAGCTTGCCACGGTGGAACTGGTAGGCCACCAGGCGGATCGTGGTGTAGGTGCCCCGCGCGACGATGAGGCAGGGCGTCGTGCCGTCGAGATAGGCCACGCAAATCTGGTTGCGGCTGGCGTAGTTGTAGCGGTAGGGCTCGCCGGGAGTCTGGCGCGAGGGCCAGTCGTCGCGGGCCAGTTCGGCGCCGGTCCGGCCGTCGAAGATCGAGACCCATTCGGGGCCCGTCTCGACGCGCCCGTCGGGCCCGCGGGGATCGCCCTCGCCGGTCTTCGCGGCCACCTCCGCCCGCCCGTCGCCGTCGAGATCGTGGACGATCAGGGGCGAGTACCAGATGCCCCGCTCGATGGCCCAGCCCAGGTCGATGCGCCACAGGCGCCGTCCGTCGGCGTCGTAGGCGTCGAGCTTGTAGGTGTCGGGGCTGGGGCTCCAATAGGAGCTGGCCGGATCGATGTTGTCGTGCGGCTGCTTGAGCACGTAGTCGTAGCGCCCGTCGCCGGTGAGGTCGCCGATGCCCACCTTCTGCACCGTCACCCCGGGATCGAGCTCGAACACGATGCACGGCTCGCCGTCGGAGGCCGTGGCTCGAACCGGGCGCGAAAGCTCGCCTTCGCCGTCGGAAGTGACCATGCGCACCGTGTACTCGCACTCGGCGCCGGCCGGGGCCGTGGCGTCGACGAAATCGGTGGTCGTCGCGATCGGGGCCTCGGTGAGCCGCTCGGGCGCCTCGCCGCCGATCGAGCGGTACACGTGGAAGGCCGCCTCGCTCGGATCGGAGCCGAGCAGGCGCCACCCCAGGTAGATGCGTCCCTCGCCGGCCGGCACCGCCACGAGGCCGCGGTCGAGCTTCTCGACGACGCGCTGGCGGGCAAAACCCTCGACCGGGGGCTTGTCGGGCCGTTCGGGCACCGGGTGGAAGATCAGGCAGTCGTAGTACGACGCGCCGGGGCTGGTCGACGACGCAAACCGGTCGTCGACCCAGAGGTCGAACGTCCCGTCACGGATCTCGACGACGTCGAGGTAGCGGTCGCTGCCTTCCTTTCTCACCCAGGTCTCTCCGTCGCGCGAGACGGCCAGGGCCCGTCCGAGCTTGATCTCGATCTCGTAGCGGCCCGGCGGGATGCCCGTCACGCGGGTGTGAAGCGGCGGGGCGCCTTCCTCGGGCGTGGCCCGATCCTGTTCGACGAGGGGCGACTGGAGCACGACGCCGCCCGACCACTTGCGGTGGGCGTCGGTGTCGGTGCTCCAGAGGTTCCAGCGATCGGTCGACGTGCGGTCGGCCTGCCAGGCGTTGTGGGGCGTCGAGTAGTCTTCGGCCTCGTAGACCAACGGCTCGAAGCTCTCGGGAATCTGGCCCCGGGCCGCCGGAGCCGCCAGGCAGAGGACGATGGACACCAGGGTCGTTGAGGTTCTGGGCATGTCGATACTCCCGGAGGTGAGTTCACCGCATGATGGCCCCCCATCCTAGCAGACCGCCACGGCGAACAGGACCCTCCCCAATGACGAGAAAACACCACCATCCCTGGGGGCAATTCAGCAGGAGCGTGCGCGTCAGACCGCGACGCGGATTGGGCCGCAGGCGACCGAGCCGCCCGACCCGCGGGCCGCTTCCACGGCGCCGGCGGCCCCGGTATCATGCCGAGGTGTTGGGGGCGCGAGGGATTTTGCCATTCCGACGGGCTCCAACCGTCCCCATCGACGCCAAGGAGGCCGTGTCCCGTGCCTTACCCAGCCATCGATCCGCGGAAGCTTTCCGTTCTGCCGCTGGCCGAACGCCGCAACCTGCTGAGCCTGGCCGACGAAACGGCCAAAGCCGTGGCGGCGCCGCCCGCCGACTCGGAGGTCTTGTCGCAGATCGAGCGCGTGGCCGAGAAGATGCTCGCGGCGCGCGAGCGTGACGCCGCGATCATGTTGACCTACGGCGCTCACCTGGTCAAGAACGGTGCCGGGCCCCTGCTGAACCGCCTGATCGAGGCCGGCCTGGCCACCCATCTGGCCACGCAAGGGGCGGGGGTGATCCACGACTGGGAGTTCGCCTTCCAGGGTCGGTCGGGGGAATCGGTCCGCGAGAACGCCCCGGCGGGCATTTTCGGGGCTTGGGACGAGACGGGACGGTTCCTGAACCTCGCCGTACTGGTCGGCGCGGCCGAGGGACTCGGATTCGGCGAGTCGATCGGCCGCCTGATCGACGAAGACCGCATTGTGCTGCCCTCGCCCGAGCGGCTTCGGCAGTGGGTTGCGGCCGACCCGGCCCACGCCCTGGCCGGAGCCAGGGCCGATCTGCTGCGGACGATGAACGCCTTCGGGCTGCAGGCGGGCACCCTGGCCGTGCCCCACCGGTTCAAGCAGTGCTCGGTGCCCGCGTGCGCCTATCGCCACGGCACGCCCTTCACCGTGCATCCGGGCATCGGCTACGACATCATCGTGAACCATCCCATGCACCACGGCGGGGCGATCGGCCGGGCGGCCGGGCGCGACGCCCGCGTCTTCGCCGCGTCGGTCGATCGGCTCGACGGGGGGATCCACGTGTCGATCGGGTCCGCCGTCATGAGCCCCCAGGTGTTCGAGAAAGCCTTCAGCGCGGCCAACGGCATTCGGGCACGGGAAGGCCGCCGGCTCTTGAGCAACCATCATCTCGTGATCGTCGACCTTCAAGACGGCGGCGCCTGGGACTGGACCCAAGGCGAGCCGCCCGACACGAATCCGGCCTATTACCTCCGTTTCTGCAAGAGCTTCTACCGCATGGGCGGCACCCTCGACTACCTCCGCTGCGACAACCGCGTCTTCCTCAAGAGCCTCCTGGATAAGCTGGGCCTGCCTCCGGCGGAAACCGTTCGTGCCGCGCCGTGAATCCGCCGCTTGTTCGCGGCTCACAGTCCGCCGTCGATGAGGAATCGGTTGGCCTCGCGAGGTTTCTTGAGGCCGAGGTTCTTCTTGACGACTTGCCCCTGTTTCAGCTTGATGACGTAGGGCACGAAGTGGGCGCCGGTGCTCTCCGACTCAAAAGGCTCGCCGAGCTCGATCAACTCGAGCCCGCCGAGGATCGCCTTGATTTGGGCGGTAAAGGGCACGGGCAAGAACTTGCCCGCCTCGTCCCAATCCTCGCGCGCACAGGCCTCGAAAAATGCCCGGGCCGCCTCGCGCGGAGTCATCTGCGCGTACCTCTCGCCGCCGGCAAGCGGCTTCGGCGACTCGTACCACACGACGTCGTCGGGCAGGTCGAGCTGGAAGACGGCCGGGTCGATCGGGTGGTCGTAGTCGACCCGGGTGACCTGGAAGATCAGGGGCTCGCTTCCGTCGTCGGCCACGAGAAACACGTCGAGGCCCACGAGCCGTTGATCGTCGGCGCCGAAGCGAAACACGCGGCGCGTGTCGGCCGTAAGCACGAACTTGTTCTTCAGGTAGCCCTTCTCGGGCACCTGGGCCTTGACGCGGGCCGTCACGACCAGGAGCCGTTTCCCATCGGCGGTCGATCCCTCGCCGAGCTTCAACTCGGCCCGTTCGGCCAGGGCCGACTGAAGCCCCTCGGCCACGACGTCGTGCGGATCGGCGAAATCGAGCACCCAGCCCACGTCAAAGGCGGGCCCCGCGGGGGCGCGGGCCGCGATGTTGGGCTTGATCAGCATGACGGTCGACGCACCGTCCATCACGGCGACTCGCCCGGGCTTCTCGACCCGCCACTTGGGCGACTCGCCGAAGGTCCTCCAGACGGTCATGGGCACGAAGTCCTGGTCGGGGGCAATGAAGGAGAAGTTGTCGCGGGGGAGCGTCCGCATCCTGCATTCGAGGCGGACACTCCGAATCTCCTTCGCCGCGGCCACGGCTTTCGCGAGCACCGCGGCCGCCTCGGCCCGGTTGTCGACCCGCCCGGGCCACGTCAACACCACGGCCGCCACGACGAGGGCCGCAACGGCCGTTCCACTCCATCCGATCAGACGAATGTGTCGTCGCATCTGCAGTCTCCTCAGTTTACGGTCCTGTTCTTGGACGATGCGGTCCATGACTTCGGCCGTCAGGCTTGGCGCAGGGACCGCGTCGCGGTCGCGGATGAGAATCTCCATCAGGTCGCGAAGCTCGGCCAACTCGGCCGCGCAGGCCGGGCACGAGCCGAGGTGTCGTTCGACGGCTTCCGTCGAAGCCCGCTCGACGACGCCTTCGGCGTAGGCCGTCAGTTGCGATCGGCAGGCTTCACAGTTCATGGCGTCTCCTCCGCAGGGTGGAGGGGTTCGGATCGGAGCGATTCTCGCAACAGGGCATAGGCCCGTGAGAGCCGCTTGGTGACCGTCGTGACGGGGACTCCCAGGTGCTCACCGCACTGGGCGCAGGAAAGCCCGCCGTAGAACCGCAGCACGATGACCTCGCGGTACAATTCGGGCAGCGCCTCGACGACCTGCCGCACCCGCCCCGCGCCGAACGTGTCGCCGGCCACGCCGCCGTCGCCGGGAGCGGCGAGTTCGGCCGCCGGCTCGACGTCGAGCGGCAGGCCTCTACGCCGCTTGTCGTCGCGGGCCATCTCCCGTGCCACCCTCGCGGCAATTCCCATCAGCCACGGGAGGAACGACTCGGGCTTGCGGAGCCCGGGCAGCGCGAAATACGCCCGAACCAAGGTCTCTTGGGCCGCCTCGGCCGCCTTCTCCCGGTCGGCAAAGCGCACGGTGAAGCACCGCATCACCGCCTGCTGGTGCCGCTCGACAAGCCGCCGGAACGCCCCCGGCCTGCCGGCGAGGCACTGCCGGACGCACTCCTCATCCGACTGACACATCGAGATCACTCCGTGGTGCAGGAGCCCGGGTCCACATACTATAGTGACGACGGCGGCGGCTTTGTGACAGGAATTCCCATCCGCGGCAAGAAAGCGCTCGTCGGGCTTGCACGAGGCCGAAGCGAACCCTTGCCCCCGGCGGCGTTCGATCTACAATCGACCGCAGTGCCGGGGCCGCGCGGTGCCCCACATCTCGTGGTACGAGCCGGAGATCCAACGGACGATGGCCGAGCTGACTTCCGCCGAGCGGGTGATGCGCGCGTTGCGGCGCGAGGAGCCTGACCGGGTACCCCACTTCGAGTGGATTATCGACCATCGCGTGCGCGAGGCGATCCTGCCCGGTTGCTCGATGGAGGAGTTCACGCTCCGCATGGGGCTCGATGCCATTCTCACCGCGCCCGACATTGGGCGCGTGCAGGTGGGGCCCAACCGCTGGCGCACCGAGTACGGCGTCGTCGTCGAGAAGGGCGAGGAGGAGCACGTGGTCGCTGTCGAGGGGCCGATTACGACCCTCGACGACCTGCGCAACTACGAGCCGCCCGACCCGCACGCCCCGGGACGGTTCGACAGCCTCGACAGGCTGGTCAAGCGATATAAGGGCAAGCTGGCCGTCGGCGTGCACCTGAACGACGTGTTCTCGATCCCCCGCGCGCTCATGGGGTTTCAGGATTTCCTCATGGCCATGGCCGCCGAGCCCGAGCTGGCCAAGGGGCTGGTCGAGCTGTCGGTCGACTTGAACGTCGAGTTCGCCAGGGAGTGCGCCAAGCGCGGGGCCGACTTCGTAATGACCGGCGACGACTACGCGGCCGCCGAGTCGCCCTTGATGTCGCCCAAGGCGTTTCGGGAGGTCATGGAGCCGGGGCTGAAGCGGGTGTTCGCGGGCTTCAAGGAGGCGGGCCTGATGACGATCAAGCACAGCGACGGCAACATCCGCCCGCTGCTCGACATGATCGTCGACGCCGCGCCCGACTGCCTCGACCCCATCGACCCGGCCGGCGGGCTCGACATGGGTGCCATGAAGGCCGAGTACGGCGACCGCCTGGCCCTGAAAGGCAACGTCGACTGCGTGCGCACGCTCACGTTCGGCTCGGTCGAAGACGTGGTCAACGCGACCAAGCAGGTCATCCGCGACGCCGGCCCGGGAGGTGGGCTGATCGTGTCGTCGTCGAACAGCATTTTTTCCCAGGTGCCGCCGGGCAACTACCTGGCCATGTGGAACACGATCCGAACCTACGGGACGTATCCGCTGCGACTCGACCCGATCGAGCCGACCGGGGCGCGCCCGGCGTTCGGCTAAGCCCTTCGGCGCCGGGTCGAGCCGGCGATTCACCGCAAGCGACTGCCCCGAAACCATCCTCCCATTCTCGAAAGGCCCAATCATGTCCACGACCTCGCGACGCGCGTTTCTCGGCACGGCCGCCGCCGGCACGATGGCGATGACCCGCTCGGTCTACGGGGCGGCCCGGGATCGCACCTTGAAGATGGGCGTGATCGGCGTGGGCTGGTACGGCATGGTCGACGCCAAGGCCGCCCTGAAGGTCGGCGGAGTCGAGGTGGCCGCCATCTGTGACGTCGACAGCGAGCACCTCGCCGCCGGCGCCGACGAACTCGCGAAGCTCCAGGGCACCCGGCCCAAGACGTTCAAGCTCTACCAGGATCTTCTCGACCTGGAGGGGCTCGACTTCGTGGCCATTGGCACGCCGCCCCATTGGCACGCCCTGCAGTTGCTCGCCGCCCTCGAAAGGGGCCTCGACGTTTACTGCGAAAAGCCGCTGGCGTACGACGTGCGCGAAGGCCGGGCCATGGTCGAGGCCGCCCGGCAGTCGGGCCGGATCATCCAGGTCGGGTTCCAGCGGCGCCAGAGCGAGGCCCTCAAGCAGGCCAAGGCGTTCCTCGACGCGGGCGGGGCGGGCGAGATCGTCCAGGTCGACGCCCAGATCCACTACCGCGCCGCCACCAAGGACCCCACCCCCCAAGATCCCCCGCCCTCGCTCGACTGGGACCTCTGGTGCGGCCCCGGCCCCAAGATCCCCTACAGCCCTCAGGTCGGGCACCACAACTGGCGCCTCGAAAAGACGAGCGGGCACGGCCATCTGGTCGACTGGGGCATCCACCTGATCGACGCCACGCGCATGATGCTCGGCCTGGCGACTCCCAAGAAGATCGTCGCCGGCGGCGGGCTGTACCACTACCAGGACAAGATCACCACGCCCGACACGCTGACCGTCCACTTCGAGTTCGACCGCTGCCCGGTCGTCTGGCGCCACCGCCTCTGGGGCGCCCGGGAATACAACCCCGAGACGAACAACGGCACCTTCTTCTACGGCGACAAGGCGACCGTCTTCGCCTCGGACAGCAAGTGGATCGTCCTTCCCGTGGGCAAGCCCGACGCCCGCGAAGAGCACGAGGCGAAGACCGACCTGGGCCCGCCCCACATGACCGACTTCCTCGAGGCGGTGCGCACCCGCCGGCAGCCGGCCTGCCCCATCGAAGACGGCTACCGCTCGACCACGACCGTCCAACTCGGCATGATCGCCTACGAGAGCGACTCGACGGTCCACTGGGACGAGGCCGCCGAGCAGATCGTCGACAACCCCGCGGCCGCCGAGTTGCTCCAGCGCGAGTACCGC
>Ga0334893_1001593_pt1 | contig 20656 bp, 24 predicted proteins | sample GraSluR3_MG_5_FD_207218 | JGI IMG/M metagenome (GOLD analysis project Ga0334893, IMG submission 207218) | Sludge microbial communities from methane-producing bioreactor in Wageningen University, Netherlands - Granular Sludge_09_05-R3 | ecosystem: Engineered > Bioreactor > Anaerobic >...
AACAGTTTGGATGAATTAAATAAGGTTGCCCATTTTATTGGTATTCCGGCAGATGCGATAAAAGAAAAAACCCGCAAGCGCGAAATTGTTGAAGCCCGGCAGGTGGCCATGTACCTGGCCAAAAGAAACACAAAAGAAAGTCTGGCTGTAATTGGACGCAATATCGGCAGCAAAAACCATACAACCGTGCTGTATGCTTGCAAAACAGTTGACAACCTGCTTGAAACAAATCGCAGCTTTAGAGAAAAATGGTTACCTCTAATTATTTCACAATGAGCACAAACTACTTCGTTATACAAGAAACAACCACTCTGCAGTGGTGCGAAACATGTAAAGGTTCCGGCAAAAAAACACGAACTTTTAAAGGACAGAAGTTTACCAACAACTGCTTTATGTGCGGTGGAACCGGAAAACGTGAGGTGAAAAAAACCACCCACGTAACACTCCAGGAAGCATTACACAATATCGGAGCATGCTCCGGTGCACAAAAACAGGAACAATGAAAAAATTTGAATCGAAGCAGGAACTGCGCAAATACATCAGGAAGTATATTCCGGTAATGGTAAAAGGCAAAACAGGACGCCTGGTAGAAATTTTCAAAACAAACAACGGCTTTCAAACCGTGGTTGAACAACTGGCCGATGCGCTGTGGGAGGAACCCTCCGCCGGTAAATTGTGCCGGTTTTGGAAGTATTGCATTAACGAGTATAAAAACCTGAATAAATGCAAAACAAATGAGTTTAACTGCTATGAGCATACTCCTGACCGCTAACGGGATTGGTATGGTGTCGTTGCGTGAATTTAGTACAAACATAAATTGGAATACAAATGATTAAATACTTGAAAAACTTGATTAAAGGTAGAAAGCAGCAATGCACTATACCTAATGTTATGGCGAGTTATTCTATTGAGCAAAACCTTGGAATATTCGACTTAGCAAACATGACAATTAAACAACATAAAGATGGATTTAGCATTTGGATGCTTGAAAAGTGCGAAGATGGTGAGCTTCGTAAACGGTGGATAGTAGATGCTTCAGAGGTACTTAAAGATGCAAGAATAGAATTAAGCAATAATGACGGTAGAGATTTCCGTTCCGTTTACGTTGCGGATGAAAACTGCATAGAGATTCAGAGGCGTTAATTCGCCATAACGCCCGTGTATGTGCCGCGAGCGTTTAGCGAAGTGGCATATTACACAACGTTAGCGGTTTCACCATTTTTTACTACTTTTAATGCCAATTTAAAAACCGTTTAATTATGAAAAAAATCATCTACTTAGCACTCATCTTACTGGCTGCCGCAGCCTGCGATAAAAATGAAGACGTGCCCGAACAACAACCTGGCGGAGAGTTTACCTTTAACGGGAAAAACTACCCAATAAACAGCGCAGCCGTTGAAATAAACATGTGGCAGGACTCTGACGGAGATATACGTACAACCTACTTTTTTATTTTCACCGACAAGTTTGTCGAAAACGAGCAATGGGAACAACCAGAACGTTTTCAGATTGAAACATTTAAGGGTGCAAATATTACAAACCTGAATATTGATAAAAAGTACCACAATTTCGACTATGCCCGCAATGATTCGCTTTGTGCCCAGGGAGATGGTTATGGATTTGCATACATGGGCCTTAATTTGCTTAACAAACAAGAACAGTTCGAAACCGAAGTTCGGTTTCCTAACGGCAGTTTTTGCTTCCAGAAAACTCTTAACAATAGTAACATTTCCATTGAGTTTAACTGCAGTAATAACAACAACCAAACCATTACCGGAACCTACTATGGAAAAATTTTTGAATTCGAAACCTTTGATTTCTGAAAATTCTTCTTACATTTGCTCCTGTCATACAATTTATCAGCTCAGGGGCAAAATCCACTGAGATAATTGAAATAAAATAAGGCACTGCCTGCTATGGTGGCTGAAAGCGAAAGCTTCGGCTGATTTATCGCCCCGCGGTAAATTGTATGACACACCTAATGCAGGCAGTGTTCTTTTTAACCATTTAATGTCATACAATGGAGAAAAAAAACGAATTGGTTATCGCAGGCAGTGGCGATAATTTATTAATTGATGCAAGGCTTTTGCATCAGCAACTGCAAGTAGGCTCAAGATTCAACGATTGGATTAGAAATCGAATCAAAGAATTTGGATTTGAGGAAGGAAATGACTTTTACTCAAATTTTAGTAATCAAAAATTTTTCGGATGGGGAGGGAACCGCAGGTCTGTTAATTACCACCTCACCATGGACATGGCGAAGGAACTGGCCATGATTGAACGGAATGATGTGGGCCGAAAAGTAAGGCGGTATTTTATTGCCGTTGAAAAAGAGATGCGCGAGGCGTACAAAACCGGGCGCATACTGCCCAAAGGGGTAAAAAGCACCGAATTGAACGGGCGCAAACTGTACCCGTTCCGGCGCATGGCCGAAAAACTGGGCTACAGCACCGGCGGCAACCTTTACTACCGCCGCCGCACCTACCCCAACCATTTTGTTAAGCTCAACAAAATTTGGTATTGCACCGAAGAAATGGCCAACCTGCTGGCCATGTGGAAAAGCACCTGCAACCACCGCGAAACCATTAAAACCATGCAGCCGGTGCTGCCGCTTGGGTTTGGCGAACCGTTAAATTTACAGAAAGGAGGCCGCTAATGGAAGCATGCAAAAACGCCGAAGCGGTACAAGAGCTGCTTAATTGGACATGTGCCGAGCAATATATCAATGTTTTAGACGAACTTTGGGAAGCCTGGATTTGTGGCGAACTGGCCGACGGAAGCAAAGCCCACGACCGCGCCGAACGCTTTTCGGCAGTAAAAGAGTTAAAACGGTTTTTAAAAACCGTGGAAGAAAGCCCCCTTTAAAAGCCCCTCCTAACCTTCCGCCAGCCGGCGGAGAGGGACAAAGAGCGCCCGGCTGCAACAGCCGGGCGCTCTTCTTTTTCTCTTATCCTCCCCCTTTGGGGGAGTTAGAGGGGGCCTTTATAGGCTCAGCTTACTGTCAAACTCCACATAGGTTACCATCCAGCCGTTTAGCCTGTGCCAGTGCCGCCATCCGCTAAACAGCAGAGGTTTGGCCAGCTTTGCCCCGTCCTTTTCCGGTATAAACCGTTCCAGCGCCGTTTTTACAGACAGCGCCATGGTTTCGTGTGCGCTTACCTCGCTGTCGGGCAGGCCGTCGTGCGTTTGTACCTGCTGCGCATACACATGCACGCGCACCTTTAGCGGGGCCTGTCGTGCTGCATTGCTCACAAAGTCGAAAGCAAGCTGCTCCGGGAACTCCACAAAAAAGCCGGTGCGGTAAGGCCATCCCTTGTTTTCGTACTGCATGTTAAACCACTGCGTGTTTTCGGCAGCGGTTATCCCTGCCAGTTGGGTTTTAATTGCGTTGTAAATGTCGTGTAACATGGTAAAATTGTTAAATGGTTAAATTGTCAAACTGGAAACTGAGACTGCGACTGACTACTCAAAGATTTCCTTCGCCATACGGTTAAACTTATCCTGAATACGCTTAAACAGGGCATCGCTGGGGCCAATCATTTGGCGCTGCGGCATGTCGAAGCCCGGAGGCCGCCCAGCCCTAAGGCCTTCGTTATGTACTTCAGTGTATGGTAAGGCGCTGGTGAACTCTACTGCATGTTCGGTTGTGGTGGTGTCGCCCTGCCAGCTGCGGCGCATTGCCCCGCCCCTGTTTTCGCCAATAAGGGTAGGTTTTCGCCCCTGTTTCTTTTTCTTCCACTTGTCGTAACTGCCCGGCTTTTTTTCAAAGCCCTGCCGTTTAAAGTTGTCGGCAATAAATTGCAGCCCTTCAACTTTGGCAATCCGAGGCAGGTCTTTAATAAATTGCGGAACGCGCCGGGTTATCTCCTGTATTTTTCGTTGAAAATTGTTAGCCATTTTCGAGGTATTTTTTCAGTAATTCATCAGCCTTTTTGTTTACCTTTTTAGCATCAGACTTACTGGACGAAGATTGATAACCATTCTTGTCTGAAAACAGTTTTTTGTCTTTTCCCGGATTGTTGTCGAATCCTTTATCAGGTTCAAATCCTTTAGCCGCTGCCGGTTCGTAAACGGGTTTATCGGTTTGGGTAACATCGCAGCCGCAACCCCATCCGTTTGGAGGGTAAATGCTGCCCCACCTGGGGTCGTTTAGCGGCAAAACCATTCCATCTATGCGCATGTGTTCAGGCCGTCCGTCTGGGTTGCCGCTGTGCCGGTATTCCAAATTTGGATACAGGTCGGCATTTTCTTCAAATCCAGCCCACTTTACAGCCATTTGCGAACTGGCTTCGGCCTGTTTAAATTCTGTTTTAAGCCAGTTTATGTTGTATTGTTCTGTAAGCGGCTGGGCTGCCTTTTTAAAATCGTTCCAGTTCCGGGGTTTTCCGTTGTCGTCAACCAGCAGTTGAGCTAATGCCCGCTGCTCGTCGTGGTTTTTAAAGGCGGCAAAGGTGGCTGCATTTATCCGCAGTTCTTCGGCTAAATCAGCATACCGGTAAGTATCTGTGAATTTTAAGCCTGCGTTGCTCATTGCTTTTAACAAGCTGTTAAAATTCAGTGCCCATACTTCCGGATCTATGATTGCCGCCTTTCCTTCAAAAAAGCGTTTTAGCCATTGTTCAAGCAGTTCACCAGGGGTGGCTGCTACCATTTTTTTTTTACCGGAACTGGCCTGCGCTTTGGTTTTTATGTCTCCCGGTACTTCGTCGCCTTCTTCGTCGTACTCAGGATCTTCCGGGTTACCGTTTCTTTCGCCCTGTTTGGGGTCGAGTTCGGTAAACCGTATTTTATCGCCGGGTTGCAACGGGTACCCGTGGTAAATTAAAAAGTAGATCAGCTCATAGTTCACATAGTTGCTCAGGCGGCGCAGGCGTGCGGCGTGGTAGTCGTTTAATATCCGCTCGTGCACTTCTGCCGATCCAACAAACGCTTTCTCATCGCTGGTACCGGTTTGTCCGTTCATTAATTTACTAATCTGCTCATCAATCAGCCGGATGTTTTTTTCAAAAATCTGGTAACCTGTTGGCCCTGCTTTCGACTCCAGCGTGTCTATCTCGTCATCCGAGTCGGTAATAAAATAAGCGTTGTTGGCAAAATTGCGGGCAGCCCGTTCGCGTTTATTCAGCTCCTCACCTTCGGCATCAGTTTTAATTACCAGGTGTGGCTTTCCCCACTTTTCCGAAAGTTCGCTCCAATCCCTCCGGGCAAATGCTTTCCAAATTACTTCGCGGCTCACCAGTTCCAGCAGTCCAAGGTCTTCGGGTTCGCCAATTTCTACCAGGAAAAACTTCCACGGATTGTCACCGTAGGGAATTCCGCTCGTGTCAGTTTCATTTATAATAACATTCCGGTTGTGGGGATAAATGTTTTTCCGCGAAAACACGGAGCAGCCTACCCATTCGCCGTCTTCATCCTTTTGCCCGAATTCCACCACGGTGTAACCCCACATATCGTAGTCGAAATAAGCCTTCACAAACTGCGAAAACCAGGGGCGCATAAACAGCTTGGTCAGCTCGTCATTATCGTTATCATCGCGGGTGATTACGAATGGCGAAGCCTGTAGTTTGTTCACGGCCACATCGTATTGGCTGCGCACATGCGCGTCGGTTATGGTATTGCGGTAAATCTCATACAGCTCAAGCCAGCTTGGGTTGTTGATGTCGCGGGCATTCTCCACTGCCTGGCGAAGTGTGGCCATTTGCATTTTTACCCGGTCGGGCTGCGGGCGGTTTACCTCTTCGCTCAGCCGTTTCCCTTTCTTCCCCGCCTGAGACGGGGCAGGCGCGGCTGCTTTTGTATTTCGACTAAATTCGAAAGAAAACTTCATACTTTGAACTTTAAACTTTAAACTCTGAACTACATATAATACGGATCGTGACTTCGCTGATCATCGGCATCGAATCGGAACCGGGTCACTGCGGAACCGTCGTCGCCGGTCAGTTTATCGAGCGAACTGGCCAAACCTTTACAAACCGCAATAACATGCTTGTACTCCTTTTCAAAATTTTCTTTGATACGCTCCGGTATTTCATCGTCAACAACCGTGTTGTACAGGTAGTAAGCTGTAATGGAAACCAGGATGCGAACCAGTTCCTTGTTTCTTGAGGTTCCGGTTTTGGCCAGTTCGGCATCCACGTCATACGTGGCATATAAGCAACTCAGTTCACTTAAAGCCAACTGTTCGGCCTGCTCCAGATTTTCGCTGTTGGTGCCTTTCAGGGTGTCCAGCACGCTGGTTGAAATGGTTCCCTTAAAGTCGTTTTCCTCTAAAAATTGCAGGGCCATAACCTACTGTTTTTCGTAGTAAAACACCATGTAAAACCGTTCGGTAACGTTAAGAGAGAAAGGTTTGATTTTATTTTTGTTGATAAAATCACACAGGTCATCGGCGTTCATAAAGCTTTTGTTCGTAAGCTTCGAGCCGGTTTGTTTTGTTGTTGTTTTTGTTGCCATTTTTTTTGTTTTTAAGTGGAGCGCAAAAATTTGCGTCTCCACAATTATTCATAACTGGTTAAAATGCACTTCGTTCGGAGTTGTGGACATAACTCCCCTGCCGCGATGTTTGGCTGCGGCTGCTTTTTTTATTGCCGGTATTCAGCTTAAATATTCCCCCTTCCACGGCATCGGGGCCGTCGTCCCACTGGTAGTCGGGGAAGCCGATAAACTGGTTCCGCAATTCAATCATGTGTGGGTTGGTTTTCAGGGCTTCGTTAAAGCGGATAAAACCATAATCGGTAAAGGCAGTCAACGCCTCAATGCGTTGCTCTTTGTCGGGTTTTGCCCTCAAATCGCGCTTTATCATCAGCAGGTAGTTGTTTTCTTCGCCATATCGCCAGTACTCATCCAGCATAATATCCTGGATAAAATTGGCTTCCATCCAGTGTTTACAACTCACGTTGGTTGGTACCTGTTCGGCAATGGTGTAATGTGCTTTTACCATTTCGGGAGTGGTGCATTGCTGTACATAAACGTCAATGACATCGAAATACCTGCCGGTTTGTCCCAACAGAACAATGGCCTTGCAGTCTGAAAACATAGTCTTCTTATAACTGGGGTCGTTGTAGGTACACACCTTATCGTATGAGGCCAGCGGTTTCACCTTAATCCACGGGAGGTGCTCTTCTTTAAAAATACTGCCTTCAAACAGGTGTTCGTGAAAATACTCGCGCATGGCAATTCGCCAGCCCATACGCCTCATTTTTGCCAGTAACTGTTCGCGGCTGTAGTTCTCTTTCCATGCCGGAATTCCTTTTTCGCTCAAATCTTTTTTGTGGCTGCGCGGGTTTTCAAGCGCATATACTTCCAAAAAGTGGATGCCTTCACGCAACGGGTCCTCCGGTTCTATATTCCCGGCCAAATGTGCCAGTATGGATTTTTTGTGAATTCCGTTGCCTACACAAATAAGGCGGCTGCATTCAATGGGCATTGCCCCGTAAAAGTCGCCCAGTATCCAGTCCACTGCATCTTTTACAAGCGAAATGTTTTTAACAATTTTTGCATCGTCAATGTCGTCTATCAGCCCGTAGTTTGGCCGTTTTTCGGCCTTGCGGGTCCCGCGCGGGCTCTGCCCCCGGCCAAATGCCCAAAAGCCCACACCGTCGGCAGTTACAAAGTGGCCGTCTTTCCAGTTCCCCAGGCTGTATTGTTCGCCAAAGTCGGCAATGTACTGTTTGTTAAACATTAATTCGGCCTGAACGTCCGCAAGCAATCCGCGTGCTTTTTCCTGGTTTGCGCTTCCAAGCATCATTCCGGTGAGTTCACCCCGCGCTTTTAACTGGAGCGGAAGTATCACGCCGAATAATATAGATTTGGCGTGTTCGCGCGGAAACTTGTACACGCCCATCATATCTTTATTGTCGAGAATTTGTTTGGCCGATTTTTTATGAAACCATCCAAAAGGTTTGGTGGCCAGGTGGGAGCAATAGCGGGCGGCAAAAGCGCCGGTATCCGATAGCGCTTTTTTTATGGCCTTTGCTTTTTGCGTGGCCGATTCGCGCTTTACCGGGCTTGAACCTACAATGGCGGCTTTTTCCCTTAGCCACTCTTCGTATTCCCGTTTATCTTTTGCCGTCCAACTGCTCATGCTATTTGCGGATAAGGTTCATGTAGTTTTCGATGTGCGGCACCATATCGCGGGCCGTTTCCACATCTTCGCCCTTAACGTAGTTCGAAAACTGCCGGAGTATTTTTACCTTATCGCTCCATTCCAGTTCCTTTCTTTTGATGGTGGTAAACAACTTTTGCAAGGCATCAATCTCGCCTTTGGGTATCAGGCATTCTTTCAGGGCTTCCACATCCATGTCGGGAGAAAGCTTTGCCGAGAGTTTGTCCGATATCATGCGCACTACCCTGCTCTGGTGTGCCAGCGATGTAAGCGCGTCCTCCTCTGCCGTGTTTTGCTTAATGCTTTGTTCCAGGATTCGTTTCTTAATACCCTTTTTATTGGAGTATTTTGAAACGGTGTTCTCGCTTAATCGCAGTATCCGGGCAATTTCGGTTTGCTCAAATCCTGCCTTTAGCAGGGCTTCAATAGCTGTTTCATGGGCTTTCGCCATTTCTTTTGATTTACAATTTGAATCAAAATTCATAATTATTTATGCGTTTTTGAAAATTGTTGTCGTTCAATGCAAACTTTATTGTATTGAATGACAAGAAGTTTGCAAAGTGTTCAGGAATGATGAAAATTTGTTTCTGAATATTTATGCAAAACGAGTGGAATTAAAATTCAGCAAAATAGTCAATCGCGAAAAGCGCAGTATAGAAATGCTTCTGTACGGCGAGCTGGGCAATGAAGTTAACGGGCACGATTTCGCCCGTGAACTAAACTGGCTTGGGCGCGAATACGACGAAATAACAGTTCGGGTAAATTGCAACGGCGGATCGGTTTCCCACGGGCTTTCCATTGTTTCGGAAATGATGGCATCTCCTGCCTTTATTATTGCAAAGGTTGACGGTGTGGCTGCCAGCATGGCTGCTGTTATTCTGGCGGCAGCCGATAAAGTGGTGATGAACGATTACGCCAAAGTGATGATCCACTCGCCTTATTATCTGGCCGAAGATGGAAGTAAAACCACCAAACTGAGCGCAAAAGACCAAAAGGCGCTGAGAATGCTAAAATCGACCCTGGCCGAATTGCTGGCTAAACGCGGCATTGAACAGGACGAAATTACCCGGCTTATGCGAACCGATAGTTGGTTTACTGCTGAGGAAGCATTGTTGGCAAAAATTGCCGACGAGGTGATTCCCACCGAACGCAAAAAAGAGCTGGCCGCCCTCGAACCCTTAAAACTGGTGGCCATAATCCAGACTAAAAAATCAATTTTAAAAACGAGAAATATGGAGAAAATTCTGGCTCGTTTGGGTTTGGACGAAAACGCCACCCAGGAGCAGGCTGTCGAAGCAATCGACAAGCTGGACAAAAATGAACCGAAACCCGATATGGTTTTGGTTGACAAGTTGGTTGCCCTGGCCAAAAAAACCGGGCGCGTTACCGACAAGAACGAAACGAAGGTGAAGGCGCTGGCTGGAACCGACATGGAACTGTTCTGCGACTTCATTGGCGTAGATACGCTGAGTGAAAGCAAAGGCGGCGATAACGACGAACGTTTGAGCGCTTTGGTTGCCAAAGCTGTAAAAGCTACAGGCAAAACACCCGGTGTAAAGTCCGAAGAAAGGGATTTTGCCTGGTACGAAAAAAACGATCCGAAAGCCCTGGCAAAAATGGAGTTTGAAAATCCTGAGAAATTCAAGGAACTGAAAGAAGCCGACGAGGCGAAGTATCAATAAATGTAAAACATTTTAAAAATGGCAACAGAACAAATCGTAAAATGGCCTTTTGGCCCGGCCTCTGGGTTAGCATTAACTGCTACCGGCGCACAGGCCCTCACAATTGAGAACGACCTCACCATTATTAATGGTGTGACCGTTGAAGCTACGGGAAACCGTACACTGAACCTGACCATTGACGACAACCTGAACACAGGCGCTCGGTTGGTAGTGAAAGCAAAAACAAACGGAACCGAAACCACTATTTGCGGTACCGGTATTACAGGCCCTACCGTTACAGGTGTGGCCGGAAAAACAAAAGTGTTTGAAGCTGTTTACGACGGCACTGCCTTCGTGGTGGTTGGAACCGCAGTTCAAATTGATTAACAAAAAAACATGAAATACGATGGCTGAAATTAATCCTATTAAGTACTCCTCGGAGTTACAGAAACAACTTTTCCCGGATAACAGCTTTTACAAAAAAGCCCTCCAGGAAACCGGCATAGCCGACACCACCGAGCGCGTGGAACGCCCCGTTCAGGGGAATATCAGTGCGGCAAAATCCGGCGTGCCAAAAACATTGCCTTTACAGGTTGACATTGCCCGCGACGACTCGGACTACTACTCAACCGACCTGGTTTACGCTCCGCCAATTTTGGTTGATATTCCGGGCGAATTCGCCCTGAACTACAACAAACGCGCGGCCAAACAGGTACAGCAGGCCGGAACCATAAATACCCGCGTGGCAACCATTGCCGCCATAAACTGGGGGCCAACCGTGGCCGCGCAGGTTTTGAAAACCACCGGATCAAGCCGTGCATCAAATGTGGTGGTTTCTTCCGGGTCGGCAATTAATAACCGCAAGGCGGCTGTTAAGGCCGACATGCTCAAGGTGCATAACCTGTTGATGCGTATGAACCTATCGGGCATCCAGGGCAATTTTTACGGCCTGGTAACTGCCGACTTTTACAGCGACTTGCTGGGCATTGCCGAGTTTGTGGATTATGACAAAACCGGCAACAACTCGAAACTCGAAGCCGGAATCATCGGTCGAATCATGGGAATCGAGCTGATGGTTCGCTCGGTTGATGATGCTTCTACCGGACTGCTTTACTCTTCGGCTTATGCCAAAAAAGCTATTGATGCTGCTGTAGCGGCAACCGACTGCCCGGCAAACCTTTTCTGGCACGATAAAATGGTGGCCAGCGCCGAGGGTGTGGTACGTACCTCTGTTAATGCCGACAAGGCCGAATACCTGGGCGGAACCCTGCTTTCGAGCTGGACTCGATTTGGCGCAAGCTGGGCACGAGCCGACCAAAAAGGCGTGGTGGCATTGGTGGAAGATAACGCTTAGCTTTTTTCCATTCACGGAATACTTCAGGCTGCCGCCTGACTTAGAAGATGGTGGCAGCCTTTTTTTTTACAACACAAAAAATTAAAACAATATGGCAGCAAATACTGGATTTGTACATGGCGGCGACATTCTGCTTTACCACAATACCGGAACGGAAATATCGCCGGTATGGACACCTTTCGCCCACGCCACCTCGCATAAAATTACCCACCCCACCAACGTTCGTACCATAAATACCAAAACGCTGGGGCCAAATACAGGGGTAAAAGCCGGGTTGCACGGGCAAAGCACTTTGAGCATGAGTGGGCTAAAAACCTACGACGACAACAATTATTTGACTTTGAAGGAGATGCGCGACGACCGCGAACGCATTCAGTTTAAGCTGGGTGGCCGTCCGGTTGCCGATACCGATTACTTCGAGGTGAACGAGCAAGTAGGCGATAAATATGAGGAAGGTTACGGCTACATTACCAGCCTGAGTAGCGACATGCCGCACGATGCCAATGCCACCTTTGAAGTTGAAATTGCCATTGACGGTAACACCGAAATAAAAACCGTAGCGTAATGGAAGTGCTCGTTATTAACAAATACGAATATCCTTTTGAGCTAAGCGCCCGCGCCAGGCTCAACCTGGAAAGCAGTAAGGTTGACTTAAAAAAAGTTGCTGTAAACGAACAGGAGGCGCTGCGCTTTGCATTTGAAGTGTGTAAAGGGGCTTGCAAGCACGTTGAAACCCCGTTTAACTACGATTTCAACACGTTTGTTGACAAGGTGGAACCAGCGGTTTTTGTTAAAGCCAGGGCGCTTGCAAAATTGCTGCTTACGCCTGAGGTTTTCGGAGTGGCAGAGCCTGCTCCGAAGAAAAAAGAGACCGATACAAAGAAAAAAACAACTTAAAAATTTTCGACTGATGGAAAAAAGAACAACAATTGAACTGGCCGGGAAGGAGTTCCCGTTTTACCAGACAAACCGGGGGTTGTACGATTTTGAAAATGCCGGTTATTCAACTACCGACATGGCCCAGGGAAAGGTGAGCGCTATGCTTGCGTTTATTTTCTTCCAAAGCTACGATTGTGCAAAACGGGCAAACCTGCCCTATCCGTTCAAAACGCTCGACGAATTTATTGACGGAACCAGTACAAATGTGATTGATGTATTCGCGCGGCTGAACGAAGCCAGCCCGGAAGGGGAAAGCAAAGAGGACGCGAAGCCCGTTTCTGCTGATGCAACGGAGGGCGGACTGGAAAAGTAGAATCGCAAAGCGAAGAAATTGGCATCGCTATCGGCCAGATGGGGTTAAGCCTGGAGACGTATCTGGACTTAACCCCATTTCAGTTTTCGGAAGCCCGTAAACGGTTTTTGGAACGGATTGAGAAGGAACGGGAGTGGCAGGAACTGAAAGATTGGCAAATAGCACGCTGGAAGGTATGGCGGACGCTTTGCCCGCCACAGGATAAAAAAGAGTATTCGGTAATGGACATGCTGGAACTGCCGGGAGACAAGGAGGCAAAAGAAAAAGCGAAGGCACAGGAAAAAGCAACGGTGGGTGAAAGCAGCCGCGAAAGGTATGAGGCGCTGAAACAACGATTTGGCAAATTAAGGAAATGAGCAGTAAAACGTATAAATACATACTCGATTTTAAGGCAAACACCGGAGCTTTCCGGTCGGAAACCGGCAGGGTAAACAAAGAAGTTGGCGGCCTTGAGAAAACCTTTAAGAGCGCCGCCGTTGCCGCTGCCGCTCTTTTTTCTGTCGATAAAATTATTTCGTTTGGCAAACAGGCTATGGCCGCCTACGATGTGCAGGCAAAAGCCGAAAGGAGCCTTTTGGTTGCATTGAAGGGAAGAACTGATGTTCAGCAGCGATTGATTAAGCAGGCGCAGGAACTGCAGGGGAAAACCCTGTTTGGCGACGAAGAAACGATAAAAGCCCAGGCACTTATTGCCGCTTTCGTAAAAGAAGAAGACCAGATTAAAAAAATCATTCCCCTTGTACAGGATTTGGCAACGGCTAAAGGAATGGATTTAGCTTCTGCTGCCGATTTGGTTTCTAAAACGCTCGGTTCATCTACTAATGCAATGGCCAGATATGGCATTGAGGTGGAAGGTGCGGTTGGGAGCAATGAAAGGTTAGAATCGCTTGTAAACAGCCTTACCGATGCTTTTGGCGGTCAGGCAGAAGAAGCGGCACGCGTAGGAACCGGCGCACTTACGCAGCTTCAAAACAAGTGGGGCGACATTAAAGAAGAAATAGGAAAAACAATAGTAGAGTCAGATCAGTTTACCGAATCAATTTCGAAATTGAATGAAGAAATTGAACGGTTACCCGGACTTATAGACAAAACTGCGAAAGCCTTGAACTTTATGAGTAAGGCTGGTAACGTGGTGACCGGTAAGTTTATGATAGACTTTACAATTGGACTGTTTCGGGGGAAGAACGCAGCAGAGGAGTTTACAAGCTCGTTGGTTACGGTAAACGACCAGTTTGGTGTAATGTTCGATTTTGGTAAAAAAACCACAAAAACACTGGCCGACATTGCCGCTGAAAATAAAAAGGCCAACGAAGCGGCAGCTAAGCAGGTAACCACCTATGGCGACCTGATTGCTAAAATTGCTGAAAAAAACGACCTTCTGAAAAAGGCCGACATAACCGATACCGCTTACATCCGCACCATTTACACCCAAATTGCCGCCCTTGAACAACAAAAGAAAGCATTTGAGGCGCTGGCCGTGGTAAAAACCATAACGCCTCGGGTAGAAGACATGGATAAGCTGGGAACAATTGCCGATGCGCAACTGGCCGGTGGCGGGGTGGACATTCCCGTAAAGCTCAACCTGGAAGAAATGCAAAGCCAGATGCCGCTTTTCCAGGCAAACATGGAAAGCATGGGCACGTATATGGAAGAAATGCAGGAAAGGCATGAGGCAGTGAAGGGAGCGCTTACGCAAGGGTTTACTGAAATAGGACAAAGCGTTGTAAACAGCCTGGGGCTGGCCGAGAGTGGATTTGAGGGTTTCCTTGGTAAAATGATTGAGACAGCTACCCAGCTTATTGCTATTTACCTGGCTCAGTCTATTGCCGGTTCGGTTTCCAACGCAACGCAGTCGGCAGCGGCAACCGGCCCGGCTGCAATTATTACGCAACCTGCATTTCTGGCAACCTTAATAGCCGGTGTTCTGGGCGCTTTTGCAGCCATCCCCAAGTTTGCCAGCGGCGGTATTGCCTACGGCCCCACGGTAGGCATGATTGGCGAGTACCCCGGCGCAAGCAGCAACCCCGAAGTAATTGCCCCACTCGACAAATTGAAAGGAATGCTGGCAGGTTCGGGCGGTGGACGCGACCGGTTTTTTATCCCTACAACCCGGATACGCAAAGGGGATATTTACATCAGCTACAAAGAGGCAGAAAAAGAATTTGGAATGAGAACATAGTTAGTTTAAAGTTTAAAGTTTAATGGCATACGCAAAGAGGTTACAAATTGAATACGACGACATTAACAACATTGCCACGCGCATTGAGGTGTGGCAGGAAGGTTATGCCGGGGCGGTTGAAACCCGCAACTACGCCAGTGGCGATGTTTGTTGCGAAGTAAGCTGGGGCGACTCGACCACCAAACGGCTGCCGCTTATATATGGTTCACAGGTAACCTTGTATTTCGACTCGGAAACCAACTTTGAATTTCACGACTTTTTTACAGCCAACAGCCGCAAAAACAAAATACTGGTGTATAAAAACAACAGTTTGTTTCATGTGGCATTTGGCGAGGCCGATACCTGGGCAGAGCCTTTCAGTTACCCGCCCTACGAGGTAAGTTTTACCGGGTACGATGGTCTGGGGTTGCTTAAAAACGAAGATTTTAAAGACGAGAACAAAGACTACTACGAAGGTGAAATGACCCTGCTGGAAATTCTAACCTTACTGTTGTCGAAAAACGGGCTCGAACTGCCGTTTAATACCGCTGTTAGCATAAGGCCCAGCGGTGCATCTGCCGGAGCCGATGCACTTACCCAGGTGCTGAAAGATGTATTTACATACCGCGACCTGAGTTGTTACGATGTGCTGGAAGCTTTGTTCAGAGGTTGCCGAATTATGCAGCGCGAGGGCGAATGGTGGATTGTTAACAACGACCTATGGAACCAAACCACTATTACCTTTAGAAAATATACGGCAGCCGGGGCAGCCAACGGAACGGTGGTGAAAGACACCAGGTTTGCCGGTTTCTGGATGGAAGGCGACGGCGACCTGTCGTTTCTTCCGGCAATGAAACAACTTAATGTAACGCAGGATTACGGTTACCTTGGTAATATTATTAAAAACAACAATTTTTTCGGGTTTGACGACGGTGTTTTTGAATACTGGACTGCCGTGGGAGTGTTTGCAACGCAGCGCCTGTACGATGGCGATGGTAACAGGTATGTGTATTTGCCCGGAAAAGAGTTCTATGACGATTGGCAACATGCCCGCACAAAGTACTTGAAATCGCACGGCATTCGCCTCGAAGCTACCACCAATATACCTACTTTCAGCCTCGACTTTGCGTTGGTGAGCTATAACCGCCCTGCAGTGGTAATGTTCGGTATTCACCTGGTGGCCGATTCAGGAACGCACTATAATTTAAAGGTTGACCTTAACACAAAGCATGAAGTTATTCATGTATGGGAGCAAACCGCCGAAATAAAACCCGTTCCGTGCGAGGACAAAATGCGCAAGTATGATCAAGGATGGTGGCCAAATAAAACAACACACCGGTATGCTCAGGAGGTGAAAACCGAAGGCTGGCCTCTGGATGAAGTGACCGAGCATTTTGCGACAAAGTCTGTACAAATTAAAGAGGGCATACCTGAAAGCGGAGTGCTGACCGTGTATCTTTTTTTGGCACATGTCGAATATGCACTGTTTAGCGGCGGTGTCTGTTTCCGGAATATTGAGTTTAAGTTTTTAGACGAAGCCGGCGAAGAACCGCCCGTTGAAACAGATTTTTTTATTGTTAATGATGCTGGAAATAACTATTTGCCTGAAGACATAAAAATAATAAATGGAAGCCTGCCCGACATTGACAACCGGCTTACGATTTACCACGGCGGGTTTATAATGAACGACGGTTCGGGCGCAGCGGTTGATGACTGGGTGTGGGACGGTGGCGGAACTGCTTACGGTTATGCCGAGCTAATAGCCCGTTACATAGCTGCCGAAATGAAGCTGCCCCGTTTGTTTCACCAGTCGGTGCTTGCCGATTCGGTACCGTCGCTTGCAGGGGTTTGGTACGATGCCGTTACGGGAAAGTATTTTTTAGAAGCCGGGATAATTTACAACGACCGCATGCAGGCCACAGAGGGGCGCTATATTGAAACAATTGCCTGGGATATAGACACAATGGTATCGGAACGCGATGAAGTTTACAACGGCAGCAGAACGAGAGGAGGAGAGACCACCCGCAGCCGGGGAACGAGCACCAGTGGCGGGCGCACTGGTGAAACCCGCAACCGCGATGCTGAAACAGGTTTGTACACACACGATTATGCCATAACCGGAACAACCGGCAGACTGGTTAGCGACGAGTTCAGGGACATTACCGACGTCGAAACAGGCCGCACCCGAATGGACCAGACCATTACGCGTATAATTGTTGATCAGGCAGCGCATGGGTTTCAAATTGGCGAAGCATTGCGATACGACCCCGGCACAAACCTGTACGTTAGGGCACAAGCCGACAGTGAAGAAAATGCAGCGGTGATTGGCGTTGTTAGCGATATATACAGCTCAGGTGAATTTGGCCTTAAAAGCGCCGGAGTAGTGCCCGCCTCCAATTTTTTACCCGGAAGGAACTACGTGCTTTCGCCAACGGTGCCCGGCCAGGTTGTTGAAAAAAGCGCTGTAACCTCGTGGCCGGAAGGCTCGGTGGAGCTAAAAATTGGTATTGGAAGCAGCGAGGGTTTGAGCATTAACCTTGACGAGACAGGAACCGACGGCGATTCAGCATACGTTTACATCGCCTATGCTTCTGACGATGCCGGAACCGATTTTACCACAACATTTGACCCGGCGCTCAATTACATTGCAATTTTGGCAACTGATACTGAAATTGAAACTCCGGCAGCGGGTGATTTTGCGGGGTTGTGGAAGTTTTTGGGAGGAGGTGAAAATGACTATAAATGGTTTCTTCATTCAAACGATATTTCGCCGGCGATAAGCGAACCGGAAAATGTTCAAGTAATAGTTGACGGTAAGGGTGAAGTAGATCAGTCGTTTCCGTCCGGATTTTTTCAGGTTTGGGCGGTAAACGAAAACGGCAACACTTTGGCGGTTGATACCCCGGCTTTTGATATATTGACCGATACTGAATTAGTCGTTATTAGCTGGGATGCAGTAATAGGTGCGACAGGTTATATAGTGAATGGAGATTTAATCGACGCGCACTGGACTGTCGAAGGAACATCTTTTGATGTGTTCGGATTACCAACCGGGCCTGCGTTGCCGGTACCAGACGAAAATACAACCGGAGGCGGTGGACTTGAAATAGCTAACGGAGATGTGGTAGATGTAGTTGGCGAAGGTATCGGGGTGGAATTTAGTTTTGATGAATTTGACTCAACGAAAAAAATAATCACCCTCAGAAATTTGTTTAATACATTTATTGGCGACATTGATACGCCGGGCAGCTATGTAGGACAGGCCGGGAAAATTCCTGTTGTGAAATCTGATGAAAAGGGGTTGGAATTTAAAAATATTTGTGATTTAATTGTAAACTGCCCTGTAATTCTTGATTTAAAAAGCCGCATTGAGTTACTTGAATTGAGTGCATACATCATAAAGCTTACATACGATGACATTGCTAATGTGCCAGTGGCAACGGCAGATTCAGTTTCGGACTGGAATGCCTTTTTTGATTTACCAACCTACGGCAATGAGTTTACAAGCGTTATAGTAACTGCCAATACTGTAATGCTTTATGGCGGTTCAAATATTACCATTAAAGAACATCTATTTGGCACAAACAATGAGTTTGTGCATAATAATGCACTTCTCAAAATTGAAGACACCAAATGCGTGGTAAAGGTAAATTTAGGTTCCTTTTTTAATTGCAAAAAAATAACTGATGTTTCGTTGCCAGTATGCAGTGAAATTGAAGGTAGCCTTTCGCGAGGTGCTTTTTGGCATTGCGATGACCTTGTTAATTTAAATATGCCAATTTGTGAAACATTAGGCGATTATGCGTTTGGAAGTTGTAGCTCATTGCCTGGGTTAAACGGATTACCGGTTAATATAATTACATATATACCAAAAGGCTGTTTTAATTATTGTACCTCACTGCAAGAATTAAACTTCCCTCTTGCTACAAGCGTGGACGATAATGCTTTTGGTAATTGCACATCTGTTAACGATTGTAATTTTCCTGAGTTGCTTACAACCGGTTATGGCGCCTTTAGCCATTTACATTCAATGTTATCAATCACACCTGCCCATTTTCCAAAATTAACAAACGCTGGCGAGCGCTGTTTTGCCTCCTTGTACTCTGCAACATCTATCCAGCTAAACGAACTATTAACGGCAGGAGACCAATGTTTTTCAACATCCGATCCGGATTTATCAATTGCTGTTTTAATTGATTTGCCAAAGTTAACAAGCGCCGGTTCTAATTGCTTTCAGCACCAGGCTAAAGTAACTTCATTTAATTTGCCTTTGCTGCAAAATGCCGGAACCCAATGTTTCCAGCATTGCAGAGTAATGGCTGATTTAAGTTTACCTGCACTTACAGCGATAGGGCAAAGAGCATTTGAATTTTGCTATGATTTGGCAAATTTATCATTACCTGTTTGCACTGATTTTGGCGGCACGGTTGGTAGTGACACTATGTTTACACATGTATCCGGTAACATAATAAATCTTACAATTCCTGCGGCATTAATGACCTGCAATGGAGGCAATCCTGATGGTGACATACAGGATTTGCAGGCAAATAATACAGTAACGGTTATTCAAGTTTAAACCACATGCCAGATAAATCATCGACAAAAAAAGAAGAAATATAGTCAACTTTAAAATTATAGTAATATGAATAACAATTATGTGAGCAACGAAATGTTTGCCGGGCGGTTATCTGCTCACGGGCAAATTACCGACCTGAGCAATGGATTTAAGCTGGAGGCTGCGCTACCGTTCAGCATCTGTGTAGTGCCGAAAGCAGCTACTACTGATGTGCTGTTATTGGTCGATTTGAAACTCTGGATGGATGCAGGCAGTTCTGATTTTCCGGTGCCACTGAACGACTGGACGCCAGGAGCAATAATGGAGATAGCACCTGAGGCCATCGAGCTGGCGGACTATGATGTGTACTGGGCTTGTGGTCAAACCGTAAACATTTAAAAATGGGACTACTGATAGGAATAGGAAGAAACGGCACCGCTGGCCGCAAGGTGACAGAGGCTACGCACGCCTACGGTGTACAGTGGGACGTAACAAACAGCAGCCCATCTGTTACCAGGATTGGCAACTTAGGACTGCATGCAACCTTGCCGGTACAGGTGCAAATGCGCGGTTGCGTGCTCATGGATAACGGCCAGGTGAATTACTACCTGAAGCCGGATGACTGGACAAAGAAGGCCGATGGAACCGCAGCAAACCTCGACGGAACTGATGGACAGGTGATGGTTCGCATTCCAACCTTTTACTGGAAGTTTGAAACTGACGGCAATGTCCGGCGGATAATGATCAGTGAATTCCCGATATCGGGTTACACCCAGGTGCCTGGCATGTTTGTCTCTGCATTTGAGGCGGCTCTCGATAGGACGAATAGTAAGTTAGCCTCTGTGGTTAATACAGCTGCGCAGTTCCGTGGTGGCAATAATAACGCAGACTGGGACGAAGCAGTTAACACATTGCTTGGTCGACCGGCAACGGTAATAAGCAGAACGAATTTTCGTACCTATGCCCGCAACCGGGGGCTTGGTTGGCAGATGTACTTTTACCTTGCACACAAAGTGTTGTGGTGGCTTTTTGTGGTGGAACACGGCACCCGTAACAGCCAGGCTGCCGTGAACGGATCACTTACTGCCGAGGGTTACCGTCAGGGAGGTTTGGGAACAGGGGTCACTGATGTCAACTCAACGGAGTGGTCAAACTTCAGCTCATATTACCCTTTCATTGCCTGTGGCGCTTCGAACACACTTGGCAACTTCACAGGTGAAGTGTCGGTAGAGGTTACGGACTTTGGAGGAACCGGAGTGAACCGCACGTTTACGGTTCCCCGTTACCGGGGTATTGAGAATCCGTTCGGACATATCTGGAAAAACACGGATGGCATCAACATAAAGATTCAGGCTGATGGCGCAGGAGGCGAAAGCCAGGTCTGGACAAGTGATGATCCAAGCGATTGGAATGATTCTGATTATGTTGGCTATACAAACCGGGGATTATTGCCACGCGCGAATGGTTATATGAGTCAGGCGGTATTTGGTGATGGTGGTGAATTTGTGCCAAAAGTGGCCAGTGGTGGAAGCACAACCTACTTCTGTGACTACTTCTATACATCTATCCCGG
>Ga0334893_1001594_pt1 | contig 20656 bp, 14 predicted proteins | sample GraSluR3_MG_5_FD_207218 | JGI IMG/M metagenome (GOLD analysis project Ga0334893, IMG submission 207218) | Sludge microbial communities from methane-producing bioreactor in Wageningen University, Netherlands - Granular Sludge_09_05-R3 | ecosystem: Engineered > Bioreactor > Anaerobic >...
ACGAACCCCACCGCTGGCTACAAGAATCCGAGAATCGGGCCGTTTGGCACCCACACGAACCCCACCACTGGCGACAAGAATCCGAGAATCGGGCCGTTTGGCACCCACACGAACCCCACCGCTGGCGGCGAGAATCCGAGAATCGGGCCGTTTGGCACTCACACGAACCCCACCACTGGCGGCGAGAATCCGAGAATCCGGCCGTTTGGCACCCGCCGCGGGGGACGGAGGCTGGGGCGAGGTTTTGGCGGGGGAAGTTGGCGCTCAGAAATCGGCGCTGCCGGGCGTGCGCGGGAAGGGGATCACGTCGCGGATGTTGGCCATGCCGGTCATGAACTGGATGGTGCGTTCGAGGCCGAGGCCGAAACCGGCGTGGGGCACGGTGCCGTAGCGCCGCAGGTCGAGGTACCACCCGTAGTTTTCGGCGTCGAGGCCCTGTTCGTCCATGCGCTGGCGCAGGACGTCGAGGCGTTCTTCGCGCTGGCTGCCGCCGATGATCTCGCCGACCTTGGGGACGAGCACGTCCATGGCCCGCACCGTGCGCCCGTCGTCGTTGACCCGCATGTAAAAGGGTTTGATCGCGCGGGGATAGTCGAAGAGGATGACGGGGCACTGGAAGTGTTTTTCGGTCAGGTAGCGTTCGTGCTCGGCCTGGAGGTCGTGTCCCCAGGCGACGGGGAACTCGAACGTCTGGCCCGACTTCTCGAGGATCGCGACCGCCTCGGTGTACGGCAGGCGCACGAACCGGCTGTCGACGATTGCCCGCAGGGTGTCGAGCACGGTCTTGTCGATGCGTTGGTTGAAGAACTCCATGTCTTCGGGGCAGCGTTCGAGCACGTCGCGGAAGATGCGTTTGAGGAACCGCTCGGCCAGGTCCATGTTGTCGTCGAGTTCGAAGAAGGCCATTTCGGGCTCGACCATCCAGAACTCGGCGAGGTGGCGCGAGGTGTTCGAGTTTTCGGCGCGGAAGGTGGGTCCGAAGGTGTAGACCTTGCCCAGCGCGCAGGCGAAGGTTTCGGCCTCGAGCTGTCCGCTGACGGTCAGGTACGAGGGGCGATCGAAGAAGTCTTGGGTGAAGTCGACCCGTCCCTCGGCGCGGGGCGGGTTGGCCAGGTCGAGCGTGGTGACCTGGAACATCTCGCCCGCCCCCTCGCAGTCGCTGGCGGTGATGATGGGCGTATGGACGTAGAGGAAGCCTTCCTCCTGGAAGAACCGGTGGATCGAGTCCGACGTGCAGTTGCGCACCCGGGCGATCGCCCCGAAGGTGTTCGTTCGCGGACGCAGGTGGGCGATGGTCCGCAGGAATTCGAAGGAGTGGTGTTTTTTTTGGAGCGGGTAGGTCTCGGCGTCGGCCGTGCCCAGCACGTCGACCCGGGTCGCCTGGATTTCGGTGGCCTGCCCCTTGCCGGGCGACTCGCGCACCAGCCCGGCGACGCGGACGCTGCATCCGGGCGAGAGGCGTTTGACGTGCGACTCGTAGTTGTCGAGCGACGCCTCGGCGAGCACCTGGACGTTGCCCATCGACGAGCCGTCGTTCAGTTCGAGAAAGCTGAAGCCGGCCTTCGAGTCGCGGCGCGTGCGGACCCAGGCCTCGACGACGACTTCGTTGCCGATCGACTCGGGCCGGCGGGCTTGGGCGACGGAGATTTTCTGCATGGGTGTGGACGTGGTATCGGGATCGGGATGTCGAGCCATCCGGCCATTATGGCGGCCGATCGCCGGCGCGGCAAGATTGGGCGGGCGCGGCGGTCGCACCGCGAGAACTCGCGCAAGCGATCACGTGCCGGCTCGTTCGGAGGGCCCGGGTGTTGTGTTTTCGTCTTTCCGCGGATTAGGATGGGGCCGTGCTCCGCCGTTACGCCGCCGCGAGGAACCCGCATTGCGCGACAAGCCGACCAGCCCGCCCGTGGCGTACCTGCCCAGCGCCTACCGCGAGGTCCGCGAGCACGACCGCGACCTGTACCGGCGGGAGCTGGCGGGGTTCGTTCCGCCCGATGCGCTCGACGCGCACGCCCATCTTTACACGGTGGCCGGGCTGAATCTCGACGTCGACGGGTCGGACGAAGACGCCGCCGCCCGGCAGGGCTTCGACGCCTATCGTCAAAGCCTGTCGAGTTGGATGGGAGACGATTGCCCTCGCGACGGACTGTTCTTCGCCCTGCCGGCCAATGGCCGGGTCGACGTCGAGCGAGAGAATGCGTTCGTGGCCGCGCAGGTTGCCGCGCGCCGGCGAAGCCGGGCGCTGCGCCTGATCCGTCCCGGCGACGATCCCGCGATCGTCGAGTCGGAGCTGCGCGCGGGACGATTCGCGGGCTTCAAGGCGTATCACCTGTTTGCCCGGTCGGCCGATACCTACGAGGCGGCCATCGGCGAGTTTCTGCCCGACTGGGCGTGGGAGCTGGCCGAGGCGCACGGCCTGGCGATCATGCTGCACCTGGTGCGGCGCCGGGCGCTGTCGGATCCGGAGAACCAGCACTACCTTCGCGCGCGGTGCGGCCGCCATCGCCGGGCGCGGCTGATTCTCGCCCACGCCGCCCGGGGGTTTTGCGCCCGGCACACGATCGACGGGATCGGTTCGCTCGGCGGGCAGGAGAACGTCTACTTCGACACGTCGGCGATCTGCGAGCCGGGGGCCATCGAGGCCGTCCTTCGCGCGTTCGGCCCGTCGCGTCTGGCGTTCGGCACCGACTGGCCCGTGTGCAATCTGCGCGGGCGGTGCGTAAGCGTGGGGGACGGGTTTTTCTGGATGCACGAGCACAACGTCGACTTTGCCGGCGCGCGGTTCTGCCGCCCCACGCTCGTGGGCATCGAATCGCTTCTGGCGCTTCGGCAAGCCGTGCGCGCATGCCGACTTCGCGACGGCGACGTCGAGAGGATCTTCCGCGGGACCGCGGAGGAGTTGTTCACCTGACGGCCCGAGGCTTCAGCCAAACCGTGCCGCGAGGGTACGCCGACGACCGGGGTTCTCTCGGCAGGTGTTTGCCCGCGACCCTCTCAAGCCTGATCCGCGGGCAACTCGGCGGTGGCCGCGGCCTGGGGGCCGCGGAGCATCTTCATGATCGGGTCGTACACGTTGCCTTTGATCTTGATCGTTGCGCCGATCGTGGCCAGGGCCAGGGCGATGATCAGGATCAGGTTGAACGCGACCCGCTTGAATCCCCGGCCCACCGCCTCGCCGATGTAGCTCCGCTTGTTGTTGAGAACCAGGAACATGACGTAGGCGATGGGCAGCATCGTGAAGCAGATGGCCGAGGCGGCGATCGGGAACCAGATGGGGGTGGTCGTGACCACGCCCAGGATGCCGATGGCCGGCACGAGCGTGAACATGCGGTAGCGGGCGACGGTGTACTCGAGCCCGAACATCTCGCACATGGTGAAGCCGCAGACGACCATGTGGGTGCTGATCGCGCCGCAGGTCATGCCGATGAATCCGAGGTCGAAGATGATCCGGCCGAGCTTTTCTCCCATCACGCCGCTCAGGGCCGCGGAGGCTTCGAGCGGTTTCATGCCGGTGCGGACCGTTTCTTCTGCCGGGTTGTACACGCCCGCAACCGCCATCGAGACGATGACCAGCGAGGTGACGAGCACGAAGGGCAGGAACATCGACATGCCCAGGTCCCAGCGGGCGAGCTTCTTGTGGTGGCTTCCCCAGCCCTTGGCGAGCAGCGAATAGGGGTAGAGGAACGTCATGTTGATGCCGACCGCGGCCCCGAGCATGCCGAGGGTCAGCGTCAACGAGCCCTCGGTGTTGGGAACGCCGTGCCAGCCGATCAGCCCTTTTCCGAGTTCGGCCCACTGGATGTTGCCGACGTTGGCCACGACGACGATCCCGAAGGAGACGATCACCAGCCCGATTACCGCGCGAAGGAACCACTCGTAGAGCCGGATGCCGCGCAAGCCGCTTCCGTAATTCCAGGTGGTGAAGATGTTCAGGGCGAGGATGGCCAGCCCCACGGCCCAACTGACGGCGACGCCGGCGGGAGTCAAGGCGGATGCGCCGCTTGCGCTTTCGGTGGCGACCGCCACGCCGACGAGGTCGGCCAGGTCGCGGGCGGCGCCGGCGGCCAGCCCGTACTGCGGAAAATGCCAGATGACCGAGGCCACGATGGTTCCCAAAGCCCAGAGGAAGGCCAGGACGTAGCTCATTTCGCGGCCGAAGGCGCGATAGGGGCGTTCGCCGGTCGTCATGACGATGTTGCCCAGCGCCGCCAGCATGCAGACGCCCAGGAACATGGCCACCGGCTGGACCCAGAGGAGCTTGTATCCGAACGAGGCGCCGGCCATCACCGAGGCGGCGGCGCTGCCGGCTCCCAGGGTCATGGCGCTTTGGAGCAGGCCGGGTCCCGTGCGCCGGATGTAGCCGCCGGCCCTGGCCCCGAACGGCTTGCTTTCGAGGGCCTGAAGCTCGGCCACCTCTTGCTGCAGCTTCTCGGGGTTCCACTTGGCCGTCATGGGGAGGCCCTTGGTCTGGTCCGCCATAGCCTTGCTCCTTTGCGCGATGGTTCTTGCCGGATGCCGTTCGAGCCCGGCCGGCGCCGGGGCATCGTCGCCCGGGGCGTGCCGCTTGCCAAGCCCGGGAATCGTCCGCGGAACAGGATACTACAAAACCCGCCGGCGGGGAACCGGCGTGGCGGCCGGCTCGTGGATTACTCCCCCTTGGCGGCCAGCCATCGCTCGGCGTCGAGGGCGGCCATGCAACCGGTGCCGGCGGCCGTGACGGCCTGGCGGTAGTAGTCGTCGGCCACGTCGCCCGCGGCAAACACGCCCTCGACGCTCGTGTGGGTGCGGAAGGGCGTGGTCCATTTGAGGTAGCCCTTTTCGTTCGCCGCGAGCTTGCCCCGGAGGAACTTCGTGTTGGGCGTGTGGCCGATGGCCAGGAAAAACCCGGCAATCTCGATCTCGAGGTCGTCTTCGCCGGCCGTGCTCTTCAGGCGCGCGCCGGTCACGCCGTCGGCGTCGTTGCCCAGCACCTCGTCGACCGTGCGGTTCCAGAGGATCTCGATCTTGGGATGCTCGATGGCGCGCTTGGCCATGATCTTCGAGGCGCGAAGCTCGTCGCGGCGGTGGATCATGTAGACCTTGCCGGCGAACTTGGCCAGATAGTCGGCCTCCTCGACCGCCGAGTCGCCGCCGCCGACGACCGCCAGCGGCTTGTTGCGGAACCGCGGCAGGGCGCCGTCGCACACGGCACAGGCGCTGACGCCGCGGTTCTTGAACTTGTCCTCCGAGGGGATGCCCAGGTAATTGGCCCGGGCCCCCGTGGCGACGATCACGGCCAGGGCCTCGTGGGTGCCGCCGTCCGAGGCGGTCAGCTTGAACGGATGGGACTCGAAATCGACGTCGACGATGTCGTCGGTGACGACGCGGGTGCCGAAGTTGACGGCCTGCTGACGCATGAGTTCCATCAATTCGGGCCCGCTGACCCCCTCTTTGGCGTGCGGTGCCATCGTGGAGCGTCGGTCCTTGGCGATGGAGTTGTCGAGATAGGTTTCGAGGTCGCCGACGGGGAAACCCGGGTAGTTCTCCACCTCGGTCGTCAGCGCCAATTGGCCCAGAGGAAGGGTGCCCGCCAGCCGATTCTCCTCGGTGACGGCCCCCTCGAAGACCAGGGGCTTCAGTTCGGCTCGGGCCGAATAGATCGCCGCGGTCCAGGCGGCGGGGCCGCTGCCGATGATGATTACCTTCTCCGCCACGGGTCGGTCTCCTTGTACGGTTCGATGTCCCTTGGGTAAGCGAGCATTATAGGAGCGGCGGGACAAGGGTCCAAGGTTGCCGTTGCGTGAGAGAGGGGGCGGCGATATGGTTTCAGATGAGGCGGCCCAAGCAGTTGCGGCGAATCGGCCGGGGCATGCGGTGGCCCGTGGTCGACGGCTGCGCGGCCCGCCGCGCCGCTTCTGGCCCCCCTCTTGCGGCCCATAGCATGTTTCGAGGGTTCTCTCATGAACGCAGCGACGTTGGCAGTCGTGGCATTTGCGGCCCTGCTTGTTGCCTATCTCACCTATGGCCGTTTCATGGCCACGCGGATCTTCCGGCTCGACCCGAGCCGCCGCACGCCCTCCCACGAGTTGGAGGACGGCGTCGACTACGTGCCCACGCGGGTGCCGGTTCTGTTCGGGCACCACTTCGCGTCGATCGCCGGCCTGGGGCCGATTTTGGGGCCGGCCATCGCCGTCGTCTGGGGATGGCTGCCCGCCGTGCTTTGGGTGGTGCTCGGGTGCATCTTCATCGGCGCGGTCCACGACCTGGGCGCCCTGGCCGTGAGCCTGCGATTCAAGGGCCGCACCATCGGCGACGTCTGTAGCGACCTCATGGGCTGGCGGGCCCGGCTGCTGGCGCTATTGATCATCTTCTTCCTGCTGGCCTTGGCCATGGGCGCCTTTGTGAACGCCATTTCGGGGCTGTTCGTCAACTTCAACCCCGACGCCATCATCCCCTCGTTCGGCCTGATGCTCGTGGCCGTGGCCGTCGGCATCGCGGTCTACAAGCTCAAGGTCGGCCTGGGGCCGGCGACCGTCGTGGGGCTCGTGCTGTTCGCCCTGCTGATCGTCTGTGGAGTCGAGTGGCCGATCACGAGCTACGAATGGTTCGCTTCGGCCGAGGCCCGCCAGGCGCTCGACGGGGCCCGCGACGCCGCTCCCGCCGAGGGCGTGCCGGGTTTCGAGAAACCCTACGGCGCCGCGGCCGCGGTGCGGCACCTGCAAGCCGTCGGCAACGAGAGGGCGGCCGAACAGGTCACGGCCGCCATCGCCCTCACGCAGAAATGGTGGATCTGGGGCCTGCTGGCCTATGCCTTTCTGGCCTCGGTGCTGCCGGTCTGGCTCCTGTTGCAGCCGCGCGATTACATCAACAGCTTTCAGCTCTATTTCATCCTGGCGACCCTCTTCGTCGGCCTGGTCGTTGCCGCCGCGACGGGCGCGCCGGAAAACCACATCAACGCGGCCGTGTTCCGTCCCGACGTGCCCATGACGGCGATCGGGCCGGGCCAGACGATCGACGACGTGGGCAGGGCCCCGTCGTGGCTTCCCCTGTTGTTCGTGACCATCGCCTGCGGCGCCGTAAGCGGGTTCCACTCGCTGGTCTCCAGCGGCACCACGGTGCGCCAACTCGACCGCGAGACCGACGCCCGAGTCATCGGCTACGGCGCCATGCTCGTCGAAGGGGTGCTGGCCATCCTCGTGATCGCGGCCTGCGTGGCCGGACTGGGGGCCGAAGCCTGGCAGTCGGGCGGCGAGTACGGGAGCTGGAAAAGCATCGGCGGCGCCGGGCTGGCCGTCCAGCTCAGCGCCGTGGTGCGCGGCGGGGGCAATTTCCTCGCCCTGCTGGGAATCCCCACGCGATACGGCACCGCCATCCTGGCCGTCACCGTCGTGGCCTTCGCCTTGACCACGCTCGACACGGCCACGCGCCTGCTGCGGTTCAACGTCGAGGCCATCTGCCGCGCCGTCGATCTCGAACCGCTGGCCAACCGCTACTTCGCTTCCCTGGTGGCCGTATGCGCGATCGCCTTCTTCGGGCTCGTGCCGGCCGGCAAGACCCTCTGGACCCTGTTCGGCACCGCGAACCAACTGCTGGCCGGCCTGACCCTGCTGACCGTGAGCGTGTTCCTGTACAAGCTGGGCCGCCCCGTCGTCTACACCGTCGTGCCCATGGTGCTCATGCTGGCCATGTCGATATGGGCCATGACGATCAACCTCGTGGGCTTCTGGGAAAACGAGAGCCTGTCGAAGTTCAACCAGTGGTCGCTGACCGTGGTGACGCTCGTGGTGCTGGCCATGTCGCTCTGGCTGATCGTCGAGGGCCTGCTGTCGTTCGCCCGCGGCCGCGGCGGCCTGGAACGGGAAGAGCGGGAATCGCCCGAACCCGTGACCGCCGGCACCCAGCCATGACCCGCGTTTCGGTCCTCTTGATCCGCGAAAACGCCGAGCAGCTCACCGGGGGCGGCTGCTGCGGCACGCTCGACGCCGACGATCCCATGCTCGGCGGCCGCGACCCCTTCCATCACGCCCGGCAGGACCGGCGCGACCTGGGGCTTCTGCATCGGGCGATCCGCAAGCTCTATCCGCCCGACGGCGATCGGGGGCAGGTGGCCGTCCAGATCGTCGATCCCCGCAACCAGCTCTACCTGATCGCCAAGCTCGCGGCCGACGTGATCCGCTACCGCCCGGGCCTCGGCGCGGGCCTGTGCACGATCTGCCAGATGTTCTCCCTGCCGGCCGTCGTCGTGAACGGCCGGGTGATCAGCCGCCGCGGCGAGACGCTCGATCCCGACGCGGTCTGCCACGCGATCGGCCAGGCGCTGCACGACCGGCGCCCGGCGGGCGATACGCCGTAGGAAACCCCGTCGAGGCCGGTTCGCGATTGGCGTGAAGTGCCCCGATCTACTGGCTTCGCCAGAACCGGGGGACGAAGAGCACCAGCAGCACGAAGACTTCGAGCCGGCCGAGCAGCATCATCCAGGTGAGCACGAACTTGCTGCCGCCGTGAAAGTGGGCGTAGTTCTCCGACTCGCCGACCACGCCGAGCCCCGGCCCCACCCCGTTGAGCGTCGCGGCCACGGCGCTGGCGCAGTCGGTCAGCTTTTCGCGGGGCGAGCGGCCGTCGGCGATCCAGGTCGCGTCGGGCTCGATCGCCACCAGGGTCAGCCAGCCGATCACGAAAATGACCAGGATCATCCCGAAGTAGACCAGCACGTTGTTGCGCAGATCGGGGTCGTCGAGCGTCTTGCCGCCGAGTCGCACGTGCCGCACCACGCTGGGGCGGAACGCCTTCTCTATTTCGAGCCAGAGGATCTTGGCAAACAGCAGGTGGCGGATCACCTTGATGCTGCAGCTCGTGCTTCCCGCGCAGCCCCCGACGAACATGAGCAGGAACAAGGCCGCCCGGCTGAAGCTGTTCCAGCGGTCGAAGTCGGCGGTGCCGAAGCCCGTGTTGGTCTGGATCGAGGCGACCTGGAACAGCCCGTAGCGCAGCGCCTCGCCCGGGCTCCGAAAGTCGCCCGCCGCCAGCCCGAAGGCGACGACCAGGGCGAAGACGACGGCCATGATGGTCACGTAGGCGCGGAACTCGGCGTCGGCGACCAGCTTGCGCGGTTTCCAGAGCACCAGGTAATAGAGGAGGGTGAAGTTCGTGCAGGCGAGGATCATGAAGACGACGATCGTCATCTCGATGCCCAGGCTGTCGAAGTGCTCGACGCTCTTGTTGAAGGTGCTGAATCCGCCGGTGGCAACCGTGCCGAAGGCATGGCACAGCCCGTCGAAGAGCGTCACTCCCTGCAGAAGAAGCAGGGCGGTCAACGCGACGATCAAGCCGACATAGATGCAGGCGAATACCCAGGCGGAGCGCTGGCTTCGCTCGTAGGCCGATTGCTGGCTGGGGCCGGGCATCTCGGTTTGCATCAGGGCCTTGCCCGCCGAGCCCAGGCCCAGGATGGCCACGAACAACACCATGATGCCCAGCCCGCCGAGAAAATGGGTCTCCGAGCGCCAGAAGAGAATGGCCCGGGGCACCAGGCGCGGATCCTCGAGGTCGGTCAGCACGGTGGCCCCGGTTCCGCTGAAGCCCGAGGCCGACTCGAACAGGCCGTCGAACCATCCCATGCGCACGGGCCGGCCGTCGGCGTCGACCGAAGTGCACGTGGCGCTGAGCCAGTAGGGCAGGGCGCCCAGCAGGGTCGCCAGCAGCCAACTGAGTCCCACGACGGCGATGGCCTCCTTGCGGAAGAGCCGCGCCCCCTTGCCCGCCCGGCCCAGGTGCACCAGGGCCGCGCCCACCGCGCCGCACACCGCCATGGTCGCGACCAGGGCCCAGAAGCTGCGGGCCTCGAATTCGGCCACCTGGCCAAAGGCGGGCACGGCCCAGGGCAGGCTCATCAGCATCGAAGCGCCCACCAGCAGCGCAATGAGCCCCAAGAGCCGGTAGATCAGCGGCATGTTCATGTTGGGCTGCGTCTCGTGCGCGAAACCGCTTGCGCGGCGGAAACGGCGGATCGACCCGCGATGATGCCCGTTTTTCCGCGTTTGTCAAGGGTTTGGGCGATCGGGCATACGGGATAATTCGGAAAACCCTCCCGAGGGCTTTCCGGCGCCCTCGGATGCACCGTCGGCCGTTGCCTTACGGCGACGGCGTTGCCCAACGGCATCGCGCGCAACCGGTCGGGCACCCGCGGAGATAGCGAAGGGGTATGGGGGCTTCGAAGCGTTTGACCGAGGTCCCGCCGTAACCTAGCCTTTCCTAGTTGGGCCGCGATGCCGGCAGCCTCCGCGGCAAGGGCCAGGAGCAAGGCCCCAACCGCGCGACGTGGCGATGCCGTTCTTGTCTGCGATTCGATCCGCCGTGCCAAGCACCCATGCCTGAGACTCCAAGCCTTCCGACGCGGCCCGATTCCGGCCCCGACCCGGCCGTGCCGGCGCAGGCGACGTCGCTGGTGTCGGAGATCGGCGCGCTGCTGCAAGGGCTCGAGTACGCGTCGGCGACCCGGGCGGCGCTGCCCCCGGTGCTCACGGCCCGGGCCGACAACCAACTGATCCAGGTTCGCTTGGGCGTGGCGAGCAGCCTGTACACGGCGCTGCGCCTGAAGCACGCCGCCACGGCGGGACACTCGCTTCGCGTCGCCCTGACCTGTTCGGCCTGGGCGGTCCAGAGGGAGCTGCCGGAGACGGCGCGCGACGAGATCGAAGTGGCGGCCCTGTTGCACGACGTGGGCATGATCGGCGTTCCCGACGAAATCCTCTGCAAGCCCGGGGCACTCGACGCCAGCGAGCGGCGCATCGTCGACCGGGCGCGGGGGATGAGCCTCGAGATCCTCCACACGGCCTGCGCCGAGCCGGCCATCCTCGAAATCGTCGAGCACGTGGGCGCGTGGTACGACGGGTCGAAACGCGACTACCGCCTGCGGGGCAGCGCGATCCCCGTCGCGGCCCGCATGATCACCGTCGCCGAAGCCTTTGACGCCATGATCACCGACCAGGTGTTTCGGCCGGCCCTGAGCGTCGAGCGGGCCACGCGCGAGCTCTTCGAGTACGCCGGAACCCAGTTCGACGCGCAGCTCGTGCGGCAGTTCGTCGAGATCCACGCCGGCCGCCAGGCGGAGATCCACCGCCGCGAGGCGCTTCGCTGGCTCGAAACGCTCGATCCCGAAACGGCCCAGGCGCACTGGACACTGGGCGGATTCTCGTCGCGGAGCCCGGCCGACTCCCTCGACCTGTTTCCCACCCGGCTGCTCGAGAGCATGCACGACGGGGTGATTTTCGTCGACGCCGCCTTCCGCGTGACCCAGTGGAATCACGGAGCCGAGCGGCTGACGGGCGTCAGCGGCGTCAGCGTCCACCAGCGCCAGTGGCAGCCCGGCCTGCTCAAGCTGCGCAACGAGCGGAACGACCCGATCCGCGACGCCGACTGCCCGGTCATCAACGCCGTGCGGTCGGGCGTGCAGTCGCTCCGCCGGCTGACGATCTGCGGGCGCAGCGGGCGCGAGGTCGTGGTCGACAGCCACGCCATCCCCGTCCTGGCCGACGACGGCACTTCCCTGGGCGCCATCCTCGTGCTCCACGACGCCTCGCCCGAAACCTCGCTCGAAGCGCGCTGCCAGAGCCTGCACGACAAGGCGACCCGCGACGCCCTGACCCAGGTTGCCAACCGGGCCGAGTTCGACCGCGTGCAGGAGGCCTTCATCCAGCAACACCGCCAGCACGGAATCCCGTGCAGCCTGATGATCTGCGATCTCGACCGCTTCAAGGAGGTCAACGACACGTACGGGCACCAGGCGGGGGACGAGGCGATCAAGACGCTCGCCCGGCTGCTGAAGAACTCCTGCCGGTCGGGCGACCTCGTGGCCCGCTACGGCGGCGAAGAGTTCGTCATGCTCTGTGCCGACTGCGACAACGCCACGGCCACCCGGCGCGCCGAGCACGTCCGCAAGGCCCTCAGCCAGACGCCCCAGGCCAGCCTCGACGGCCGCGCGATCACCGCCAGCTTCGGAGTCACCGAGATCCAGCCGGGCGACACGCCCGAAACCATGCTCCACCGCGCCGACCGCGCCCTGCTTCTGGCCAAGGCCGAAGGCCGCAACCGCGTGATTCAACTGGGCGTCGGATGCGCCCTCGAACGACGCGACGAACAACCCGGGGTGGTCGCCCGAAAGTCGTCGAATCCCGACCTCGTCATCCGGCAGCGACTCGTCACGCCCGTCCCGGTCGCCCTCGCCGTCGAGAAGCTGCGAGGCTTCGTGGCCGACCACCGGGCCAACATCACGTCGATCCGCGAAAACGAGATCCGCCTCGAGATCAACGACCGGCAAGGCCCCGTGCGGCGGCGCGACGACCGGCCCGTGGCGTTCGTCGTCGATCTGCGATTCGAGGAAGAACAAGTCCGCCGCGCCGACGCCGACGAAACCGCGCCGGTCACCGTCTCCCGCACGAGGATCCACGTGAGCATCGCCCCCTCGAAGAACCGCGATCGGCGGCGCGACGACATCGGCGCCCGCGCCCGCGAGGTGCTCACGAGCCTCCGATCCTACCTGATGGCCTCGGCCGAGGACGAGGCCGCGACCGAACAGGGCGTCCTCCGCCGAGTCAGCCGGCTCCTGGGACCCTGGTTCACAAAGCCCTGACCAACGCCGAGCAGGTCGCCGTACTCGGCCCGCTCCGCCCGCTCCCACGCCCCGCTCGCTTGCCGGGCGCCAATGGACACGTTTTGTGCGCGTTTCCTCATTGACGCCGTTGGTTGCCGATGGCGATAATCGCTCTTTCAACAAGGTAAGCGGCCTTCCGGTTGTCCGGCCTGCCTCGATCACGGAGAACATCCCATGCGCGACGAAGAACAGATTCTTCCGAACGGGAACCCCTCGTCCTTGAGAACTGCAATGTCGCGGCGGCGGTTCTTGGCCCGATCGGGCCAGGCTGTCGGCGCGATCGCGGCGCCCCTGTTTGTGCCGGGGGCCGTCCTGGGCTTCAACGGCCAAACGCCGCCCGGCAGTCGGATTGGCATCGGTTTCATCGGGTTGGGCCGGCAGGCCATTTACGCAAACATGTCGGTCTTCATGCGATCCGGCTACTGTCAGACGGTAGCCTTATGCGACGTCGACTCCTGGCGGCTGCGCGTGGAGGGAGTTTCCAACATCGCCGCGGTGGCAAAAAAGAACCGATGGGATGTGGCACTCTTGAAGGACACCTTTCGCACCACCGATTTCCGGGAATTGCTCGCCCACAAGGACGTCGACGCCGTGATGATCAGTACGCCCGATCATTGGCATGTGCCGATCGCGCTGGCCGCGATCAAAGCCGGCAAGGACGTTGCGCTTGAAAAGCCGATTGGATTGGCGATCGCCCACGGCAGAGCGTTGGCCGACGCCGCGGCCCGATCGAAGATCGTCTTCCGCACCGACAGCAATTGGCGATCCGAACCCGAATTGTTCCGAGTGGCGGGCCTGGTTCGGACGGGCAAGATCGGCCGACTGAAGAGGATCCGCTTCGCGGTGCCCATCTATCCCGTTCCAACGCCCAACGAAGCAACGATGCCGGTTCCGAAGACGTTGGACTACGACATGTGGCAAGGCCCGGCGAAGCGGCGCCCCTACACGGAGGAGCGAGTTCATCCCTGCGAGAAGATCGGGCGGCCCGGGTGGTACAACAATCGCCTCTACTGCGACGGAGCCATCTGCAATTGGGGCCACCATCCGGCCGACCTTGTCCAATGGGTCAATGGCACCGAGCGGAGCGGTCCGGTCGAAGTGGAAGGTCACGGGCGGTTTCCGCCAGCCGACCGGCTCTTCAACGTGCTCGAAGAGTTCCAGGTCCGTTATCGCTATGCGAACGGCGTCGAGGCAACCTACATCGGCCGCAAGGAATACCCCGACGGCGAAGGATACGTACGGTTCGAGGGAACCGAAGGATGGATTTGCGGTTGGCGAAGCCCCAATCGGATGGATGCCGAGCCGAAGTCAATTCTGGACGCCGAAGTCAAATACGAAGATTTCCCGTTTGTGTTGAGAAACGAAAAGACCGACTTCATCGAATGCGTCCGCTCGCGCGCCCAGACACTCGAAGACGCCGAAGTGGGCCATCGAGCCAGTACCGTGGTGCAATTGGGCTACATCGCCTGTCAGTTGGGGAGGAAGCTGGCCTGGGATCCCGCAAAGGAAGAGATTCCCGGCGATGACGAAGCGAATCGACTGGTTCGCGGGCAACCAGGACTGCCTCCTTGGTCGATCACCTAGTGAGTGTGTGCCCGTGCCGGCCGAAAAGCGGTTTCTTATCCGATCTTTGGCCATTGTCGTCAGAGAGGAGAACAAATGAAACAAGCAAACACTTCATTGATTGTTATCTGCGTGGTTTCAAGTTTATCCGGCCTTGCGATAGCCCAGCAGAACTGGCCACCGTCGCCTGTGGCAACGTTCAAAGACGGCGTTTATTCCGTGCCCGACGAAAAAGGAAAGGTCGTCGCCGCTTATGATCAAGGGGCGACGCGGGATCTGTGCCTGGATGCGGAGGTCGGAAACTGGACGGACGCCCAAGGGAATTCCAATCCGGACTGGGAAATCCAAAACGGCGTCATCCGACGTCTGGACGGTAACAAAGACCTGTTTCTCAAAGGCGGATATACCGACTTTGTTCTCGACTTTGAGTTCAAGGTCTCGTTTGCCGGCAATTCAGGCGTCTTTTTCCATAGTTGGAACGAGGGCGACAAGGCCAGGGGGCACGAATACCAGATTATCGACGATTTGAACCGCCCCATCCATCCGAAGCTTCCCCGCTACTTTACCGGCAGCTTTTACTCGCTCTTCCATCGTTACGACGCAGCCGGTCCGATCATTCATCTGGGATACAACAAGGGGAGGATCATGGTCATGGGAAACCACGTCGAGCTGTGGCTTAACGACAAACTGGCCGTCAACGTCAAAGCGGAATCGCCGCTTTGGAAATGTCTGGTCCACAACAGCCGCCATCAGGAAGACAAACGGTTCGGCCATCTCAACGGCGGGAAAATCGCACTGCAGAATCACGACTATGAGGTCTGGTTCCGAAACGTCAAACTGACCGTTCTGTCCAAGAAAGATGCTCTTTCGGCAAGCCTGCATAATCCGTTCACGGGGGGCGGGGTCGACTGTCGGTCGATTCTTCAGCCCACGAAGTGGAGGGCGACCGATGCAAGCGAAGATGAGCGGGAAGGCCGGCGGTCGGCCGCGAAGACAGGCTAACGGCGGAACTACGAACGGGCCGGCCCTGCTTCCCCGTTCGTTCCCACGCGGAAGCGTGGGAACCAGTGGGATTCTGTCCAGCGCCGTCAAATTGGGTGCGCGTCAGCTCCCCCGCTCGTTCCCACGCTTCCGCGTGGGAACCAGTGGGCGAGGCGGCCACAAACGGAGGACGGCGCGTTTCGCGCACCCAACCCGGCTGGGGTCGGCGGATCGGGCAAGAGGATCGCGAAAACGCGAAAACGCGAAAGAAGATGAAGACATGGCCTTATGGCCTTTCAATACGGCAAATGAGGCGACAGCCCCGTTCACCCATCATGGTCGTCGTCATCATATCCTTCGCTTTTCGCGCTTTCGCACTTTCGCGTTTTCGCGATCCTCGTTGCCGGGCGTTCGGGGTGGGGCAATCGGAAATGGGTGCGGGCATCCCGCTCGTTCCCACGCTTTCGCGCGGGAACGCATCTCTCGGGCGCTTTGCGGCGCCCGGGGGGACGCGAAGCGTCGAAGCCTGCGGTTCCCACGCGGAAGCATGGGAACCAGGAGGGCGCGTGGGAACCAGGAGGGGGCGTGGGAACCAGCGGGAAGCTGCGCCTGTGGCTTTTGCTACCACTCGAACCATCGAAAGGATCATCATGAAGGCTGCCTGGTTGTTGGCGTTGGCCGCGGGGCCGATCGTGGGGTCGATCGCGGCGGGGGAGGAGGCGAGGGTGTTTCGCGCGGCGTGCGTCAAGGTCGACATCACGCCCGAGACGCCGCAGTGGCTTCAGGGGTATCGGCCGCGGCGGTCGGAGGGGGTGCACGACCGGATCTACCATCGAATCGCCGCGATGGACGACGGCACGACGACGTTTTTTCTCGTGTCGACCGACATCTGCACGATCACGCCGCCTTATTACGACGCCCTTTGCGAGAGGCTCGAGCGAGAGTTGGGCATCGAGCCGGGCCGGGTGTGGTGGTCGACGACGCACACCCATTCGGCGCCCCACGTGGGGCCGCAAGACCTGGGGCCGCTGTTTGTCGCGACGCTGGGCGACCGGTATTCGATCGAGCACGATCGGGCCTATTGGGCGCGGGTGACCGATGCCTTGGTCGCGGGCATCGAGCAAGCCCGATCGCGCCTGGAGCCCGCGCGCCTGGGCGTGGTGACGGGCACGGCCCGGGCCAACGTGAACCGGCGCGAGCGCAAGGCCGACGGCCGGATCGCCCTGGGCGTGCATCCCGAGGGGCCCGTCGACCGCCAGGTCGGCCTCATCCGGCTCGAGCGTCCCGACGGCACGCCCATCGCGCTGGTGGCCAACTACGCGATCCACGGGACGGCCCTGGGCGGGGGCAACACGCAGATCAGCGGCGACGTGCCGGGATTCGTCGCCGAGTACGTCGAGGGCAAGGTCGGCGCGCCCCTGCTCTTCGTCAACGGGGCCGAGGGCAACGTGGCCCCGCTTTACAGCGTGGGTTCGAACATCCACGACCCACGCCTGAAGGAATACGAGACCCTGCTGGGCGACGCGATCGTCGCGGCAAACGCCTCGATGACGGCCACCACCGCCGACGTGTCGCTCGCGCTCGGCAAGACGGTCGTCGAGACGCCGCGCAGGGCCGGCCTGGGCTGGACCGATCGGCTGGCCGACTACGCGTCGGTCTCGGACGACGGCACACCCCAGGTGCGCGTGCCGGTGTACAGCCTGACGATCAACCGCGACACGGTCATCTGGGCCGCGCCGCTGGAGCTGTTCTGCGAGATCGCGATGAACGTGCGCGACGCGTCGCCCTTCGCGAACACGCTGTACTTCGGCTTGACCAACGGCTCCCTGCTCTACCTGCCCACGAAGGCGGCCTTTGCCGAGGGCGGGTACGAGCCCAACGTGTCGCCCTTCACCGACCGGGCCGAGGCCGACTTCACCTCGGCCGTGACGCGATATCTGCGGGAGTTGCGACGATAGGCCGGGCGCCACGCCGTATGCGACGCAGCCCGGTACTCGGCGGGCCCACCTGCGGGCCGGGGCTACCACGGGTCCGCAGCGTATGGGAAGATCGGTCATCCAGGCTCCCTCGAATCGTTCCGCGACAGGCGACCCATGATCCTGCACTGCGACATGGATGCGTTTTACGCCTCGGTTGAGGAGCGGGACCGGCCGGAATTGGCGGGGCATCCGGTAATCGTGGGCGGCACGCCCGAGCGGCGGGGGGTGGTTTCGGCGGCCAACTACGCGGCGCGGCGCTACGGCGTGCACAGCGCCATGCCCGCCGCCACGGCCCGGCGGCTTTGCCCCCACGGCGTTTTCCTGGCGCCGCGGATCGACCGCTACGCGGAGGTCTCGCGGCGGATTCGCGACGTGTTCGAGCGGTTCACGCCCCTGGTCGAGCCGTTGTCGCTCGACGAGGCGTTTCTGGACGTGACCGGTAGCGAGCGCCTGTTCGGGCCGGCGCCCGAGATCGGCCGGCAGATCAAGCAGGCGGTGCGCGAAGAGACCGGGCTGGTCGTGTCGGTGGGCGTGGCGCCGAACAAGTTCCTCGCCAAGATCGCCAGCGATCTGGAAAAGCCCGACGGCTTCGTGGTCGTCGAGCCCGGCCGGGTCGCGAAGTTTCTCGATCCGCTGCCCGTCGAGCGGCTTTGGGGCGTGGGCAAGCAGGCCAGCCGGGTGTTTCAGCGGCTTGGCATTCGCACGATCGGCCAGCTCCGCCAGCGGCCGATCGAGACGCTGAAGAGCCGCTTCGGCGCGCAGGGCGAGCACCTCTGGCAGTTGGCCCACGGAATCGACGACCGCCGGGTCGTGCCCGAGCGCGAGGCGAAGTCGATCTCCCACGAGACGACCTTCGAGCGCGACGTCGGCGACCTCGAGGTGCTTCGAGCCTGGCTGGTCGATCTGGTGGAGCAGGTGGGGTGGCGTCTGCGGCGGTACGGGCTGCGCGGCAGGACGGTCCACTTAAAGGTTCGCTTTGCCGACTTCGCGACGATCACCCGCTCGCACACGCTGCCCGAGCCCACCGACGTCACCCACGAGTTGTGGCAGGCGGCCGACGCGCTGCTGTGCCATCGGCTTCCCGCGGGCCACCTGCCCGTGCGGCTTCTGGGGATGGGCGTCGGCGGCCTCGACGACACGGGTTCGGTGCAGGGGATTCTGTTCGATCGAGACGAGCGGAAGAAGCAGGAGGGTTTGGACGCGGCCGCCGACCGGATCCGCGAGCGGTTCGGTTCCTCGGCATTGCGCCGCGCGGCATCGCTTCCCTCGCGGAAGATGCCCGGAGATGCCACTGGCAGATGATCGCCGACTATGGTTACTGGTTCTGGAACCACCGGTGACGTGCGAAGAAGGGAGCGACTTATGGCCAAACGCAAGAGCGCGAATCCCTTTCTGGGGCGCTGGTTCATCGAGCAGATGGACCCGTGGGACATCGAGGAAGAGTCGGAGGAGCTTCAGGCGATGATCGAGTTTGCGCCGCACGACGTCGCCCGGTTCCAGTTTGCCGGCGTGTATGGGGAGGTGGATTACCGTCTGGGGCAGCGCGACGGCCGGCCCGCCGTCGAGTTCTCTTGGGAGGGCCACGACGAATGGGATCACCTTTTTGGGCGCGGCTGGGCCGTGGTCGATGGCGATGCGCTCAGCGGCGTGATCTACTTCCACTTGGGAGACGAATCGGGTTTCACGGCCAAGCGCGCCGAGAAAGCGGTGCGGCCGAAGCACAAGTAAGGGCCCATGCCGGGGCGAAGCCGATTCGGGGTTTCAGCGACGCGGCCCTTTTCCCGGCCACTGCCAATGCACGAGATCGTCGCTCCACGCCAGGGCCAGGGTGCCGTGGCCGTGGGCGCCGTGCATGGCCAGGCCCTCCTTCGACGACCCGTGGAAGAACATCAGGTACTTGCCGACCTCGGGCCGGGCCTTCAGGTCGAGCACGAAGCCGGCCGTCAGCCGCCCCCGGGCCCAGGGCCATTCGTCTTGCCCGAGGGTAATCAACCCCACGTCGCGCCACGTCATCAGGTCGGGCGAGCGTTTTACGCCGATCCCGTTGCGGGGCGAATGGAACAGGACGTACTCGTCGCCCTCGACGAACACGCAGGCGTTTTCGCCCGCGTCGATGCGGCCGAAGTAGGTCCACGTCGCCAGGTCGCGGGAGTGGGAGAGGCTCGCGCCGTTCTGCTTGTAGAAACACCACCATTTGCCGGGTTCGAGGCGGTCTTCGACGAGATAGGGATCGATCATGCGGCCCATTTGGTCGACCGGCACATCGGGCCCCTTGACCCGCAGCAGGTCGGGCGGGCCCCAGGTCTCCAGGTCGGGGCTTCGCATGATCCACAGCCGGGAGGTGTCGTCGCCGAAGGTCTGGCTGCGGGGCGTGGGATAGGTCTGAAGGCAAAGCACCCACTCGTTGCCGTGGCGGATCACGTTGCCCGGACTCGAGAAGTTGAGGTTCCGATCGCGGGGCGTGAGGATCGCCGGCTCGGTCCAGTGCACCAGGTCGCGGCTTCGGGTCACGGCGGTGTACCAGTACATGTGGCCGTCGTCTTCGCGCCGGGCCAGGGTGTGGAAGACGCGGAACAGCCCCTCGTGGCAACAGGCCGCCGGATCGCGGTAGGCCGTCGTGGCATCGCCCCGGAGGATGATCGGCGACGCCAGGGCCGACCAGTCGATTGCGCCGGGCTCGGCCGGCGGGACCTCTTGGGCCGGCAGCGAGGGCGCGCACGCCGCCGCGAGAAACGAGGCGGAACCGATCGAGAGCAGAATGCGGATCATGGCGCTTACTGCCCGTAGTGGACGTAATGGTCGTACGTTCGCGCGTCGGCCCGCTTGCGTTGATGGGGCTGCAGGGGCTCGTCGTGCTCGCAGTGGAAGAAGCGGCGGTCGAAGGCCGCTCGGGGGAGCAGCTCTCGTTTGCCTTCGATGGCGGCGGCCAGGTGGAGGAGGGCAAGCGGGATCTCGTCGCCCGTGCGCGCGTACTCGCGGCCGGGTCGGGGGAAGAGCCCGGTGTCCGACTGGAGTGCCAGCGCGTTGTCGGCGACGCCGGCGGCCAGGTCGAGCAACCCGGTCCGTTGGCACGCCGCGTCGAGCTCGATGAGGGCGTAAATCAGGCGCCAGTCGTCGGCGCTCGTGCGGAGGTTCAGGTCTCGCCCGGCGCCCTCGGGGTCGCCCAGATCACCCAGGCCCAGCCGTTCGGCCAAGGTCCGCGCCGTCTGCCAGTGTTCGTCGTCGCGGGTGAGGCGGTAGGCCAGGCAGTATCCCCACAGCAAGAACCCGTCGGGTGCGAGGGGGGCGAACGACTCGGGCACGTAGTATCCGGTGGTGCTTTCCTTCCACCGGATCAACGTTCCGTCGGTCATGCGGGCGGGGAACTCGCCCGCGGCCGGGTCGTAGCACCGGCGGGCGTAGGTCTTCAGGTCGTCGGAGGCCCAGTCGAGCAGTGCGCGCCCGACCGGGCGTCGCTCGCCGCCCGACTCGAGGAGCGATTCGGCGGCCTGCATCTGGGCCAGGG
>Ga0334893_1001601_pt1 | contig 20603 bp, 20 predicted proteins | sample GraSluR3_MG_5_FD_207218 | JGI IMG/M metagenome (GOLD analysis project Ga0334893, IMG submission 207218) | Sludge microbial communities from methane-producing bioreactor in Wageningen University, Netherlands - Granular Sludge_09_05-R3 | ecosystem: Engineered > Bioreactor > Anaerobic >...
CATTCCCTTATATTATAACATAATACCTAATAATACTCAATCAAAACTTTATAAAAAACGAAAAAAAATAAGCCCTGTCAAGGCTTTCAGAACTTTCTTATTGATGAAACTGTCAAACTCCCGGGTTATTGGTATGTTGTCCATCAAAAACACCTCAAAACTTTTTAGATTGTAGCATAGTTTACATTCTATATAATCATTATATGCGATAATGGTCTTTAAGTTAAGGGATTATGTGAAATGGATTTTAAAATTACCAAAAAAACTATATAATATAATTTAAGCTGGAAAAAGAATATCAAGGTTGTAAATCGATAAAAAGGAGAAGTAAAATGGGAAAAACAATTGCAGAAAAGATTTTTGATTCTCACAGAGTAGAAGAGCCGTTTCCGGATACACATGTTTTAAAATTGGACAGGGTTTTTTGTCATGAAATCACTACGCCTATTGCTATTACAGATCTTATGGCAAGAGGAATGGACAGAGTATTTGACCCTACAAAGATAAAAGCGGTAATAGACCATGTCACACCTGCTAAAGATTCAAAGACAGCAGAACAGGGAAAGATAATGCGAGAGTGGGCTAAAAGACACGGGATTAAAGACTTTTTCGACGTTGGAAGAAATGGCGTATGTCACGCTATCTTTCCGGAGAAAGGATTTGTAAGACCGGGCTACACCGTTATTATGGGTGATTCTCATACGTGCACCCATGGAGCATTTGGAGCTTTTGCAGCGGGGGTTGGAACAACAGATCTGGAGGTAGGAATACTTAAGGGCGTGTGCGCATTCCACTTCCCCAAGACCATCAAGTTCGTCCTCAATGGAGAGCTAAAGCCGGGAGTTTATGCAAAGGACGTTATACTATTCATCATAAAGCAGCTTACAGTTAATGGAGCGACTAACAAGGTAATCGAATTTACCGGACCGATAGTAGAAAAGATGTCTATGGAGTCTAGGATGACAATCTGCAACATGGCCATCGAGGCTGGTGGAACCTGCGGCGTCTGTTATCCAGATATGACTACAGTTGATTATCTGTGGGATTTCATCAAGGACGAGTACTCAACAAAGGAAGAAGCGCTTGCAGATTATTCAAAATGGGTATCTGATGAAGATGCGGAGTATGAAGAAATTTACGAATACGACATGTCAGAGCTTGAGCCAATGGTAACTTTCGGCTATAAGCCGGATCAAGTTAAGTCTGTCAAGGATATGGAAGGTACAAAGGTCGACCAGATATATATCGGAAGCTGTACCAATGGAAGAATCGAAGACCTGAGAGTGGCGGCTAAAGTTCTTGAAGGAAAGAAAATAAGCGACGATGTCCGTGGCATAGTCAGCCCGGCAACTCCCAAGATCTACTCCATGGCACTTAAAGAAGGCATCATAGATATTTTTCAGGATGCTGGCTTCTGTGTAACTAATCCTACGTGCGGTGCATGCCTTGGCATGAGCAACGGAGTTTTGGCAGAGGGGGAAGTCTGTGCTTCCACTACTAACCGTAACTTTAACGGCAGGATGGGCAAGGGCGGTACGGTTCATCTCATGAGCCCGGCGACAGCAGCTGCAACAGCCATTGCAGGAGTAATTACAAATTCCGAGCTTTTCGAGGCTTAGTAGAAGGAGGTCAATATGAAGAATTTTAGTGGAAAAGTACTGTTTTTGGACAGAAGCGACATAAATACTGATGAAATAATACCCGCAAGGTATCTTACTGAAATTACAAAAGAAGCGCTAAAGCCGTTTTTGCTGGAAGATTTGAGCTTGCCCGGCTTTGACAGCGCAACAGACATAAAGGATAAGGCGGTTATCGTCACGAGAGAGAACTTTGGATGTGGATCTTCTAGGGAGCATGCTCCTTGGTCTTTAGAGGTAAACGGAATCAATGTGGTAATTGCTGAAAGCTTCGCAAGGATCTTCAGGCAGAATATGTACAATTGCGGGATGTTTGCAATTGAGCTTCCCAAGGAAAAGATAGACTACCTGTTTGAAAACTATGCAGGCAAGGACACTTCGATCGAGATTGACATAGACAATGACAAGATAATCGTGAGCTCTCCTGGAAAGTCAGAAGAAATCGAGTTTTCCGTAGGAGGATTCGACAAGACCTTGGTAAGAGAAGGTGGCTGGGTAGGTTATGCAGATAAAAAGTACTGATTAAATTTAAAACGGCGATTTCCCACAAATGTAATGTTGAGGAAACCGCCGTTTTCTATATGGTAGAATAATAAAGGCAGCCGTCTCTAGAGTAAACGACTACTTGGTTTGTCTCTACAAGATACTCTAGAAATGGCCTAAAGAGTCTTTCGACCCGGGCGTATTTTTCATATGAATCTATTCGGATATTAAATTCAGAAATGGTTTTTTTTAAGATAGCCCCAAAGTCCATTTCGCCTTCAATAAGCTCAAAAACCTTAGCGGATGTCTCCTTAACTTTTTTTATGCCCGAATCTATAAGGGGAGATATGTCTCCCAAAACATCCTTGTGAGAAAGTATGTACCTATCCGCCTTTAAACCCCGTAGTTGTTCCTTGCTTTTAATATCAGCGCTGTGGGAAAAAGCATAGGGAAGCTTGGCGGCTCTAAGAGAGCTTTTGCCAAGCAATGCGTCTCCAAGGTATGCTACGCCATCTGGGGTGGTTATACAGATATGACCTGGAGAATGCCCAGGGGTATGGCATATGGGGAAATCAGCCCCTTCAATGTTTATGCTCTCGTCAGAGTCTAGTATCAGTCGATCGGTCTTGCACACCATGTCTGAATAAAACTTCTTGGCATGACACAGATCCAAGCTGGAATTTACATTTTTAATAGAAAGATCTGAAAAGCACAAGCCCGCCTCACTAAAGTGCATAGCAGTGATGGAATTGAAACGGCTTTTTAATAAAGAATTGTTACCCACATGGTCGATGTGGGCATGAGTTGAGATGATGCCCTTTATCACAAGGTTATTTTCCAGGATGGTTTCAATTAAAATATCCCCTTCTTTGCCGGGCCTTCCGGTATCGAAAATAACTGCATCGTTTTTTCCTGTTTTATATAAGCCTGCATATGAATACCCTAGATCTATGCAGTAGGTGTGTCCCTTAACATGAATTAGCGACATGACAAATCTCCTTGGAATAGTAATTGAAATCATTATACCATAGATGATTTTGACTTGATCTTAAAATTCACCGTATCTTATGAATATAGACGTAGAACCGAAGTTTCAAATAGAAAATGGTCGGAGTGAGAGGATTTGAACCATCCATCCGTCGCAAGCTCCTCACAGGTGGCGTCTGCCCCCTTATGACGGACATATGCTTCGCTTGATGTCCTGTAACCCCCGGAGATGAACTTCCGCTATCGCTAAAATGGGGAAGGAATCCTTCCCCAAGCCCCATCCAGGCCGAAGTTTCAAATAGAAAATGGTCGGAGTGAGAGGATTTGAACCTCCGGCCTCTTGGTCCCGAACCAAGCGCTCTACCAAGCTGAGCCACACCCCGAACATTAACAATTATAAATGAATGTCATTTATTTTGCAATTTAGATATTTATCTTCCCTGAAAATATTTTTTTGAATTTAGTGGCAAACAGATATCCTACAACAGCGCCTACAGCTCCTTGAACGCCGTTAAAAGGTATGCTTGACAATGGGGAAATAAAGTTGGAATAAATAATCACTTCCGCAATGTAGTACCCGGATACAAGTATAATAAAACCGGCAATTACCCCCTGGATGTACTTGGACTTTTCAAACATAAGCCCTGAAACGTAACCCATAGCGCCTTTCACAAGGAAAGTGGGCAGCATATAGATCAGATAGCCTAAATAGTAATCCCCCAGTGCCGAGCCAAGAGCTGCAGCTAGAAATCCGAATTTAGGACCAAGAAGGGCTGCGGCTATGTAGATTGCTCCATCGCCTAGATTGACATAGCCTAAAGGCATGGGTATTGCTATTACCACTGTTGCCACAAAAACAAGGGCAAGCATCAGGGATGTGTAGATTAGTTTTTTAAGTGTAGTATTCATGATTGGCTCCTTTAATTTATTTATTAATTATAGTATAATAAACATGACCATATTAAAATATACAAATTAAAATAATTTAACAAGGACAGATTGAAATGATAGATAGATTTATATTGAATAAAAAAAGTGGAGAAAAACTTTATCTGCAAATTTATAGGCATTATAAACATGAGATAATGAGCGGAAAAATTATTAAGAATGAAAAGCTTCCCTCCGTAAGGGGATTGGCTAAAGGTTTAAACGTAAGCAAGATCACAATAGAGTCTGCTTACAATCAACTTGCTGCAGAAGGATATATAGAAAACATTCCTCGAAAGGGCTATTTTGCAGTTGAACTTAAGGAGTATGGATTTAAAAAAGTCCCTAAGCAGAAAAGGGTAACCCAGGTAAAGAAGTCATATATCAATACCGGTGTTGATAGAGACAGCTTTGACTTTAAGTTGTGGCGTAAACTTTATGGCTGGGTAATAAGAGAAAAAAAAGATGAAATCTTTGATGGCGGAGATCTACAAGGGGAGCTTCTATTAAGGCAGGAAATCAGCAGATTCATTTCAAAAAGCAGAGGAGTTTACTGTACCCCGGACCAAATAGTGATAGGATCGGGAAGCCAGTATCTTTTAGGGATCATATCCGGCCTTATCAGGGAATCTACTCAAACTGTAATCGTAGAGGATCCAGGTTTTGTTCACGCCAGACAGACTTTTGAGGATTACGGCTTTGAAATTGAGCCGGTAAGCGTGGATGAGGAAGGAATAAGAACGGATCTTTTATATGAGACCAAGGGAAATCTGGCATACTTAAGCCCTTCACACCAATATCCCATGGGAACCGTTATGCCCATAAAGAGAAGACTCGAGGTATTAAACTGGGCGCGGGAAAAGGATATATTGATAGTAGAAGACGACTATGACAGCATAATAAGATACGAAACAGAGCCCATACCATCTCTCCAAGGTCTGGACGAAGGGGAGCATGTGGTGTATCTAGGTTCCTTTTCAAAGCTTTTGACGCCTTCAATCAGGATAAGCTATATGGTGCTTACAAGAAGATTGATTGAAACGTATAATCAAAATAAAAACAGATTTACTCAGACTGCGTCCAAACTGGAGCAGTTGACTCTTGGACAGTTAATGAAGGAAGGTCACTTTGAAAGACATTTGAGAAAAATCAACAAGATATACTATAAAAAAAATATCATGATTAAAGAGAGGCTCAAGAAAAAATTTGGTGACCAAATAACGATAATCGGAGGGAACAGCGGGTTGCACCTGATTATTCAATTAAACACCCGGAGAGCAAAAGAAGAGCTGGAAAATATTTTCTGCGCAAACGACATTCTTACAGAGAAGATAGATTTAGGGACAGGAAATGTAGGGGAATTGATTCTTCTTACATACAGTGGGATTCCGCTTGATACAATCGAAGCGATATTATAAAAAAGCAGTTTGAATTATCAAACTGCTCAAAATTTAGATGGCTGCTCCAGCCTGTAAAAGATTTTCAAAATAGTAATCGGCAAGGCTCTTGATATCGTCCTCGAATTTTACATGAGCGCTGTCGTAAACTGCGGCCACCTGCATGCCGGCATTTTTGGCCGCCATGACGCCCTCTAAGGTATCTTCAAATACAAGGCATTCATCAGGTCTGACATTTAAATCTTCTGCTACCTTTAAGAACACGTCAGGATTAGGTTTGCCTTTTCCTACTTCGCAGGAGGTCCTGATAGTGGAGAAATACCTTGTCATGTTCTTTGACTGAAGATACTGTTGGGCGATTTTCTTGTTGTTGCTGGTGCCGACACCAAGGCTTTTTCCCATAGAGTGGACCTTTTGCACAAAGCGAAGCGCACCTTCCTTTAGAATCACTTCATCCACATAGACGTCTAGACACATCTCGATCCAGTCGTTGCTGATTTCTTCTATGCTTTCATCCATAGAGAAGGTTTCTTTAAAAAACTTTGCTGCTTCGGTAAAGCTTTTGCCGTTTAGTGCCTCTTGCAGATTGTCTTCGCAGATTATTCCCTTCTTTTCAAGGTATAATTCGTCAATCTGCCTCCAAACCCACAGAGAATCTATCAATGTCCCGTCTAGATCAAATATCACACTTTTTTTATTCTTAAGCATAATGAACTCCTTTAATATTAATAGCTACATAATCATTGTAGATCAAACTCTACATGAAATCAACAAGTCAGCTTGCTTGAAAACGTTACAAACGTGTTATAATAAAAATATACCAACTTTAAGGGGGTTTGTAATTTGAAGATTACAGTTCTTTTGTGCAGCCATAGAAGGAATAAAAACACCAGACAGATGGTGGACTTTTTCTTAGAGCATCTAGAGGAAGGCAATGATGTAGAATTCGTGGATCTGCTAGATAAGAAAATAGAGATATGTCTGGCTTGTGATTATTGCAGGAGGCATTACGGCCACTGCATATTAAAAGATGACATGGAGGATGTGATAGATATCTTTAAAAACAGCGATCTTATCGTGTTGGCCACGCCTCTGTATTTTAACAGCGTCACAAGCAGGTTTAAGATATTCATAGACAGGACCCAGATCCTCTACAATGCAAAGTACAACTTCAAGGATCCTATATTCAAGGATAAGAAAAATGTGGTGGTGCTTTCAAATGGCGGAGCGCCTAAGTACCCCGGCCAATTTGATGGAATAATGGTAGAGCTTAAGCATTTCCTGGGAAATATTAATGCAGACGTGCTTGAATATTTGAAATACAATAAAACCGATGAAGTCATGATAAGAGATAATAAAAAAGCGGCAGCGGAGTTAAAAGAAGCCGGAGAAAGGGTCAAAGAAAAAATAAACCCTCAAAAGCCTTGACTTTTCTTAAGAAGTTTGTATAAAATATATCGTACAAATTCATATAAAAAATGCTGTGAAGAGACCAGTAAATATGATTAAGCTTGTAGAGAAATGATCCCAGGCTGAAAGATCGTTAGCGGCGTCATATCGAATATCAACTCTGAGCTAGATCTTTAAGATCCGGTAAAGCCGTTAACAAATGAGGCACCATTATGGTGCGAAGTAAGATGGTACCACGAAGTCAGACACTTTCGTTCTTATATGAGCGAAGGTGTTTTTTTATTTTAAAGATGCATATGGGAAATAAACTAATTACAGGAGGAAGAAATGAGCAAATTTAAAGAATTATCAAGCTTGCCTGTTGCCGAAAGAGAAAAACAGATATCAGACAAATGGGAACAAATCGACATACTCAAAAAAAGCATCGACAACAGAGATGGAAAAGAAAATTTCGTTTTTTATGAAGGACCGCCTACAGCTAACGGCAGACCCGGGATTCATCACGTCATCTCCAGAACTTTGAAGGATTCTGTATGTAAATACAAAACCATGTCAGGCTACAGGGTGCTAAGGAAGGCCGGATGGGACACTCATGGGCTTCCCGTTGAGATAGAAGTTGAAAAAGCTCTTAACCTTTCAAGCAAGACAGAAATAGAAAACTACGGACTCGACAAGTTCAACAAAAAGTGCAAGGAATCGGTTTTTACTTACGAGGCTCAATGGAGAGAGATGACCAAAAGAATGGGCTACTTCGTCGATATGGAAGATCCGTATATAACTTTGGACAACAATTACATTGAAACTGTTTGGTGGATTCTAAAGCAGTTCTTTGATGCAGGCATGATATATGAAGGGCACAAAATCCTTCCGTACTGTCCTCGCTGTGGAACCGGTCTTGCATCTCATGAAGTGGCTCAAGGCTATCAGGAGATTAAATCCAATACGGTAGTAGTGCCCATGAAGCTTAAAAAGCAAGATGCATACTTTTTGGTATGGACCACTACGCCATGGACTTTGGCTTCAAATGTAGCTCTTGCTGTCAATCCCAAAGCGGTATATGTGAAAGCTTCATATGAAGGGAAAACTTATATACTGGCAAAGGAACTTTTAGGCAAAGTAATTGGAGAGGGCTTTGAAATCCTGGAGGAAATGCCTGGAGCAGAACTAGAGCATACGGAGTATGAACAGCTGATGCCGTTTTTATCAACTGACAAGAAGGCATTTTATGTAACTTGTGCTGATTTTGTAACAACGGATGACGGTACAGGAGTAGTTCATATGGCACCAGCTTTTGGAGAGGACGACTATCAGGTAGGAAGAAAGTATGGTCTCCCGGTGTTTAATCCTGTTGATGAAGAGGGAAAGTACACTGACACTCCATGGGAAGGCATGTTTGTAATGGATGCGGACATAGAGATTATAAAGTGGCTAAAGGAAAACGACAAGCTGTTTAAAAAGGAAAAGGTTGCCCACAATTATCCACACTGCTGGAGGTGCAAGACACCTCTGATTTACTATGCAAAGCCCAGCTGGTACATAGAGATGACAAAAATCAAGGACGAGCTTATACAGAATAATAATACCGTAAGCTGGTATCCTGACTACGTGGGCGAGAAACGTTTCGGCAACTGGCTCGAAAACTTAAACGACTGGGCGATATCAAGAAGCAGATATTGGGGAACCCCTCTTAACATATGGAAATGCGAATGCGGACACCTTGAGTCTGTTGGAAGCAGGCAAGAGCTTAAGGATAGAGCGATCGAGGACATTTCAGAAGACATAGAGCTTCACAGACCTTATGTGGATGAAGTTCACATACCCTGCCCCAAGTGCGAAAAAAGCATGAATAGAGTAACAGAAGTCATCGACTGCTGGTTCGACTCAGGATCCATGCCATTTGCCCAATACCACTATCCATTTGAAAATAAAGAGTTGTTTGAAGAACAGTTCCCGGCGGATTTTATATGCGAAGGGATTGACCAGACCAGAGGCTGGTTCTATTCCTTGATAGCTATTTCGTCATTTATTATGAAGAAGGCGCCATATAAGAGAGTATTGGTCAATGACTTGATACTGGACTCAGAAGGAAGAAAGATGTCAAAAACCAGGGGAAATACTGTAGATCCTTTTGAGATGTTCGATAAATTTGGTGCAGACGCGCTAAGATGGTATCTGCTTTACGTATCACCTTCATGGACTCCTACCAAGTTTGACATCGAAGGATTAAAGGAGGTGCAGAGCAAGTTTTTCAACACCCTTAAAAACGTCTATGCATTCTTTGCTCTTTATGCAAATACAGACGATATAGATCCAAATGATTTCTTCATTAAACACGACAAAAGACCTGAAATTGATAGATGGATAATCTCTAAATATAACAATCTGCTAAAAGATGTTGAAGAAGAAATGGAGATTTTTGACCTTACCCGAGTAGCCAGAAAAGTGCAGGAATTCGTAAACGAGGATCTATCCAATTGGTATATAAGAAGAAACAGAAGGAGATTCTGGGCCAAAGAGTTAACAGATGATAAAAAAGCGGTTTTTAACACCACTTACGAAGTGCTTACAGGGCTGGCAAAGCTGATAGCGCCATTTGCTCCATATATCGCTGAAGAGTTATACACAAAGCTCACAGGTGAAGAGTCTGTGCATCTCTCCGATTATCCAAGATGTGACGAGAGCCGCCTAGACTTAATGGTAGAGGAAAGGATGGATACGGTCAGGACCTTGGTAAGCCTTGGAAGAGGGGCAAGGGAAGAAGCCCAGATAAAAGTTAGACAGCCCCTGAAGCAGATTTTAGTAGACGGAAAATTCAAGGATTCCATAAGCTACCTGGTTCCGCTCATAAAAGAAGAGCTAAACATCAAGGAAGTAAGCTTTGAAGATAATCTAAACGAATTTTTGGATTTCAGCCTTAAGCCTGATTTCAAGGTTGCAGGACCCGTATTTGGACCTAAAGTAAAATCCTTGGCAAAGGCGCTTGCTCAGGCAGATGCCCAGGAGATAGTCGCTACAGTTAAATCAAAAGGCAGCGTTACATTGAGAGTTGACGGAGAGGATACACTTATAAAGGAAGAGTACCTTGATGTAAGAATATCCGCAAAAGAAGGCTTCAATGTGCAGATGGAAAATAATATATTCGTTGTACTGGACACTGCTCTTGATGAAAAGCTTATAGCTGAAGGCTGTGCAAGGGAGATAATATCAAAGGTGCAGCAGATGCGAAAGCAAAACGGCTATGAAGTTTTAGATCAAATAGTTCTATATATCAACGGGGATGAAAAAATCCAAAAAGCCGTCGAAACTTTTAAAGACTTCATAAAATCAGAAACCTTGACCGCAGAGCTTGTTCTTACTGATGACGAATTGACAGTGCAGAGCATAAACGGTCACGAGACCGGAATCAAGGTGGAAAAGAAATAAAATAAGTATAGCAGGCGGTTCTTTAATAAGACCGCCTGTTTTGCTGAAATTATGAAAACGACTACGTAGCAGTAGGGTATGGTAAAATGATCCCATTAAATATACAATATAAATACAATCAAAAACAAAGGGGATGAGTTGATGAGTTTGTTGAAATTGCAAAACGGATCTGACGTCAGAGGAGTTGCTTTAGAGGGAATCGAAGGGGAAAAGGTGAACCTGACGCCGGATATAGCCAAAAGAATATGTGGAGCATTTGCTGTGTGGCTATCTGAAAAAACCGGGGAAAAAGATTTGACCATAGCGGTAGGCAGAGACAGCAGGTTGTCGGGACCGGATATAGCGAAAGGTGCCATAGAGGGACTGGCACTTAAAGGGTGCAAGGTGTACGACTGTAAAATGGCCTCTACACCAGCTATGTTCATGACGACTAAGGACGAAGAGATAAATGCTGACGGAGGAATAATGATTACTGCCAGCCACTTGCCCTTCAACAGAAACGGACTTAAATTTTTCACCAAGGAAGGTGGAGCAGACAGCAAAGATATCAAAGATATATTGACTATTGCAGAAACAGTAGAGTTTGCTGCTATAGATAAGGTGGCAATCGAAGAATTTGATTTCATCAGCAAATATGCACAAAATCTGGTTGATTTGATAATTGAAAAAACCGGACAGAAAAAACCCTTTGAAAATACGAAGATCATTGTGGATGCAGGTAACGGAGCAGGTGGCTTTTTCGCCTCCAAGGTTCTGGAGCCTTTAGGTGCAGATACTGACGGAAGCGTATTTTTAGAGCCGGACGGCAACTTTCCTAATCATGAGCCAAATCCTGAAAACAAGGAAGCGATGGAAGCCATTCAAAACGCCGTCAAGAAGAGCAAGGCGGATCTAGGAATAATATTCGATACGGATGTAGATAGAGCCGCAGTGGTGGATGGCAGCGGAAAGTCAATAAACAGGAATCCATTAGTTGCGCTAATGGCGGCCATAGTGCTGGAAGAAACCCCTGGAACCACCATAGTAACGGATTCAGTAACATCAAATGGGCTAACTGAATATATTGAAAACCTTGGAGGGAAACACCACAGATTCAAAAGAGGCTATAAAAACGTCATAAACGAATCAATAAGATTAAACAACGAGGGAATAGATAGCCAGCTTGCCATAGAGACTAGCGGTCACTGTGCATTTAAAGAAAACTTCTTCCTTGATGACGGAGCATATTTAATAACTAAGGTCCTTATCAAATTTGCAAAGCTAAAGACCCAGGATAAGACTCTGACAGATTTGATCTCAAATTTAAAAGAACCTGTAGAAGCGGATGAATTCAGGACAAAGATAAAAGCAGATGATTTTAAGAGCTACGGTCAAAAGGTGTTGGATGATTTTACGGCTTACGTACAAGGACAAGCAGGTTGGAACATCGTTACTCCCAACTTTGAAGGAGTAAGGGTCAATTGTGCCGAAGAAGAAGGATGGGTTCTCATAAGACTTTCCCTTCACGATCCTGTAATGGCCATTAACTCAGAATCTGATAAAGCAGGCGGCTGTGGGGAGATAAAAGAAAAGATGATGGAATTTTTGCAAAACTACAGCGAATTAAGCTTTTAAAATCCCTTAAAAGGGTGTATAATGAACAAAATAATCAAACTCGATGATTGAAAGTAGTAAATTGCATATGATCTTAATAGAGAGCCGGCGGTGGTGGAAGTCCGGTAAGATTAAGCTTTTGAATGGATTCATGAGAGGATTGGCGAAGTTAGTAGCCAAGGCCGGCATCCTCCGTTAAAGGGAACGGACCTTACAGTCCGGTAGAGACGAGTAGAAATTTGCTCAAGTCAGGTGGTACCGTGGATATTGCTTCCGCCCTGGCGCACATGCGCCAGTGTGGGAGTTTTTTTATTTTAATATTAAGGAGGAATCAGTTTGGAAAACACTTTGCAATTTGGCAGGTTTGGAGGACAATTTGTTCCCCCGCCTGTTGTGGAAGCATTAAAGGAACTGGAAGCTGAGTTTGAAAAGGCGATAAAAGATCCCGGGTTTTGGGAGGAATACAATTATATCTTGACAGAATATGTAGGAAGACCAAGCCCCCTATATTATGCAGAAAACATGACCAAGGACCTGGGCGGGGCAAAGATTTACCTGAAGAGAGAAGATCTCAATCACACAGGGGCACATAAAATTAATAATACGATCGGTCAAATCCTTTTAGCAAGAAGAATGGGCAAGAAGAAGGTTATTGCGGAAACAGGAGCAGGACAGCACGGGGTAGCATCTGCAACAGCTGCAGCAATGTTTGGCATGCAGTGTGATGTATACCAAGGAAAAGAAGACATCATAAGGCAAAAGCTCAACGTATTTAGGATGGAGCTCTTAGGAGCGACGGTCCATCCCGTTGAAAGAGGAACCCAGACACTAAGCGATGCTGTAGATGCAGCGATTGAGGCATGGGTTGAAGATGTGGAAAATTCATTCTACCTTCTAGGCTCGGCTGTAGGGCCGCATCCATACCCGACGATAGTCAAAGAGTTCCAAAAGATAATCGGTCAGGAGGCCTTAAAGCAGATAAAGGAGAAAGAGGGCAGGCTCCCTGATTACTGCATCGCTTGCGTAGGAGGAGGAAGTAATGCAATAGGGCTTTTCGACGCCTTTGTACCCTACAAAGAAGTCAAGCTAATAGGCGTTGAGGGTGCAGGCAAGGGAGTGGATACAGAGCTTCATGCTGCAACAATGACAAAAGGAACCGAGGGAGTTATCCATGGGATGAACACAATAGCTATTTTTAAAGAGGATGGGACGCCAAAGCCTGTGTATTCTATTTCTGCAGGGCTGGATTACCCCGGAATAGGACCTGAGCATGCCTATCTTAAGGATATCGGCAGAGTTGAGTACGTACCTGCAACTGACGACGAGGCAGTAGATGCATTCAAATATCTATCGGAAAAGGAAGGCATAATACCGGCGATTGAAAGCTCCCATGCAATTGCGTATGCAATGAAATTTGCCCCAGCTCTCAATAAGGATGAGGTTATAATATTGAACCTTTCAGGTAGAGGCGACAAGGATGTAGAGGTAATTAAGGAATATATGGATTCAAAAGAATAAAGTCGCGGCCATGGAGATTATATCCATGGCCTATTTGAATTCTGTTAAATCTTTACGGTATTTAAGGGGCACAAAGCTCTTTTGCAGCTTTGGATTGATGCGGTCTTTTATTGGTATATGATCAAAATAGGTTTTCCAAAGTTTAGCCACAAAGTCGCTTTTAGCATCTTCTGGGAGGTCGCCATTTTGAAGAGGGATCAGCAAAAAATCGCCACAGCTTGCGACCAATGCACAATTTCGAGTCACATCATGGATGATTATCTTTTCCCCATTATAGCGGTCTGCAAAATGGTCGCCAATTAGAGAGAGGATGTTGTACTCTGGGTGTATAGAACTGTATAGGTATTCGCCCATCTGAGAGAATCGGACATATCCGACATATTTATGGGTCTCGTTTTTGACCTTTCTCACCCTGTCGTCAAAGGCGGAAACTATTGGATGTGTATGAAACCCTGCATATTTAGAGCCTTTTTTAAAGCATAGGTCTACGAATCGCAGTATTATATTTTCAGCACCTTCCTTTTCATAAAGGAAGCATTGATATATCTGGGATGATACGAGCGTCCCCAGATATTGCTTTAATTTTTGATCCATATAGTAGGCATATTTTTCAATAGAAGGAATCTCTTTGAATGAATTAAGCATATGCCTCTGGTAGATTTCTTTCTTATAAATGCCTGATGCAGATTCTTTTGAGAAGTTGCAGTACAGACAGCATAATAGCCCTTCAAAGGTCCCGTCGTATATATAATCCATATTTATCACCCGAAAAAACTTATTTGTTGACAATCTTCTTTGTGGACAAGACGATTGCGTATGAAATCGCCTTCTAAGTGCTCGCCGAAATATTTTCCTTTGCAGGTAACGAAGTACTTGGCTTTTCCTATCACGCATCCGGTCTTTTTTAAGTTGTCAAAGCCAAGATGAGCTACCCGTCTCTCTCGGATTATCCTGTATGCAGAGGTATGGCCGATTCCTGGAATCCTAATAAGTTCTTCGAAGGATGCACGATTTATTTCCAAAGGAAAGACATTAAGGTTTTTAAGAGCCCAATATAGCTTTGGATCCATTTGGATATCTATATTGCTTTCATCCGATGAGAAGAGTTCCTTGACACTGAAGTTGTAGTAACGCAGTAACCAATCGGCTTGATAAAGCCTGTGCTCCCTTAAAAGGGGTGGAGGAGTGAGTATAGCAGGCAGATTGGTGCCTTCGTTTACGGGCATATACGCTGAATAGTATACTCTTTTCAAGCTATAGTCACCGTATAGCTTTTCGCTGACGCTAAGAATACTTTTATCAGAATCTAAAGTAGCTCCGATGATAACTTGGGTGGATTGACCGGCAGGCACAAAACTAGGAGCATTGCGGTAATGCTTTCGATCATCGGAGTTTTTAGCTATGCCGTTTTTTATCTGTGCGATTGGAGGCATTATCTGCTTAAAGCTTTTTTGTGGTGCCAACAGCTTTAAGGATGAAGATGAAGGAAGTTCGATGTTTACGCTCATTCTGTCTGCCAGGTATCCACATTTTTCGATAAGCACCTGGTCTGCTCCGGGAATTGCCTTTATATGGACGTAGCCGTTAAATTCGTAAGTTTCTCTAAGAAGCTTTAAGATTTGATACATTTTTTCCATTGTATCGCTTGGGTTTTTCTCGATGGCGCTACTTAAAAATAGTCCCTCGATGTAATTGCGACGGTAAAACTCTATAGTGATAAGCGCTATCTCTTCAGGGGTCATAGCTGCACGTCTCACATCATTTGAGCTTCTATTTATACAGTAGCTACAGTCGTAGATACAGTTGTTTGTCATCAACAGCTTGAGAAGAGATATGCAACGACCGTCAGCAGCCCAGGTGTGGCAAATTCCAAAGCTTCGCGTGCTGCCGATGCCCTTGCCCTTGCTTTTTCTCTCTGTGCCGCTTGAAGAGCATGACACGTCGTATTTTGCGCTTTCTGCCAAGATAGCAAGCTTATCTATTAGTATTTCGTTCATAAGATCACTCCCATAAAATAAATATAGCATAAAAAGGGGGAAAAAACAAACATATGTTCGAGTTGGCGGGTCTGGTTTGCAAGGGGCTGAACTAATAATAAAACCATAGGAGTTTGGATTTTATCAAATTGTGTTATAATGTAATCATCACCCTATAGGGGAAAAGGAGCTGAAGACATACATGCTTTATTCATTTTTTTATCACTTTTTTCTCTATTCATTTTTAGGATGGACAACTGAGGTGATATATGCCTTCATTTATCATAAAAGATTTATCAACAGAGGTTTTCTCTATGGACCGCTGTGTCCGATCTACGGTGCAGGCATGGCGATTTTGCTTTTGATATTTGACACTTTAAATCAAAATAATATCTTTGATTTCTATAGCAGCTATGTAGGGATCTTTATCTTTGTATTCTTCTTTTCCTCCATTGTGGAATACATAGTAGGCATGACTTTGGATAAGATGTTTAATACGAGATGGTGGGATTATTCAGAAAGAAAATATAACCTGAACGGATTTATATGTCTCAGATTTTCAATTATGTGGGGTATTGGAGGCATACTCGTGATAAAAGTACTCAACCCTATGGTAGAGGCTTTTATTGATATGATTCCCACTCAGACCGGAGAGACAATTCTAAGAATCTTGCTCGCCTATCTATTGATAGACATATTGTTTACCATTAAGGCATTGGCAGACTACAAGGTCATTATTGGAAAGATGCAAAACTTGTCGAAGGATATATCTGAAAGCATATTGGAAAATATCGAAGAGCTAGAAGAAAAAGGACTTTTATTTACAGAAGAGATGTACGCAAGGTTTCAGGATCTTAAGTCTGACATAAAGTCCCAGACTGAATATTTTCACGATCAAGTTTATAAAAAATACATCACTTATATTGGAAATATCAGCATCAATGAAATCGGAGATGAGCTGAAAAAAGATTTTATGGAGCTAAGAAGGGCTAGGAGGGAAAACGGAAAAAACAGCTTAAGCATTTATAATCAATTGAGGACCAGGTTGTCAAAATCCCACCTCACTAAAGCTTACCCAAAGGCTAAATCAAATCGATTTGCAAAAACTCTTAAAAGCATCAAGGAATATAGAAATGGCAATAGGTAATAGCTATAAAATTATTTCCGGCAGCTCGTCTGAAAACTTTTCAATAGATTTTTCAACGGCTTTAATCCACTCATACTTATCCTCAGAAGCTAATGGGAGATGCATCAGATGGATTTTTTGGGGTTTTATGCACTCCTGTATAACCCTTCTACCAGATGATAGGGTTATATAGGGAAAGTCAAGAAGAGCGATGCTTACATTCAATTCAGCTACTCCGCAATTTTTGTAGTTCTCAACCGAATGATGGGCATCTCCACAGTGGAATACTGTTTCGCTGTCAATATCCAGAGTGTAACAGTAGTTTTGTACATCCTTGTACTGATCACCTGAATGGAGAAGACTGGTCCCGTAAAAGGAGATGCCGTTTATATTAAAAGAAAGCGTCTTTTTTAGAGGGACCTCTCCAAAGTATATCTTTTTTTTAAGTTCGGATGTGCAGCTGCTGTGGGCTACGAGGATCTCATAAGCTTTAGGCGTAGAAAATACAGCAGACTCCGGGTGGGATTCCAAGATCTTTAGGGTGCTTTCAGCGTCAAAGTGATCCTTGTGATGATGGGTAAATAAAATCAGATCGATGCATTCAAAGGGATGATTGCCTTCTATCATGTCCTTAAGGGTCGACTCAGGCAAAGAGGTGAAAGGATAAACCTTTCCTGTATTGACGGCATCGATCAAAATTGTCTTATCTTTTGATGTGTTTTTTAGTAAAAATCCTGTATTTGCCAGATGGATGATTTTCATAAACTGCGGATTACTCCTCTTCCTTCTTTAAGGGCTTTACGGTATAGTCATTGAAGTCAAGCTCGCTTTTATCTGGCAGAACGACAGCGCAGATGATGTATAGAAACAAGCCTGCTCCACCCCAAAAGAAAGTAATAGCCCATATCACTCTGACAATGGAAGGATCGATGTCGAAATACTCTGCTACACCCTGACAGACACCGGAAATCTTGCCCTGTGCCTTGTTTTTATAAAGTCTTTTCATTTAATTTCATTCCTTTCATGGATTTGATTTTATTATCTTTCAGTAGTATTAAATACCCATTATCCCCAAATTAAAACCTCATTAAAATGGGCATGTTGCCTGTATCTGCTCGCTGTGGTAGGATTGAATCAGTATATAAGCTGGAGGTGCGCGATGAGAAAGATAGATTTGCATGTTCATACTAAAGCTAGCAGCGATGGAGAGCTTTCTCCCGATGAGATACTAAGGTTAGCCGTGAAGGAAGATGTCGGAGTAATCGCTATAACAGATCATGACTCGATTAATAGCGTGGCGGAAACTATGGAGAAGTCATCAAGTTATGGAATCGAGGTTCTCTCTGGGACTGAACTTTTCTGCAAGAAAGGTGAAAAGTTCTTACACATGTTGGGTTATTGTTTTGAGCCTGATGCTGCTGAAATCAACAGACTCGTTCATGACATTGCAAATGACAGGGGAAGATGGCTTGAAGAGCAGATTAACCTATTTAGAAAAAATGGACTTTATGCCGAGGAGGCTAAGGCTGGGGAGTTTTGCAGAGACACCCCACCACTTTTTTCATCTGCTGCATATGCGGTGTTTTACGATGAAAGAAATAAAGATCATCCTCTCATAGATGAATACAAGAAATACGAAAACCCGGTTCATCAGATGAGCGTGAGGCTTTTAGCCTATGGAAAACCATTATATACGCCCCATTATATCCCGGACACATCAGATTTCATCAAGTCAATCAAGGAAAGTGGAGGAGTACCTGTACTTGCGCATCCCGGATACGATCAGATGAGGGTGGATTTTAACGACACAAAGTTTATGGATTCCTTGGTTGCAGAAGGGCTTGAGGGGGTAGAAGTATACTACATTACCCATACTGAGGACGATATCAAGACATACCTTAAATATTGCTTGGAAAGAGATTTAATCTACACGACCGGAAGTGATTTTCACGGAAAATACAAACCAAGTATTAGGCTGGGGCAGCTTGGGATTACAGATTATGAAATCGTTGAAGATCTTAAAAAAAGGAGAGACAAAATCAGAGGAGATAGATATCTCTGAGCATAGTCAAAAAATGATAATAGGTCCATTGAACTTAATGGACCTATATATTTTATACCAAATATTTAGGAGGAAAGCAAACTATGACGAAAATGTTACTCAATGATTTGACTGTCCGTGATGGAAATCAGAGCCTTTTGGCCACCAGGATGGAAAAGGAAGACATAATCAAGCTTGTCACGGCACTTGACAAGGTGGGATACAATGCGCTTGAGGTGTGGGGAGGAGCTACATTTGACACAGCACTTCGTTTTCTCGGGGAAAGCCCGTGGGAAATTTTAAGAGAAATCAGGAAAGCTGCCAAAAACACCAAGCTTTCCATGCTCTTAAGGGGCCAAAACCTAGTTGGCTACAGGCATTACGACAATGATACGCTGGAGCGGTTCATAAGACTGGCCATAGCAAACGGCATAGATATAATAAGGGTGTTTGACGCCCTGAATGATATGAACAATATCGAAAATTCAGTTAAATTCATAAAGAAATACGGTGGACATTGCCAGTGCGCAATCAGCTATACTACAAGTCCTGTTCATACAGAAGAGTATTTTGTAGATCTGGCAAAGAAGATGGTGGCTATAGGAGCAGACTCCATATGCATAAAGGACATGGCCGGAATAATTTTGCCGGATGCGGCGTACAGCCTGGTAAAGGCCCTTAAGGCTATAACAGATATTCCAATAAATATGCACAGCCATACCACGGCAGGGCTGACAAACTTGGTTATGCTTAGGGCGATGGAGGCTGGAGTAGATATCATAGATACAGCTATCTCCCCATTTTCAGGGGGCACAAGTCACATCGCCACTGAAACCATAATAGAGACGGCCCAGGATATCGGCAAGTCGGTGCAATACGACGAAGATGAGCTGGACAAGGCATACGATTTGGCAGATAGCTTAGCTCAAAAATACATTGATAGTGGCCAATATGAGACCAGGGCTCTAATGGTAAATCCCAAGATACTTCACTATGAAGTTCCCGGAGGGATGCTGTCTAATCTCATGAGCCAGCTGCAGGATCAAAAGATGTTTGATAAGCTAACTGAAGTATTAAGGGAAATCCCAAGGGTGAGAAAGGACATGGGATATCCTCCACTGGTAACGCCTTTATCTCAAATGGTGGGAACGCAAGCAGTGCTGAATGTTATAAGCGGCGAGAGGTACAAAATGGTCCCTAATGAGATTAAAGTATATTTAAGAGGGGGATACGGCAGATTTCCTTCCCCGGTAGACCCGCAGGCAAGAGAAAAAATACTGGGAGATGAGCTTGAAGGAAAGCCCCATTCAATCGCAGGTCTTAAGCCTGTATTTGATGAAGCAAAAAAAGAAATGAGCGATAAACTGGGCAGAGAGGCTAGCGAAGAAGAGGTGATTTCATATATTTTATTCCCTCAATTTGCAGTGATGGAGAATGAAACAGGCAATGAATCCGAAGGACCAGTTGAGTTTACGATGTATATAGAAAGGTAGGTGAAAAATGGATATCCAAAATTTCGAACTGTTGGATGGAGTGCAGCTGTCTATATTTGCAATGCTAGTCGTATTTTTGATACTAGTGTTGTTGCAGTTTATAATCTATGCATTTAAATACCTTCCAAAAGAACAAGCTGATAAAAGCAGTGGAGCAGTGAAGAAAGCCGTTTCAGAAGATTCATCAGCGCCGGATGAAGAAGAAATGGTGGCAATGCTCGTTGCTTCGATAATGGCAAAGGACGAGTACAAAGGTGACGTTGTAATTAAATCCGTGAGACGCATAAGTTAAGGAGGCAACACAAATGAAAGAATACAAGATAAAAGTAAATGGAAAAGAATATTTGGTAGAAGTGGAAGAGGTAAAGGAGGGGACGATTGCCAGGGAGAAAAAGAACTCTGAAGAAAAGAAGACACAAGCTTCGTCAGGGAGTGTTAAGGTAGAGGCACCTATGCAGGGCAACGTTTTTGTGTGAGAAAACCATACGCTGTGCGTATGGTTCAAAAAAGCTTTAGCTATGGAGAGAAAAAGTCCTCCTGTGATAAAATTGAACTGGTTTCGCCGACCGTTCAAAATAACACAAGGAGGAAG
>Ga0334893_1001602_pt1 | contig 20594 bp, 22 predicted proteins | sample GraSluR3_MG_5_FD_207218 | JGI IMG/M metagenome (GOLD analysis project Ga0334893, IMG submission 207218) | Sludge microbial communities from methane-producing bioreactor in Wageningen University, Netherlands - Granular Sludge_09_05-R3 | ecosystem: Engineered > Bioreactor > Anaerobic >...
TGCGTCATAACCCAGCCTGCATTCCTCACCAGATGATAGAGCAGGCGGTACTCGGTCGGGCGTAGTTTTATGAGCTCGTCGTCAACCCAGACTTCACGCCTCCCAAAATCGATCCTCAAACGGTCATCAACTTCGATAACGCCCTCTTCATCCTCTTCAAAAGTGGCACCCCGCCTCAAGACGGCTTTAATCCGGCTGACAAGTTCACGCGGGCTGAAAGGCTTGGTCACATAATCATCCGCGCCTAATTCAAGGCCTTTGACCTTATCATCTTCCTCACCCTTCGCTGTCAGCATAATCACCGGTACCTGGCTGATCTCGCGGATCGTTCTCAGCACTTCAAATCCATCAATGTCAGGCATCATAACATCCAGCAGAATCAGGTCAGGGAGGGAGTCACGCAATCGATTCAATGCTTCGGTACCATTGAAAGCCTCGATAACTTCATACCCGTCCTGCTCAAGATTGAGTCGAATGAAACCCACCATTCTGCGCTCGTCATCAACCACCAGTATCCGGTATTTTCGTGATGTTGTATCCATCATTTGCTCTCCTGTTATTCACCCATCATGATCATAACTTCTCAACAAGGATCACGGATATATTGTCCGGACCGCCAGCTTCGTTTGCGGCCGCCACCAGCATGGTTGCGGACTCATCCAAATCCGGGTGATTCTCAAGAATGCTTTCCATGCGGCGTTGCTCCAGAACGCCCCACAAACCGTCAGAGCAGATCAATAATTTTTCCTCCGGTTCCATCGTGAAAGCCTCCAGATCAGGCTCCAATTCATCCATCTGACCCAAAGCACGATAAAGGACATTACGTTGGGGATGTCTCCCAGCCTCAGCTTCAGAAATTTCACCTAGATCAACCAGTCGTTTCACCAGTGTATGATCCTTCGTTTTGAGAGACAGCCTGTTGTTCTTCTCAATCAGGTACAGTCGGCTATCCCCAATATGAGCGCTGAACAACTGCCCCCCAAGGATTAAAACCAGCGTAAGTGTCGTCCCGCCTCCGGGCACACGTCTCTTGATCAGGATTTGCGCTTCGTTGACGGCCTCTTTCAGCAACTGGTTAACGTCTTCGGATTTGATCTCCTTGGGATCAAAAACATAGCGCCTGAAGATGCGATCCAGGATCAGCTCACTTACACCCTGAACAGCGAGACTGCTGGCAACTTCACCGTTTTGGTGGCCGCCCATGCCATCGGCGACAATGAACAACCCAAAAGCCATCCCATGTTGGGTCCCGTCCAACAAAGTGTTTAATGAAAAGAGCGTATCTTCATTATGCATCCGTTCAATGCCGGTGGATTGGGCGGAGGCGGCCCGATACATTGTCCGGGAAACCGACCTTTTAACGGTAGGCATCTGATCCGATGCGAAATCTCCAGCATCATGACTTAACTCTGAGTCGCCCTCTTTATTCGGGAATAGTCGTTTAAACATTTAGGACACCATTATCTTTTGATATTGTCGCCAATTTTATCTACTTAATTTTACTGGATTTGTCCAGTTATTATCGAAGAGCGTGTTCCTTTTATTCAATATCTTCTTCAATTGGGGTCAGGAAGTCCCCGGCAGACCAGCCATTCCGGGTCTGGTCATAGGGCGCTTCAAGGTGCCACCAGATATACCCATCAGCTTCCACCGGGCCGTCAATCACAAGAAAAGCCTCCGAATCCATCGCTGTGAAATTCACCGTACCGTCCAGGCCCGGCGCACCCCGCATCCGAAGCCCTGCGCCATCCGTCCCACTGACCTGAACATAGATTCCCACGCCAATCACGCCATCCGGCAACACCATAACGGTTGTTGGGTCTGGAGAGGGTGTGAGGGTCGGGGTTGGGCTGATCGGAGTCTGGGTCGGCGCGGCGATTTTTGTAACAACAGGTGTCGCATACCCAGCCTGAGATGGGTTACGCCCGAGAAATAAGATAATGGCAGCACCCAGAATCAATCCAAACAGGAGGATCAGTCCAGTGATGAGCGTGATCGGATTCAGGAAGGACTTGAGTGTAATTTTATCGAGTGGCTTAGCCATAGTAGCAATTATCAGGTCATTATCGTCAATTCGTCCAAATCATTATAGCCCATTCATAAGTAAAACGACCAAAATACAGGCTACGGATCAACTTCCATCATCGCCTCAAAGATTATTTGCCCCCTATGTTATAATTCCTCAAACAAACCCAAACCTATTATGGAAGAATTAAGCCTGCTCAACCAACGTTATCGCCTGCACGAACCCCTCGGCTCCGGGGGGATGGCTGTGGTATATAAAGCCGTCGATGAAATGCTCGAGCGGACCGTGGCGGTCAAAATTCTTCGCGAAGACTATGCGAAGGACGATGGCTTCCGAGAGCGTTTCAAGCAGGAAGCCAAAGCAGCCGCCAATCTTTCTCATCCCAATATCGTTACTGTTCATGATTTCGGCCTGGATGACGAGCAGGTTTTTATTGTCATTGAATACATTGATGGCACCGACCTGAAATCTCTCATCAGAGAGAGAGGGCGTTTCAGTATTGAGGACACGGTTGGCTTGATGGCCCAGGCCTGCGCCGGCGTGGGATATGCGCATCGGGCTGGATTGGTCCACTGCGATATCAAACCCCACAACATGCTGGTCTCTAGGGATTTCCGTCTGAAAGTCACGGACTTTGGTATCGCCCGTGCCCTGGCAACCATCCACCCCGACGAAAAAAGCGAAGTGGTCTGGGGCTCCCCCCACTACTTCTCACCAGAGCAGGCGGCTGGGGCTGCTCCCTCACCTGCATCTGACGTTTATTCCCTGGGTGTGATCCTGTACGAAATGCTGACTGGAAAGCTTCCGTTTGAGGCAGGGGAAGCCACCGAACTTGCCCGAATGCATCGCGAAGAAACGCCGATCTCTCCCCGCCGTCTCAACTCCGCAATCCCTGAAACCCTGGATGAGATCACCCTGAAAGTCCTCTCAAAAGAACCCTCTGCTCGTTACAGGACAGCAGACCAGCTTGGCAGGGTCTTGATGTCCTTTGGCCGCATCAATAAAGACAAAACCGGCCCGATCATCCTGCCGCAAACCAGCACCCCCCCGCTGGAAGAAGAAGATGATCTGAATGGGAAGCGGTTCCCACCACGAGAGCCTGTTGTCGTCCCCTTGCCAGTGGAACCGGAAAAGGACGAGTTTAATAATGGGCCTGAGGAAAAAATTGACTGGCTTACCTGGGTTTTAGGGTTACTGGCGTTCACGGCAATCCTCGGGCTGATCCCGTTCTGGCTATATATTTATTTTTCAATCAACCCCTGAACGCTAAATACCGGTAGAATTAGGATGATGACAGATTACTTAATTGCACCCTCAATCCTGGCCGCAGACCTGAACCATCTGGCAGATCAGGTTCGTTCCGCAGTGGAATGCGGCGCGGATCTAATTCATGTCGATGTGATGGACGGTGTATTCGTACCCAATATCTCCTTCGGGCCTGATATTGTCAGCGCCGTCCGGAAAGTCACAGACCTTCCCATCGACGTCCACCTGATGATCGTCAATCCCGAACGACACCTGAAAGCCTTCGCAGATGCGGGGACGGACCATCTCACGGTGCATTATGAAACCTGCCCCCACATCCACCGGACGCTGCAAACCATTCGTGAGCTGGGTATGTCACCGGCAATTGTGATCAACCCGGGCACGCCGGTATCTGTGCTGAGCGAGCTGACGCATTCTTTTGATCAGGTGCTGATCATGTCCGTCAATCCCGGTTACGGCGGGCAAAGCTTCATTGAGACTTCGGTTGACAAAATCCGCCGCACAAAAGAGCTGCTTGACTCGACCGGATCGGACGCGATGATCCAGATTGACGGCGGGGTCGACAGCGCCACGATCAAAGCCTGTTATGAGGCAGGCGCGAGAAATTTTGTGGCAGGCTCTTCAGTCTTCAAACACAAGGCTGGGATCGCGGCCGGGATTCAGGCCCTGCGAGACGCCATCGCAAATGATCAGTCTTCTTAAAAGCAAAAATCGCGGAAATTAAACCGCGACTAATGCGCTCCGAAAGGGTTAAGCCTATTTGGAGGATTTGGTCAACGTACGGATGCAACGGGTGCAAAGAGTCTTACGCACCATTTGCCCGTTCTCATAAACGGAGACCTTTTGAAGGTTCGGCTTGAATTGCCGTTTGGTTGCCTTCATTGAGTGGCTTCGGCTCTGACCAAAGGTGGTCTTTTTATCGCAATTCTCACAGACTGCCATGATGTCATCCTTTCACATCTTTAAGTTATAATTACCAGGTTTGGATAATATTCATCCAAACAGCTAATTATTTTACCATACACTAACCTAAGCGACAAGCAAATCAAGGTGTAAAAATATGGTTGAATCAGAAAATCATCACAACGAATTAGGGAGCATCCTGATCCAAAAGGAAGCAATTGCATCTATTGCCAGGCAATCTACGCTCCAATCTTATGGTGTTGTCGGTCTGGCACCTAAAAACCTTCTTGAAAACATCCGCCAGGTCCTGGTTAAGGATGCCAAATACGGTGTTGCGGTGGATTATGACCACGATGGCCTGATCATTGATCTTTATATCGTGGTGGAATACGGTACCCGAATCAAATCCATCACCGACAGTATCGTCAACAGTGTAAAATACAACGTCGAAAAGACGGTCGGGTTGCCCGTCCGTCGAATCAACGTTCACGTCCGCGGTTTGCGGATCAGTAATATGGATTAATCCGGTTACCCCCCCTGGGATAACCCGACATTATCGCGTTTTTTTGTTTGGAGAATTATGAGTGCTGCTGAACTAACCAAATTGAGCCCCGCTGAACGTCACAAGCTGGTTTCAATACCGATCAATGGACAGGGGTTGAAGACCTTACTTGACGCCGGGATGGTCTGGCTCAGGACCAACCAGCAAAATATTAACAGCCTGAATGTTTTCCCGGTACCTGATGGTGATACGGGCACCAACATGGTCCTGACCATGCAGGCTGCGTTTGATGAGGTTGAAAATTCAGGTGTGGACAACGTTGGTCAGCTTGCACATGCCATCGCCAGAGGCGCGTTGATGGGCGCGAGGGGAAATTCAGGTGTTATCCTCTCACAGATCTGGCGGGGATTTGCCCGAGCCCTGGATGAAGAAGCGTTCATGGATGTAAAACTCCTGGCAAAGGCTTTACACGAAGCAAAAGAAACTGCTTATAAGGGTGTGGTCAGGCCTGTTGAAGGCACAATTCTGACTGTGATTACAGATATCTCAGCGCAGGCTGAAGTTTCCGTACAACGGACAAACAGTTTCACCGAAGTCCTGGCAGACATCGTCGAAGCGGCAGACGCTTCAGTCCAGCGGACACCTGACCTGCTTCCCATCCTCAAACAGGCAGGTGTGGTCGACTCTGGCGGAAAAGGCCTTTTTATTATTTTTGAGGGGATGTGGCGGTTCATTAATGGCGAGCCTCTTGACAAAGCCCTCACGGAAGTGTTACCCCTCTCTGAAATGGACCTGGACGATGCCATGGAAACCGTTGAACCCGGCCAGGATTACGAAGTCGTCATTGACTTCACCCCGGAGCCTGCCTTTAACCTCGAAGGTTATTATGAAGAACTGGAAAAAATCGGAACCTCGATCCAGGTCGGCGAGGGCGATGGGATCTACCGGATGCATATCCACGTCCCACTTGAGAATCGCTATCTCCCGATTGATCATACGATGACCCAGGGGACAATCCAAAAAATATTGATGGAAAATCTGGTCGCCCAGATGAACGAAAAGAACAACAGCAAAAATCCCAAGATAAAGCTGGCTCCGGTCCAACCTGGTGAAATTGCCGTTGTCGCTGTTTCACCCAGTCATGGTCTGACCCGGATATTTGCCAGTCTGGGTGTTGCTGCGATCGTCCAGGGCGGGCAAACGATGAATCCTTCCATCAAGGAAATCCTTGCCTCCTTTGAAAACCTTCCCACAGATAAGATCATCATCCTGCCAAACAATAAGAACATCATCATGGCGGCCAAGGAAGCGGCGACCATGACCGTGAAGAAGGTCGCCGTCATCCCAACAATCAGCATCCCTCAGGGGCTGTCAGCCTTATTCCGATTGATCCCCGATTCAGATTTTGATGAGATTGTATCTGATATGAAGGATGCTATTGATGAAGTTGAGACCGGAGAAATCACAACGGCTACACGCAGCGTCGAAATTGATGGGGTTCAGGTGGAAAAAGGACAGGTGATTGCACTGCATAACGGCAAACTGGTTGCTTCGACCGGTTCAATCGAAGAGGCCTGTGAGGCACTGTTTGTCGCCGCAGACACCTCTTCCTACGAACGAATCACGCTTTTCTATGGTGAGGACATCAAACTCCCCCGAGTCAACCAACTTGCTGACAAGATCCGCTCAATTTATCCCGATCATGAGATCGAAGTCCACGATGGCGGCCAGCCCCATTATCAATTAATTATCGCAATTGAATAAATTCTATTGCCATTTTTATACAGGAACCCTGTGATTCAGCAGGGTTCATTTGTGTCCAGCAATGCTCACCCCATTTCATAATATACGTGGTTCTCATCCTTTCCTGTCTGTTGGATAAGCTTCTGAAAGGATACCGTGATCTACATTTTTTGAATTTACAGAAAAGATGTTATCTAATTATTCACAAATTTTTAATATTATCAGTGGTTCGCTCTTATGTATTTTTTACATTTGTAAGGTACAGTTTAAAGTATAATTTCTAGACTTAGGAGACATGATGAAAAAAGCCAATCAAAAATTAGATTTCAGAAGCAAATCCAGAAGTAATTTCGTAGAGAAAATTCATAGTGAAATTGTCAAGAGAAATCAAAAAAAGCCCTACAATTTCATTCTTACATTATTTGAGAATAACGACGATCTGCGGGAAGGTATAGGTCCGAACTCAATGATAGAATTTAAACCTTAAATTCCGATTACAAATTTAATAATTATTTGATCACTTTATATTCATTACTTTTGACAACTTTTTTCTAAATCATCAGTTTATAAAAACATGATCATAAAAAAATAACTCGGCAATAACCTAGACAATTATGCTGAGTCGGAAGACCAAGTCACTCTTCAGGGTCTTTCATAGGAAAATTAAACTGAACATCATCAACCTCTACACGTCTTTTTTACCTTCTCTCCTATTTTTCCATAGCAGCTTTTCTTAATTCTTCCGGCATTTTTTCAATAGCATAACGTAATGCTGTACGAGGCATTTCTGTCTTATTCTTCATGACATATTCGAACACCTCTCTTTGGTGTGCCTCGCTTGCGGCCTTGAGCATCCAGCCATACCCCTTCTGCACCAAATCGTCATCATCCATTAGTAGATTATCCGCAATTGTAAAAATTTCCTCCATGAATTTGCCTTTACGAGCCGGAATGATAAGCGTCACAGCAGATGCACGGCGAACCCATCTGTTATCTGATCGTGTCCATTTAAGCAGATTTGGAATATATTCGGGATACTTTTCGATAAAATACCCAACGGTATGGTTGCATAAGGTATCGCATGAAGCCCAGTTGTCAACATACGACTTCACCCAATTCTCAAAAGTTTGAAAATCAGCTGGGCTATAGGTTTTGCAGATGTAATATGACCAGTTACAGGCAATAAACTGTTCTTCCAGATAACCGGATTTCCATAATTGTTCACATAAATCATAAATCTCATCGTTTTTGCAATCTTTTATGTGTTCAAAATACCCTTTACTAATTTTTGTCACAGTGGCGACTTTTACGCCATAAAGCTTTATTTGTTCTTTAAAGAATTTTGGTCCGCTTTCTTTTGTTTTTTGGTCTGAGCAGGATCTTAGTCTTTGGCGAATATGTTTTAGAATATTATCCTTATTGATCACATTTGATTCTGTCGTCACATTAACCGCCTTTAATAGAAAAGAGGTTTATCAGGGTAATTTTTCCAGTTAATCCATTTTCATAATGAAGCAAAAACCTGACTACTCACCTTTGGGGACCCAATATACCTTATTCTCGTAACAAAAATCCATCTAAACCAATCATGTTTAATGTCTAAATGTTTCTATGCACAAGTTACCAGATCTCAATTATATACCTATCTCATAACAAAGCCGCCCAGCATCTCGCTGAGCGGTTAATTCAAGGCGGAGAGGGTGGGATTCGAACCCACGGTACCTCGCGGTACACGCGCTCTCCAGGCGCGCGCATTAGGCCGGACTATGCTACCTCTCCATTGTTGCCAGGGATTCTGGCTGCCAATCTTTCAGGCGTCGGCAATTATACCAGACTCGCCCCAAAGTGTTAAGCAAAGTTTCCTCATGTTACACTGCAACTTTACCCGGATAATCCCGTATACTTAAGTAGAGGTAAATATGACAGAACATAACAAGAAACGCGTGCACTGGCTGCTCTATCCCTTCTGGCTGATCTGGCGCCTGGTGGTCTGGATCATCGAAGCGACCGGCCGGCTGGTCGGCGCGATCCTCGGCCTGGTCCTGATGATCGTCGGCGTGGTCCTAACCGTGACGGTGGTCGGCGCTATCGTCGGCATCCCCCTGATCGTCTTCGGCTTCATGCTCATCATCCGCAGCCTGTTCTGACCCGCGCCCTGATATAAAAAGAGCGTTGTCGCCAACGTCTCTGATTAACGGCGGGAGCTATCCCGCCTCTTACTGATTAATGTCTTAGGGCGCGGCCCAGGTCAGGAAGCTGACCGCCAGTTTACCCCCTGAAAACCCCTCGATCAGCAGCCAGCCGGGCAGCGCGTCCGAGGTCTGATAGCAGACATAAGTCCCCCCAGGCACAACGTCAAAGCTGATGGCATTTCCCTTCAAGGTCGCGTTGAGGCACTTCCCATAACCCGGTTCGGTTTCATCCATGACCAGCCACCGTGTCCCGTTCATCGTCAGCAGGATGTGATCAGGGTCACCCGCATATTGATAGGAAAAATCAGCCTGGGTCACGTCGCTCGGATTTATCGATCCGCTGTCCAGATCCAGCTTATCCCCATTCCCCAAAGCTGCCCCCCCGGTCTTGGAAACCACCGGCGTTCTGGTCACGGTGACGGATGGCGTCGGCGTAACGGCTGTTACGACCTCAATCTGCGCCCAGAAAGGCGCATCCCCATTCGGCCCAATGCCAAAAAGAACACCCTGCGGATCGCTCAGCATCCAGTTGCTTTGGTAAATACCGAGCTTGGACGGCGCTTCCATATCCACAGTAATATCAATTACCTCCCCGGGCTTAACTTCCTGTGGCAAATTCTTGGTCTGAAAAGCTTTGAAACTGTTACCTGAGAAAAAGGTCACTGCATACAGGCGCGTCCAAGTGCAGGAGCCGACATTCTGAAGCCGCCATGTCTTGGTGAAAGGTTCACCCGGCGCGAGGACGGTCCCATCAGGGATGGTGACGTCAATCGGGCTTCCGGCGGCCGCTTTATTGCAGGGGATCTCTGACGTGGGTGTCTGGATCAACGGACGGGTGCGGTCCAGGGTCGGTGCGGGCGTCCATGTCGCGGATGGCGCATGCGTTTCGGTCAGGGATAAGGCATCCTGAGTCGCAAGAGCATCCACAGTCGCCTGGCTGACGGCGGTGGCATTGAGCACTGTTGCATCCAGAGTCGGCGTCTCGGTCGGGGCAACTTCAGACGCACAGCCTGTCAGGATGAACAGGAGTAAACAAAGAATCAAAACTTTTCTCATCATGTTGGTATAGTTTCAGATTCTACCTTATAACCTATACTTTAAAGGAGTCTATTAAATTCCCAAAGGGATGCCTTGTCAGGAAAATGAGATTAAAGTATAGTTCTAAAACCGAGCCTGACCCAGAAAACAAAATTGCGAACAGAAGAAAAACCTATGACACCAAACCCGAAAATCAACACCTGGTTGGACCGGCCTGTCTTTTCCTTCTGGCCTCGTTTTACAATTTATCACCTGATCATCGCCCTGATCCTGAGCACAGCCATCCTGAGCCGCTTCATCATGCTGGGGGAACGGGTGATGAGTCACGATGAAGTCAACCACGTGGTGCCCGCCTATACCTTCTATACCGGCGGCGGCTACCGGTACGATCCGGTGACCCACGGCCCCCTGCAGTTCCACATGATCGCTCTGTCCTATACCCTTTTCGGTGACAGCGACTTTTCAGCCCGGATTCCCGATGCGGTTTTCGGGATCGCAGTTGTCGCCTTTGCCATTTTTGCCTTCAAAGACTATCTGGGCAGGGTCGGGTCGCTGGTTGCAGGCCTGCTGTTCACCATCTCTCCCTTTATCTCCTATTACAGCCGCTATACCCGCAACGAAATTTATATCGTCTTCTGGGGGATGGCGTTGATCTGGGGTGTCTTGCGCTATCTGGAATTTGGCCGGAAACGCATGCTGCTCTTCATCACCATCATCACCGCCCTGCACTTCACCGACAAAGCCACTTCCTATATCTTTACTGCTGAATTGTTGATCTTCCTCGCCGTGATCTTCATTTCCCGGGTGCTCACCAAACCCTGGAAGGGGAAACAACACCGGACGACCTTTCTGATCCTTGCTGGGATCGTGTTGATTGTCGGGCTTGCGCTTTTTGGCGTAGGATATGACGCTCTCACAAACGCACCTCCGGGTGAGGGCGGGGAGTCGATGGTGATGCTCAATCAATTGGATCTCCAAACCCGGATCCTGATCGGCTCTCTCGCACTGGTTTTATTGGCCGGCCTCGCCCTTGCCGCCTATTTTCTCATCAAGGGGATCGGGTGGCGCGGCGTCAGGGACGAACGCGCTTTTGATCTGCTTATCCTTCAGGGAACCATCGTCCTGCCCCTGCTGGCTGCCCTTCCGATGGATATCCTGGGCTTCAACCCGATGGATTACAGCACCAACGGTATCATCACCTCGTTTCTCTTCATCGTTCCCTTATTCATCATCGCGCTGCTGATCGGGATCTGGTGGAACTGGAAGGTGTGGGCACTGAACCTCGGGATCTTCTGGGGAATCTTCACCCTTTTTTACACCTCCCTTTTCACACAGGGCAGCGGCTTCCCGATGGGGCTGATGGGGGCGCTGGGATACTGGATCGCGCAGCAGGGCGTGACCCGCGGCACCCAGCCGCTCTACTACTATGCCCTCGTGCAGATCCCGATCTACGAATTCCTCCCGGCTTTAGGAACTCTCCTGGCAGCCCTCATGGGCATCCCCATCGTTGCCCGCTCCCTTCGGAAACCAGCCGCAGCCCCAACCAATCTCCCTGACGACCATGATGTCCAAATTGAGGGTGAAACGGCTGCCGTTGAAGATCAACCGGATGCAGACCTCCCGCGGATCGTAGATAATGAAGGCGAAGTCTGGCAGGCCCCCATCCTCGCGTTATTACTTTACTGGTCCGTGATGAGCCTGATCGCCTTTTCCTTTGCGGGTGAGCGGATGCCGTGGCTGACGACTCACATCGCAATGCCCATGATCCTGACCAGCGGGTGGAGCTTCGGACGTCTGCTTGAGTCCTTCAACTGGACCGCCTTCAAAAAATATCGCGGCTGGCTGGTGCTCATCTTAGGTGCTCTGTTCCTGCTGACGACTTTCCGTACCATTGGTACCCTGTTGGGAGATATGCCTCCCTTCCGGGGCAACGAACTAGCTCAGCTCGAAGCGACCAGCACTTTTCTGCTGGCGGGAACGGCAATGATTGCTTCCGCAACAGTCCTTTACTTCCTTTTGAAAAACTGGAAATTCAAACAGCTCGCGCATTTTCTCCTGGTTATTTTCATCGCTATCCTGGCCCTGATCACCATCCGCACGTCTTTTAGAGCAAACTTCATCCTCTATGACACCGCCCAGGAATACCTGGTTTATGCCCACGCCACAAGAGATCCAAAAGATGTTCTTGACCAGGTTGAAGAAATCAGCCACAGGCTGACCGGCGGCAAGGATCTCGTCGTTGCCTATGATAACGACCTGCTTTATCCCTACTGGTGGTATTTCCGGGATTATCCGAACAAGCGCTGGTATTCGGACAGCCCCACCCGTGACCTGCAGGATGCATCCGTCATCCTGGTTGGCAGCGGTAACTATGGGCAGATCGAGCCGGTTGTTGGGGATGATTACATCCGCTATGACTACACCCGCCTCTGGTGGCCAATGCAGGCCTATTACAACCTGACCTTTGAGCGGGTCTGGAATGCCCTGACGGATCGGGACATGCGAACCGCGTTATGGGAGATCTGGTACAACCGCAACTATCAACCCTATGCCGATCTGACAAATACCCGCACGCTGACGCTTGAAAACTGGCAGCCCTCGGACTCCTTCCGGATGTATATCCGCAAGGATGTCGTCTCTCAAATTTGGGAATACGGCGCTGCGCCCGTTGTCCTTGAGCCGAGTGTTGATCCCTATGAGGAGCGCACCATCACACTGAATGCTGAACAGATCTTCTTCAGCAATGACCAGTACCAGTTCAATGCCCCCCGGGACATTGCCTTTGCACCGGATGGGACCCTGTATGTTGCTGACTCGGGCAACCACCGCATTCTCCATCTGGATCAGGAGGGCAACCTCCTGCACGAGTGGGGTGGATTTGGCGCCAGTGATTATGCCAACAATATCATGGCAGAACCGGGAACTTTTAACGAACCCTGGGGGCTGGATGTCGGCCCGGATGGTTCGGTTTATGTTGCGGATACCTGGAATAATCGGATTCAAAAGTTCACGGCCGAAGGCGAATTCGTAACGATGTGGGGGCAGTTCGGCGCTGCCGAATCGCGCTATCATTTTTGGGGACCCCGCGGCATCGCGGTTGATCAGCAGGGCCGGGTCTTCGTCACAGACACGGGGAACAAACGAGTGGTCATCTTCGACAGTGACGGCATTGACCTGGCCATGGTAGGCGGCGCAGGGCTGGGCGTTGGCCAGTTCGACGAACCGGTCGGCATTGAAGTGGATGACCGCGGCCGGGTCTATGTCGCGGACACCTGGAACGTACGCGTGCAGGTCCTGATTCCCGCCGGGGATAGTCTCAGTTACCCGACAAACATCACCTGGGATATCAACGGCTGGTATGGCGATTCCCTCGATAATAAACCTTTCCTGACGATTGATGAGAACTATTTCACCTATGTCGCCGACCCACTGATGGGGCGGATCCTGCTGTTCAACGAGCAAGGAGATTTCGTCCTTGGCTGGGGGGGATATGGCACAGGACAAAGTGAGATCGGCGTTGCTGCCGGGCTGGCAGTCGGCCCCGATGGCCGGGTCTGGGTCTCAGACGCACGCAATAACCGCTTGATGGCCTTCACCCTGCCGGAACTGCCTATAATGGAGCAGCCTGTATCAGAACCGGAGGGACTCTTCCCGGATAATAACGAAAGGGGCTTATATACTTCGCAAACCCAATGATAAAAGTATATTATGATTTGTAAAGCATGTGGCCGGATTACTCGATTTAATTTTCACGTACCAGATGAAGTCTGGGAAGCCGTGATACCACCGGTTCTGCAGAACCATGTTGTTTGTCTTAATTGTTTTGATAGATATGCAAGAGAAGTAAATTTTGACTATTCAAACTATATAACTGAACTTTATTTTGCAGGAGATCGTGCGAACTATATTTTTCGCACGATCTCTTCTTCGTGTGTGATGAGCGATAGAGATTAGTATTGCTTGCAGTTCAGGTCGCGCACTTTTGCTTGACATTCATTACATAGTTCGCCGTAAGTTGGTTTGCCCGCACCAGAATAGACGATGTAGTCTGATTTCGGATCGTTTCTGCAATTTCTGCACCAGTGCCAGGTATCTTTGTCTTTCCGCCTACGATATTCAGCCATTATTATCACCTCCCTTCTAATAAAATTTTCTCTATTTTAATCTTGTTTGTTCTCGACCTTTGATTCATTTTCTTTGGATTCTTTTGACTCAACCTTAAGCAATCCCTCCAACGCCTTTTTCAAGCTAAGCGGGGAAAGAGACACGGGCTTTTCAGATGTTGTTTTAGAGATTTTATTTTCCGCATTTAATTTCATAACAATTTGGGTTGGTTTGCTTTTGGCTCTCTAATGACTAAATTTGTCAAGTTTTCGAAATATCTGTAATGCTTTAAATTATAGGTGTTTAATTCCTGAGCTCCAGCCCATTCAGCGGACGCAAGATGAATCGCATCATTTGTTGCTAGTTTTTTTCCGCCTCTGCTCATGCCGTCACGCATTAATTTTCTTGCCAATAAAGCAATTTCGTCATTAAATTCAACTGCCGTCATTACAGAATAATCTTCAAATAAATCATCAATTTTTCGCACCTCAACATCAGATAGGGCGCGATTGTTTTTTTCTATCGCGGTCCAACACACTTCAACTTTGCTGATAGTTGATGTAACAATAGTTTTTGAATCGTCTTTGCTGGTTGCTTCTAATATGGCTTCCAAAATGGGAATGCGTTCAGGGTTGTCATTAACGTAACTAATTATTACATCAGCGTCCCAATATATTTTCGTAAGATTAGAAACCATTACGCAATCTCCTGATCATATTCTCTGGTTTTTCGTCCCCAACATTCCAGGGAATAACGCCCCGCGCATTGCGATAACTGCCTGGCGTAATATCAGACAGCAATTTCACATTGAAAATATCTCTAATCGTAATAGGATAACCATTCTCTGGATTTCTCCCAATCCGACCAGATACCTCTACGCGTTTTCCCCATATTTCTCGCATGGTTTCCTGTTCGCCCTGAGAATAATAGCATTTTACAGCCTTATCAAACAAGGAGTCCCACAAAGTGAAATACAGCTTGGTTCGCATTGTTAAAGACTCAACAGTGCCTCTTATGGATCCCAAACTATATTTTATAGATTTGACATTTTTGCCCTTTAGAGATGCGCTTGTGATGTAATTGTCCTTGTCAATGGTGCTAAACTGAATTGCAGTTATATTCCCATTGAGAATCTTGGTAATAGCCTTAGCTTTATCAGATATTGTTTTTGGATACGGAATCTCTTCCCCTTTTTCCATTTTGCTTCCCATAATTTCGTAGGCATCAACGGTTCTCTCTACGAATATCATATCTTCACATACACCACGCACCGCCGCAGTAGCACTTCCGGCACTCAATTCTTCTATATGCCAATCAATTTTAGTGTTCTTTGCAACTTCCTCAGACAGTGCGGTAACAAGTGCGTTAAATCTACGCATGGTTATAGAGAAGTCGTCTAAAGAGACTTCTCCTTCTAACGAAATAATTAGAGTATCTTTTTCCACGGTTTTAATCCTTTATAAGTTTAACCGCATTATATATTCTAATTGTTTTGAAGCTTCAACACAAGCTTAGAATTTTATTTACTCACCTCGTCTTTTTTAGCGACTAGGTGATTTATAATATAAGCGCTTCCCATCAATAATATTCAGCATATTTATAAACCGTTCACCGTCGCTGGTTTTCCTGTTATCCCACCGAAAAGCAAATTCATTGACATAGCGGTCAAGGTGCTTTTCACTCACATGGTGGAAAGTTCCAATCACACCACGTTTGAGTAAGGCAATCCAGGATTCGGCTGTATTGGTGTAGGCGTTTCCTCTCACATACTGACCTTTATTGTGTTCTACTACCGAATGGGATTTGAACTTGCGATCAAGGCCTGCGTAAGATCGCCATTCGTCAGTCATTAGGTCAGAGTCGGGGGATACATTCCGTTCAATGTTTTCTTGTAAGGTTTTCATGCCTACGTCAGTCAGCTTCTTAGCCCTTGCCCTGCCGCCACGTTCTACCAGAATGGCTACGGGGGTTTTGGTCTTTGTTGAACGACCTTGATTGTTTTTCGTGCGTTTATCAGCGTGTTTATTTTTCTCTTTACCGCCGATATAAGTTTCGTCAGCTTCGACAATGCCATTCAGAAGCATCCCCTTTAGTGGCTCTTCGGTCATGGCATGGCGAATCCGGTGGCACATAAACCAAGCGGATTTATAAGTAATGTCAAGTTGGCGATGTAATTGATTTGCGGAAACGCCCTTTTTGCTGGCACACATCATGTAAATCGCTACCAGCCATTTGTTCAGGGGAATTCGAGAACCTTCAAAAATCGTACCGACTGTAACTGTAAACTGTTTCCGGCACTCTTTGCATTTGTAAAGACCCTTGCGGTGTGAACTGCCTTGCAGATCATATGCGCCCTTATCGCTTCCGCATTTGGGGCAGACAATCCCATCAGCCCAGCGAATTTCTTCAATCATTTCGCGGGCTTCATCTTCTGTCATTTGTGCTATTTTTAGAAAGTTTACGTTTTCGGTAGTCATTTGCGAGTCCTTTGCTCTCTGAACTACCTATATTTTAGCACTTTTATTTGGGTTTGTCAAGTATATAATTCCCTAACGAAAATCTTGAGGAAACGGATTAATTTCTCTGGCAATAACATCAGGCCGGAAACCTGAGCGTCAGCATCTCAGAACAAGAACGCATCAAAAAAGGCCGCGAATGCGGCCTTTTTATCTTCAATTTAAGTCAACCTTACCCCATTGCTTTTTCAACAATGGCTTTGAAGGCTTCCGGCTCTCGCACAGCGAGGTCTGCCAGCATCTTGCGGTTGAGGTTGATCTCAGTCTGCCGCAAACCATGGACCAGCCGGCTGTAGGTCGTGCCATTCTGCCGAGCGGCCGCATTGATGCGGGCAATCCATAACCGCCTCAGATCCCGTTTACGATTCCGCCGGTCGCGATATGCGTACCACTGGCTTTTCAGATACTGCTCGTTTGCGCGCCGGAAAAGCTTGCTCTTGGTGCCATAATAGCCCTTATTGAGCTTCAGGATCTTTTTGTGCCGTTTATACCGGTTCGGCCCACCTTTTACACGTGCCATGTCTCACTCCTTTGCGAACCCCTGGGCGCCGGCGAGATGTCCTGCTCATCACCTGTTGCATACACCCAACAGCCGCAACTAATAAAATTAGGTCTGTATCTTAACTGTTTTTGTCCATATAGGGCGCCAGGCGTTTCACCTTTTTCTTGATCTGGCGGGTCTTAACCGGAAGCATCCGCTCAAAGAGCATTTTGGTGCGATCCGGTGTGCGCCGGCGAAGGTGGCCCTTGCCGATCTTGGTCCGCATGATCACCCCGGAGCCGGTCATTTTAAACCGCTTCGAGGTCGCCTTATGGGTCTTCAGTTTATACTTGCCATCTTTTTGCTTGCGTGGCATCTCTAAAAACTCCTCTCAAGAAAATCCTACGGCACAGGCTTGCAGCGCCGTAGGGCTTTTTCACTATTTCGTATCTCAGGTTTCTACCGCTTGCCGATCTTTATTTTTCCGGAGCAAGCATCATGAACATTGTACGGCCTTCCATATTGGGGGCCTGTTCCACTTCTGACACGTCCGATAACTCTTCAGCAATCTCTCGTAAGTCTTCCAGAGCAATTTCTGGGTAGGTGATCTCGCGTCCTCGGAAGCGAATGGTCACTTTAACTTTCATCCCGTCCTGCAGCCACCTGCGGGCATCCCGCACTTTGAAACTTTTATGATGGTCTGTTGTTTTCGGGCGCAGACGAATCTCCTTGATCTCAATCTTTGTCTGCGACTTCCGTGCTTCCCGTTCCTTCTTTTCCTTTTCGTACAGGAACTTGCCAAAATGCATGATTCTGACGACGGGAGGGTCCGCATTCGGGGCAACTTCGACCAGGTCAAGCTCGGCTGCTTCTGCCCGCTCAAGGCCCTCTCGTAAACTCACGACGCCGACGTTTTCACCTTCTTCGTCGATCAAACGGATTGATGTGGCACGGATCTGCTTATTGATGCGATAATCGTCTTTGCCGCTTATAATTCACTCGCTCCTTCTGATACGATCACACTGGATTAACACAAACACTATTCCCGTAAAGGGAACGGTCTTCATCATACCATATTGTCGCCTGAATCGTCAACAAGAATTTTTCCCAATAAAGCATTTCAATAAATATTTAAATGATTAGCCAGAAAACCACCAGCATATAAATAATTTGGGCTATCCCGCCGTAAATCTGGAGGATGTTTTGCGCGTGATTATCAATCCCTCCATCCATGCCATGATAGCCCAGGTGGGATTTACTCTGCTGAAAGGCATCGATTCTTTGGCGGAATATAATTTTACTCAGAGCGATTAACGTGACAATCACAACAATCCCTAACAAACACCATTGGACAATGGTGTACCATAATGGGCTGGTGGCTACTGGACTGGAGACGACCTTTTGTGATAACCATACAACCAACTTCCCTATCCCAATCGAAACCAGGAGCGAAATGACGCCGGTTTTAATATGGTTGCCCAGCATATTCTGGCTCATTGCTGCCCACCTCTTTGCCTGATCAGGATATAGTGAATTCTGATAATAATCAGACATCACATTATTTTGTGTCGTATAAAAGATGTTCAAAGCGTCGGCAATGCCAATCCCGTCAAAAATTGCCATTAACACGCCACTCATCACGAATAACCCTCCAATTGTGATCACGTAATACCATACCATAAGTGTAGACCCTCCCATCAGCGACAATGCGAATACTTTACTATTTGATAATTTTTACTATAAAATAAAGTATATTAGTGTCTTCAATTTTTGCAAAATGTATAACTAAATTAGGCAAAAACCAACGGTTTTTTCGGTTTTTTGACAAAAGAGCAGGAAATTTTCCTGCCCTCTTAATGAATAAACCTTTATCAGATGCTGGTATTATCCCAGCGGTAAACGATAATCCTTAACCCTCAGCCTTATCCGCCACATCCTTCAATGCAAGGTCCATAAACGCATCCACCTTCAACGCGCCCAGACGTTCACCGCTGCGGCGGCGGATATCAACTTCGTTTTCTTCCATCTCACGATCACCGGCAACCAGCATAAAGGGAATCTTTTGCTTCTCCGCGTCGCGGATCTTGGCGTTCATCCGGTCACTGCGATCATCCACCTCGGCCCGGAGCCCTGCCTGCTTGAGCTGCTCAGCCACCTGCCGGGCGTATTCGTTGTGCCTGTCAGCGATCGGGATGATCACTGCCTGCACCGGTGAGAGCCAAACCGGGAAAGCACCACCATAATGCTCAATCAAGATTCCAAAGAAACGCTCAACGCTGCCCATCAACGCCCGGTGGATCATATAAGGCCTGTGTGCCTGACCGTCTTCTTCGATGTAGGTCATATCAAACCGCTCGGGTTCGTTGAAGTCAAACTGGATCGTTGAAAGCTGCCACTCCCGCCCCAAAGCGTCATTGACTTTCAGGTCAATCTTCGGCCCGTAAAATGCCCCGCCGCCTTCGTCAACCTCATAAGGCAGCTCCGCACGTTTCAACGATTCCTCCAGAGCTTTCTCGGCCTCCCGCCAGCGTTCAGGTTCGCCCACGGCGTCCTCCGGCCTTGTGCTGAGATAGGCATTGATTTCCCTGAAGCCAAACGAACGCAGGATATGAAGGCTGAAGGACAGCACAAAGTCGATCTCATCCGGCATCTGGCCGGGCGCACAAAAATGATGTGCGTCATCCTGCGTGAATCCGCGCACCCGCATCAACCCATGCATCACACCGCTGCGTTCATATCGGTAAACCGTGCCCTTTTCCGCATAACGGAGCGGCAGGTCCCGATAGGAACGGATATCAGACTTATAGATCTCGATATGGAACGGACAGTTCATCGGTTTGAGGTAATACTTCTGCTCCTCAATTTCAATCGGCGCGTACATATTCTCAGCATAGAAGCCCAGGTGGCCGCTCCGCTCCCACAAGTCAGCTTTGCCAATGTGGGGTGTGTAGACGAAATCATACCCGTTCTTGAGGTGCTCATCTTCCCAGAACCGCTCAGCAAGGAACCGGATCATAGCGCCTTTCGGATGCCACAAAACCAGCCCAGCGCCGACCTCGTCGCTGACACTGTAGAGGTCAAGTTCCCGGCCCAATTTACGGTGGTCACGTTTTTTCGCTTCTTCCAGCAGCCAGAGGTGCTGCTTCAAATCCTTGGGCGAAAGCCAGGCCGTGCCATAAATCCGTTGAAGCATGGGGTTCTTCTCATCCCCGCGCCAGTACGCGCCTGCGACTTTCATCAACTTGATCGCCTTGGGGTTCAACTTGCCCGTACTCTCAACATGCGGCCCGCGGCAAAGATCCACGAATTCATCATCCTTATAAATTGAGATGACAGGTTTCTCGTCCACTGGGTCGCCATGATCATCCATACCGCCCTCTTCCAACCCCTCGATCAACTCAAGCTTATAGGGCTGGTCTTTGAAGATCTGCCGCGCTTCCTCGGCTGAGACTTCCTGCCGGATGAAGGGGCTGTCATTCTTGATGATCTCACGCATCCGCGCTTCAATTTCCTCCAGATCTTCGGGAGTCAATGACCGTGGGAGATCAAAATCATAGTAAAAGCCATCCTCAATGGGCGGGCCAATGGCGACCTTTCCCTCGGGGAACTTCTCAAGCACTGCCTGTGCCATGACATGCGCGGCAGAATGCCGCACCTTATAAAGTTGCGATTCTTCATATTTTTCTTTTTCTGACATCATTATCCTCCTTCGGACAATCGCTTGTCCTGCTTAGCTGTCCGGTCCATGACCAGGTGATTTAAACAAAAAACCCTCACCCACTGGGGCGAGAGAGGTCTCACGCGGTTCCACCCAGATTAACCC
>Ga0334893_1001608_pt1 | contig 20504 bp, 16 predicted proteins | sample GraSluR3_MG_5_FD_207218 | JGI IMG/M metagenome (GOLD analysis project Ga0334893, IMG submission 207218) | Sludge microbial communities from methane-producing bioreactor in Wageningen University, Netherlands - Granular Sludge_09_05-R3 | ecosystem: Engineered > Bioreactor > Anaerobic >...
GTCGGTGATGGACTCGGTGTAGGTGCTTCGGGTGCGGCTGATGGTGATGGTGTGCCAGCCGGTGGTCTCGTTGTACTCGACGTTGGTGACATCGGAAGGATCGCCAGGGCCGTAGAGCACATCTTTCATATCGGCATCATCGGGGATACCGCTGATGTTGCCGAGGCCATCGCCGAAGATGTCGACGGTGTTGGCAACAACGTTGTCGAGCTGTTCCTGAACGGCCATGAATTCTGGGTCGGTCAGGGAGCCCTGGTTGTTGCTGATTGTCGGGCTGTCATCGTCGGAGCAGGCGATGAAAGCGACTGCGGACAGCGACAGGACAACCAGTCCCAGAAGGAAAAACAAACTCCGGGAACGCATGGTGCGTCTCCTTTCTCTCGATTTGCCCCTCTCCGTCTGGAACTGGCCTGTCGGGCGTCAGTGTGTCAGAAGGAAATGCATGATTCCCTTCTGGATATGCAGCCTGTTTTCGGCCTCGTCGAAGACGACGGATTGCGGGCCGTCCATCACCTCGTCGGTGATTTCGCGTCCTCGTTCAGCCGGCAGGCAGTGCATAACTATCGCCTTTGGGTCAGCCCCCTGCAACAGAGAGCTATTCACTTGATACTTTCTTAACTTTTCTGCCTTTTCGTCAGCCAGATGTTTCTGTCCCATGGAGGCCCAGACATCTGTATAGACTACATCGGCATCCTTGACGGCTTCTTTAGGATCGGCCGTAATGACGATACGGCTTTCGGAGTTTGCCCTGGCCTTCTGAACAATGGCTGAGTCCGGCTGGGTATCCTCGGCGGTCCCGATGCGCAGATCGAGCGGGAGGAGCGAGGCCAGATTGAGCCAGGAATTGGCGATATTGTTGCCGTCGCCGAGATAGGCGACGCGATAGCGTTCTTTGCCCGGCAGGTGTTCGGTGGCGGTGAGATAGTCGCCGAGAATCTGGCAGGGGTGAACGAGGTCGGTCAGGCCGTTGACCACGGGGACGGTGGCGTGCCGGGCCAGTTCCTCGACATCGGACTGTTTGAAGGTGCGGATCATAATCAGTCCGACATAGCGGGAGAGGACTTTGGCGGCATCGGCGATAGATTCCCGCTCTCCGAGCTTGATTTCGTTGTCGGTTACGTAGAGGGCGTTGCCGCCGAGTTCGGTGATGCCGACCTCGAAGGAGATACGGGTACGCAGTGAGGCCTTGGTGAAGATGCAGGCGGCTGATTTCCCTGCGAGCGGTTTGGGGGCGATTTTGCCGCTTTTCATATCAGCGGCCGATGTGAGAACCTCGCGGACCTCATCGGCCGTGAGATCGGTGATCTGGGTCAGTGAGCGAGCCATGTTTCCTCCTGGTATAGTTGCGGTAGAATTGGCAAATTTCTGCAGAATAAAGAGTCTTCGGGAGGAATAGTCAAGGACTCCGGGGACCGGGCAGGCCCGGATGATGCAACTGATTGGGTGTCATTACGTATTGACAACAGGATCATAACCGGATTGATTGGATAACAATGGACTCACGCAAGATTACATTTGGCCTTGTCCTGGTGGTCATCGGCTTTCTGCTGCTGGTGCGGAGCCTGGGGATTGTGTACTTCGACTTTGACGATTTCGTGGGTACGCTGATCCCGCTGGGGCTGATTGGGCTGGGGGTATGGCTGATTATCCGCAAGAAGCGGGAGCAGGATCGGATGGCCGAGCACATCAACAGCTATGCGCACATGTCGGGCGGTGCATCGTATGGCGGCTCGCAGCGCAAGACGGCGGGTGATTCGTCGTCGCAGAAAGCAGCGGGGGGCCAGAGCAGCCAGCACAGCTATTCGTTCGAGGGGAAGACGGCACAGGGGCCGAGTGTGTCGCGGGATGGATTTCAGCAGTACAAGAAGGCGATCGGCGATTTGCATGTGGACCTGTCCGGGGTGAACATGCGCAACGTGGAGGTGTCGGGTTTTGCGGGGGACATTGATGTCATAACCTCCCGGGGTGAGTTGAGTGAGGGGTTGAATCGCCTGATCATTTCCGAATTTCTGGGGGATGTTAAGGTGTTCGTGCCGCCGGTGATGTGGATATTCTGGGTCGACGCTCAGAGGGTGTTGGCAACACGCTGGAGGTGTCGACGGATGAGTATGAGACGGCTGAGAAGAAGCTGTATATCGCGATCAGCAGTTTTGTGGGGGATGTGAAGGTTCTGCAGGTGTAGGGGGGGTGTGGGGTTAGTTGGTGGGCATGTCTGTTTCTTGGAAGCTCCGATGTTGACAGTGGTTTGACGTGAAGCAGGATCATGTCTTCGGGGTTCTGCCATTCTCGTTCGTCGGCTTGCAGTGGCGGAACGCCAATGGCGTTCCGCCCTACGGTTGAATGCGTGGTGAGGCGGTAGTGGCACGGGTTGATGATCTGCCGGCTTACGAGAAGGACACCCACCCTGCGGGCATCGGTCGGGGTATGTGTTGTGACGAGATCATGGCTGGGGCAGGCGGGACGCCTGCCGCCCACGGTAACAATCTGCCAGCTTGCGAGAAGGACACCCACCCTGCCAGAGGCGGGATGGGGCACCCCATGTGTGCTGCTGATCTGACGGTCACACACGATATTGAGGTGTTGACGTTGTGCTGTGATGTTGGAACCGCAGGGGTTTCGACTGCTTCTGTCGGGGAAGGCGGGATGGAGTTAGTCATGCAGGCGCAGTCTTCGCCGGAGGAGTTGGGCGTTGATGGCCACAATTATCGTGCTGGCGCTCATGACAACGGCACCGATAGCCGGGCTGATCAGGATACCCTCGCTGTAGAGCACTCCCGCCGCCAGCGGAATGGCAACGACATTGTAGCCGGTTGCCCACACGAAGTTCTGTATCATTTTGGTGCGGGTAGCCTTGCCGAATGATATGAGGGCAGCGATGTGAATGGGGTTGCTCTCGACCAGGATGATGTCGGCGGTTTCGGCGGCAACATCGGTCCCCGAACCTACAGCGATACCGACATCGGCAGCAGCCAGTGCCGGAGCATCGTTGATACCATCGCCGGTCATAGCCACGAACTCGCCATCGTTCTGGAACTCTTTGATCTTCTCTAGCTTCTGGTCGGGGAGGATGCCCGCGAAGTAGCCGTCAAGGCCAAGCTCCTCGCTGACGCTTCTGGCTACCTTCTCGTTATCGCCGGTCATCATGTAGACCTTAATCCCGGCCTCCCTCATCGACTTGACGGCATCGTACGATTGCTCGCGGATCTCATCCGCCATGCTCACAAACCCAGCGAGTTGATCATCCACCAGAACGAACACAACGGTCTCCCGTGCGCTCTCATAGACCTTATCGGGGATCTTGATGCCCTCGTTCTTCATATACTCGGGACTGACGACACGGACAGTCCTGCCTTCTACCCGGGCTTCAATTCCCAGGCCGGTCAGGGCGTTGAAATCCCTGGCCTCGGGCAGATCGATATCGTGCTCACGGACTTTCTCCATGATGCCTATGGCCAGAGGGTGCTCCGACTTCTGCTCGAGCGCCCCGGCGAGCCGCAGGATGTCGTGGTCGTCGTGGCTATCATTGAGAGCGCCGAAACGTGTAACTCCGAAGTTCCCCTTTGTGAGGGTTCCGGTTTTGTCGAAAGCTACCAGGGATATCTTACGTGAGTTTTCGAAAGCGGTGCGATTGCGGATGAGCAGTCCGTTCTGTGCCGACAGTGTGATGGAGATAGCCACAACCAGTGGAACCGCCAGACCCAAAGCGTGGGGGCAGGTGATGACCATGACAGTGGCCATGCGCTCCAAAGCGAAGACAAATGGTCTGTCCATGAGCAGCCAGACAGCCAGTGTGCCAAAGCCGACTGCCAGGGCGATAACGGTCAGCCAGCGGGCAATACGGTCGGCCAGATTCTGTGTGCGAGACTTCTTGCTCTGTGCATCGCGCACCATGTTGATGACTTTGCTCAAATAGGCATTCTTTCCCACCTGTTCCACTTCGACCGTCAGGGAACCGTTACCGTTGATTGTGCCGCCGATCACTCTATCGTCCTTGTTCCTGGACACGGGCCTGGCCTCACCCGTCACCATGGACTCGTTGATCTGACTCTCGCCATCGACTATCACACCATCGACCGGGATCTTCTCCCCGGGGTGCACTAACACCCGGTTGCCTTCGTTGAGTTCATCAATTTGCACGTCCGTGGTGTTGCCGTTCGTGAGCAGGTGCGCCTCAGACGGCATCATTTCGACCAGTTTCCGCAAGGACCGCGAGGCTCCCAGCACCGATTTCATTTCAATCCAGTGCCCGAGCAGCATGACATCGATCAAGGTGACCAGTTCCCAGAAGAAGGTACTTCCGCTGACACCGAAGGTGGTGGCAGAGGAGTAACCCCAGGCGACGGTGATTGCGACGGTGATGAGCGTCATCATGCCGGGTTGCTTATTCGAAAGCTCGTCAACCAGCCCTGTCAGAAATGGCCAACCGCCATAAAAGAAGACGACAGTGGAGAGAGCAAATAAGAGGTAACGGTCCGGCGCCCCGAGCAGCGTGAACTCAAATCCCAGTAATTGCTGAATCATGGGAGAGAGGGCCAGCACCGGCAAGGTGATGACAAGCGATATCACAAAGCGTCGGCGGAAATCGCGGATCATCATTTCGTGGTGAGCGCTGTGGTCATGGTTCTCGTGGTCGCCGCTATGTCTGTCCTCGTGGTTATCCTGGCTGGAGGAGTTTCCTTCGCGATGTTCGTGCCGATCTTGTGGGTGGTGCCTGGGAGTGTCGTTTCTTTCTTCAGAGGGGGACATAGATCCTCGCAGCAATCGGTTGTCGCTATCGAGATCAGGCAGGGGTGGTATGTCGCAGGATGTCGGAGGGGTTGGTCGCTTCTCTCGATCTCTTTCTGTTGTCAAAAACGTATCAGCCGAGAGAATGTTCCTGAGCCATTCTGTTGCGCCTCCGTATGCGTTTGATTGCCCGTCTTCGGGGTTCTGCCATTCTCGTTCGTCGGCTTGCAGTGGCGGAACGCCATTGGCATTCCGCCCTACGGTTGAACGCGTAGTGAGGTGGTGGCACGGGGTTGATGATCTGCCAGCTTGCGAGAAGGACACCCACCCTGCGGGAGGCGCTCGGTGTAAGTGTTGTGACGAGATCATGGCTGGGGCAGGCGGGACGCCTGTCGCCCACGGTAACGCCACAGAGTCAGCGCTTGCGGGCACGAGGCCTGCCGCCCACGGACGGGAGGCCCTACAGAATATACCGGCTGAGGTCCTCGTCCTCGATGATCTCGGACAGACGGTTTTCCACCTGTGTCCTTGAGATGCGCACCTCCTTCTTGTCGGTGGGCGGGTCGAACAGGATATCTTCCAGAAGAGTCGACAGAACCGTCTGGAGTCTTCGGGCACCGATATTCTCGGAGCTTTTGTTCACCTGTTCGGCGAACTCCGCGATTCTGCGAATGCTTCCGGAGCTGAACTCAAGGGCGATGCCCTCGGTTTCCATGAGGGCCTGGTACTGTTTGACCAGGGAGGCTCTGGGTTCGACGAGGATGCGTTCGAAGTCCTCGGCGGTGAGCGAGTCCAGCTCGACACGGATGGGGAAGCGTCCCTGAAGCTCCGGAATGAGGTCGGAGGGGCTGGAAGAGTGGAAGGCGCCGGCGGCGATGAACAGGATGTGATCGGTGCGGATCATGCCGTACTTGGTGGTGACGGCGCAGCCTTCGACGATGGGGAGAATGTCGCGCTGGACGCCCTCGCGGCTGACATCGGGGCCGGTGCGGCTGTTGTCGCCGACGACTTTGTCGATTTCATCGATGAAGACGATACCGCTGTCCTGGACGCGTTCGAGGGCCTCGGCGATGACGTCATCGGTGCTGACGAGGCGGTCGAGTTCCTGGCCGAAGATGAATTTGCGGGCGTCTTTGACAGACATCTTGCGGCGTTTGGTGGTTTTGGGCATCAGGCCGGAGAACAGCTCCTGGAAGTTGGCGCCGAGTTCTTCCATGCCGGAGGGCGAGAAGATTTCGATGACGGGAAACTGGCTCTGGGGGGTTTCGAGTTCGACCTCGCGATGGTCGAGTTTGCCCTCGTCGAGGAGGCGGCGGAACTTGTCGCGGGTCGACTCAGCACCGGCGGATGGTGCAGGAGTCTCGGGGGTCTCCCCTTTTTCGGGGCCGAGGAGCAGGTCGAGGAGGCGTTCGGTGGTATTCCTTTCGGCACGTCCCTTGACTTTTTCGTGGTACTCTCTTTTGACCATGTTGACGCCGATATCGACAAGGTCGCGGGCCATGGATTCGACATCGCGACCGACGTAGCCGACCTCGGTAAACTTGGAGGCCTCGACTTTGAGAAAGGGCGCGCGGGCCATATCGGCGAGCCGTCGGGCGATTTCGGTCTTGCCGACGCCGGTGGGGCCGATCATGATGATATTATTGGGCATGATCTCGGCGCGCATTTCTTCATTGGCTTTCTGGCGGCGCCAGCGGTTGCGCAGGGCGATGGCGACGGATTTCTTGGCCTGGGCCTGCCCGATAATGTACTTGTCGAGATGGGCGACGATTTCTTTGGGGGTCAGGTATTCTTCAGTCATTTGATCGTCTTGACGGTGATATTATGGTTGGTATAGACGCAGATATCGGCAGCGATCTCAAGAGAGCGCACGGCGATGGTATCGGCGGTGAGCTTGGGGTTGGTCTGGATCATGGCTCGGGCGGCGGCGAGGGCGTAGGGGCCGCCGGAGCCGATGCAGATGATGCCGTCATCGGGTTCGATGACGTCGCCGTTGCCGCTGACCAGAAAGATGCGCTCTTTGTCGGTGACGGCGATGATGGCCTCGAGGTGGCGCAGGAGTTTGTCGGTGCGCCACTCCTTGGCCAGTTCGACGACGGCTCGGCGGAGGTTGCCGGAGAACTCATCTATCTTTTTCTCGAGCAGTTCAAACAGCGCGAGGGCATCGGCGGCGGCCCCGGCAAAGCCGGCGAGGATGGTATCATCGCGCATGGTGCGAATCTTGACTGCCTGTGTTTTCATGACGGTGTCGTCGAACGTGACCTGCCCGTCGCCGGCCATAGCGGCGCGGCCGTTGTGGATGAGTCCGATAATGGTGGTGGCGTGTACCTTAGTCATATTGACAACTCCGGTTAATCAGTCTTTGCGGCCCGATCGCGGGTGGGCGGCATTGAACACCTGTTTCATGGTCTCAGCGGTCACGTGAGTATATTTCTGGGTCGTGGTCAGGGAGGCGTGACCAAGTATTTCCTTGATCAGCATCAGGCTGGCCCCGTTCTCCAGCAAGTGGGTGGCGAAAGAGTGGCGCAGTGCGTGGGGGGTGACGTCCAGTCCTGCCCTTGCGGCGAAGGCGCGCACAATGCGGTTGATGGAGCGCTGGCTGAGCTGTTGACCATCTCGGTTGAGGAACACGGCGGGAGTTGGTGTTGTTCGCGTGCTGAGGAACTGATGTCGCTCGTCAAGATAACGGTCCAGATCGTGCATGGCTTCTGTTCCGACGGGGACCTCGCGCCGTTTGTTGCCCTTGCCCAGCACTGAGATCAGGCCGCGGGAGCGGTCGATATCGGGCAGGCGAAGCCGGGCGAGTTCCTCACGACGGATGCCGGTAGCGTAGAGCAAAGCGACGATGGTGTAGTCGCGCCAGCAGAGAAAGCGGTTGCGTGTGGAATCGGCGGGGGTGGCGGGGTCGATCAGTCGCCGGGCATCGGCCTGCGAGATGAAGCCGGGGATGCGCCTGGGTGTTTTCATGCGCGGGAGACGGAAGATGACATCGTCGGGCCAGCCGTGTCGCTGCAGATACTTCTGGAATCCTGATACTGCGGAGAGGAACCGGGCAAGCGAGCGGTTGGAGATGTTCTGCTCGAGCCGTCGGCGGATGAATACCCGCAGCAGGACGGGATCGTTTCGTTTGGCAGAGGGAGTGAGCGCCCATTGATTCTCAAGGTGCATTACCCAGGGCTTGAGGTCGCGTTGATACGCGGCGACCGTGTTGGGTGACAGGCCCCGTTCGGTCGTGAGCGATTCGAGGTAATCTCTCAGGGCGATGGTCAGCATAACGTCATGGTATCGAAAAAGCCGGGACAGGTCAAATTTAACCTGTGCCCGGCTTCTGGCATTTGGTATCGCTGATCGGGTAATCGATCTACCCGACGCGCTGGGGTTGTCGGCGGGCCTGGTGTTCGGTCTGTTCGGTGGGGATATCCATAGTGTGTTTGCACTCAGGGCACCGATAGTGCTCTCCCCTGGCTTTGGTGTTTTTGAGGACCATGTAGTCATGACCGCAGACGGGGCAAGGTTTGTCGACGGGCAGGTCCCAGCTGGCGAAGTCGCAACGCGGGTAGTTGGAGCAGCCGTAGAAGAGGCGTTTGGAGCGGGTCTGGCGCTCAATGACCTTGCCGGAACAGCCTGGCTTTGGGCAATGCATGTCAAGGGTGACCGGTTTGGTGTTCTTGCATTCAGGGTAAGCAGAGCACGCCATGAAGCGGCCGAACCGTCCGACCTTGATGATCATGGGGGAGCCGCACTTCTCGCAGATTTCGTTGGTCTTGTTGCGTTCCTGTTCTTCGGGCAGTGGCCGGGTGCTGCGGCATTCGGGATAGGCAGAGCAGGCCAGAAAGCGGCCGTTGCGACCCCATTTGATAATCATTGGCTGACCACACTTGTCACAGGTTTCGTCGGTCATTTCGGTCAGGGATTTCTTGATTTCGGCGGTTCGGTGTCCCAGATCAGCAATGGTATCCATAAAAGGGCCGTAGAAGTCGGCGAGCAGGCACACCCAGTCGTAGTCCCCCGCTTCGACCTGATCGAGTTGCAGCTCCATGTCGGCGGTGAAGCTGACATTGAACAGATCGGGGAAGTTGTCGACGAGAATGCGGTTGACGGCATCACCGAGGTCGGTGGGCTGAAGGCGGCGTTCGATCAATTCGACGTAGCGACGGTCTTTGAGGGTGGAGATAATACTGGCGTATGTTGAGGGTCGGCCGATACCGTCCTTCTCGAGTTGCCGAACGAGGGAGGCCTCGGAGAAACGAGCGGGCGGCTTGGTGAAAGACTGGACCGGATTGAGGCTCTTGATTGCCAGCGTGTCGCCGGTCGCGAGCCTGGGCAGGCGCGACGTGGCTTCATCGGTCTGCTCGTCGGAGTCGCTTGATTCCTGATAGACCTTGAGGAATCCGTCGAACACCTGTCTTTGGGCCGAGGCTCTCAGGGTGAGCGTGGCAGCATCGATGGTGGCGGTGGTTACCTCGAACTCGGCGGGTTTCATCTGGCTGGCGAGGAAACGTTCCCAGATGAGTTTATACAGGCGGTATTCATTGCGTTTGAGCAGCTTTCGTACGGCTTGCGGGGGGCGATCGAGGTATGTGGGCCGGATGGCCTCGTGGGCGTCCTGCGCGGTCTTCTTCGGGCCGTGTTTAGCGGGTGCTGACGGGACATATTCGGGGCCGTACTCGGCCTGAAGATAGACTCTGACAGCCTGAATGGCCTGATCGGAGACGCGCACCGAGTCGGTGCGCATATAGGTGATCAGACCGGTGGGGCCATCGCCGCCCATATCGACGCCCTCGTAAAGGCTCTGGGCAATGCTCATGGTCTGTTTGGGCGAGAAACCGAGCTTGCGGGCGGCATCCTGCTGCAGGGTGGATGTAATGAAGGGTGGTGCTGGCTGCCGTCGGCGTTTGGTGGTGGTGACCTCGGCCACACGCAGTGTGGTGTCGGAGAGCCGGTTGGTCAGTTCGGCCATGTCGTCTTTGGATGAGATGGTGATCTTGCTTTTGCCGTGTTCGCCGACCTTTACGACGGTTTTGCCATCGACCCTGTGGAGCCGGGCGGTGAATGGTCGGGACTTGCCTCTGGTGAGGACAACCTCCAGATTCCAGTATTCCTGGGGGTTGAAGGCGGTAATCTCGGCCTCTCGTTCACAGACGAGTCTGAGGGCGACGGACTGGACGCGTCCGGCTGAGAGGTTGCGAGCGATGGTTTTCCAGAGGAATGGGGAGACGGTATAGCCGACGAGGCGGTCGAGGGCGCGGCGTGCCTGCTGGGCGTTGACCTTGTTCAGGTTGAGTTCACGCGGGTTGGCGATAGCCTCGCGGACAGCCGGTTCAGTGATTTCGTTGAAGGTGACACGTTTGAGGCTGGCGGAGGTGACGTTTTCGAGTTGGCTGGCCACATGCCATGCGATAGCCTCTCCCTCGCGGTCGGGGTCGGGGGCGAGGAAAACGGTATCTGCCCCGCGTGCGGCCTTCTCCAGTTCGGCGAGGATGTCATCCTTGCCCTTGACGGGCTGGTAATCGAGGGAGAAGTTGTTTTCGGGTTCTATGCCGAGTTTGGATTTGGGCAGGTCGCGAATGTGCCCGAGGGTGGCAAGGATATTGAAATCCTTGCCGAGGATGCGACTCAGTGTTCGTGTCTTGGCCGGCGACTCGACGATCAGCAGATTTCTGGCCATGTGTGCCCTTCACGATTCGGATGAATAGCGTTTTAGCTATTACATCGAATCGGAGCGCACAAACTTTACCTTTCCGTCCAGAACATCTTTAAGGGCAACCGCAGTAATCTTGCGAGCATCGATATCGAGCGAGGGGTCTTCCTCGAGCATTTGCAGCTTTTCGAGCCGCCGGGCGTTGAGATTTCGGGCGTGTTTTGCAGCCACAATGACGGCCTCGTAGTTGTTCAGCCCTAGTTTCTCAAGTTCTTCAATGGGGAATTTTTCCATTGAACCTCCTGCCTGTTACGCGTGTATTCAACCGATGATGTTTTCGATTTGTTCCCTGGGGATATTCTCGGTCCGACAGGGATGGCTTTCGATGATCGCCAGAACCCGTTTGACGGCGTCGGTGAGATTATCATTAATAACGGTATATTCGAAACGTCGATAGAGCTTCATTTCCTTGCGGGCGTTTTCGCGTCGGACGGCAAGCTGGGCGGCGGTTTCGGTGCCGCGACGGCTGAGTCGGCGATGCAATTCGCATTTGGACGGGGGCAGGACAAAGACAGTGATAGCCTGCGGGTACTCTTTCTTGAGCTTGCGGGCACCCTGGACATCGACGTCGAGGATCATCACACCGCCTTTGGTGAGGGTTTGCTCCAAGGGATCACGCGGGGTCCCGTACCGGTAGAGGTGAACGCGGCAATCCTCGGCGAAGGCACCCTTTTTCTTGAGGGCTGTGAATTGCTGATCGGAGACGAAATGGTACTCGCGGCCGCTGCGTTCGTTGGCGCGCGGCTGACGGGTGGTGTAGCTGATGGAGAAGCGCCAGCCCTGTTTGCGGCGGGCGGGGCTGAGCAATTTGCGGCAAATGGAGGTCTTGCCGCCCCCCGATGGTGAGGAGATGATGACTATTCTGCCTTTGTCGGCCTTGCTCATTATATATGGCGCTCGCAGTGAAGCTTATTCGACATTCTGGACCTGCTCTCGCAGGCGCTCTATTTCTTCTTTTACGGAGATCACAGTTGCGGCGATTTCCGGCAGCGATGTTTTGGAGGCGATGGTGTTGGCCTCGCGGTTCATTTCCTGCAGGATGAAGTTGAGCCGTTTGCCGGAGGGTTCTTTCAGTCCGAGGGCACGTCGGTATTCGCCGATGTGACTTCTGAGGCGGACACACTCCTCGGCGACATCGGTTTTCTCGGCGTGCAGGGCGATCTCTTCCTCGAGTCGCTCCTGATCGGGTATGGGAGCATCCATGAGTTGCTGGATGCGGGTACGGATCTTGTCGCGGTAGGTCTCGACCATCTTTGGGGCGGCGATTTCGACCTGCCGGGTGAGTGTCTCTATCTTCTTGAGACGCTGGCGCATATCTTTGGCGAGAGTGGCTCCCTCACGTTTGCGCATCCGTACCAAGGCGGCGACAGCGGCCGCGATCGCCTTCTGCAGCGGCGGCCAATACTCCTCCTCATCGACAGACAGGCGTTCGGGACTGGTGACATCGGGGAGAATGAGCAAATCCTGCAGGCTGATCTCGTGAACGAGACCGAGTTCCTTGTGGATCGCCTCGAGTTCCTGATAGTAGGCCCGGGCGGCGGCCCTGTTGAGTCGGTAACGGCCGGGGGCATCCTGCGGCTCATCGAAGGCGACATAGATGTGGACCTTGCCGCGGCTGAGTATCGAGGATATCTCTTCGCGAACGCGGGCCTCGAGCGAGAAGAACTGGCGGGGTAACCGCGGGGACAATTCCAGATAGCGGTTATTGACGCTGTTCATCTCGACCGTAAAGGTGCCGAGTTTTGATTTGACTTCGGCTTTGCCGAATCCGGTCATCGAGTACATAGTGGCCTCACCTTAGGAAAACAAAGGGGAAGAAACGCCTGCCGGCAGTCTTTGTCAACCTCTATAATGTTGGGATACCGCCATTTGTGACGGAAACGTTATCGGGCGGGGGTAGGAAAGATGAGCTGGATGCTGGTGGAGCGGTTCTTCTCGGAGTTGACAGAGATATCTCCGCCGAGCGAATCGACCATGCGCCTGACCACAGCGAGGCTGGTGTCGAGAGACTCCGTGACGGTACTTGTCTTTTGGTCAGAGCGGGATATGCTGTGTTTCTGGACAAGGCTTTTGTTGCTGTCGGTGAGAGTTATCAGGCAGGTGCCATCGTGACACTCGGCGCCGATGTCGAATTTGAGCCGTGCTTTCGGGTTAGAGCGGGCGGCGGCCTGCATGAGATGGGCGAGGACGGCCTCGATCTTGCCGGCATCGCTCCTGACAACTGGCAGTGCTTCAAAGCGGCATGTGATTCGGGCATCGGGGTAGTCCTGGCGCAGGCGGTTCATGGCCCTTTCAATGAGGGCGTTGAGGTCGACATCCTCATGCCGGCCGGGCTGACTGGTGACGGCAAGCATGTGCTCAAGGTCTCCAAGCATGTGTCGGGCCTGGCTGAGGCTTGAGTCAAGTCGAAGCTTGACGGAGTTGGAGGTGTCGCTCGGCTGACCGGCGGTTTGGGTATCGATTTCGGCGGAAGCGTTGCCGGCCTGAGTGACGGCGGTGCGGAGTTTGCGGACGGCATCGACCCAGAACTGCTCATCGCCGGCGGCGCTGCCGGTGGCGGGCATTGCCGGGGCACGATGAGGCACGAGGGCGAAGCAGGCCGAGCGATCATCGCTGTCGAAGGAGAGGCGGACGACGGTGAGATCAGCGGTGGTTTGGTCCGGCAGCCGGACGGGGAGCTTAAGGTCAATTGGTTCTTGATGATTGAGCGGTGAATTAAAGTAATCCTGGAACAAACCCACGAGATCGTTGCCATCGGCGGCCTGCAGCAGGCGACCGAAGCTGTGGAAGCTGCCCTCGGGGCGGTTATCTCCGAGCCATCGGGCGAGGGTAGGATTGAAGCCGAGGATGGTGCCCTGGCGTTCGGTGAGCAGGGCGCCGATCTCAAGGGAGTCAAGGAAGCCAATGGTGAATTTGATGCTGTCCTCGATGTTGGCGACTGTGTCGGATTCATCTGTGGAACGAAGGCGGCTGATGAATTCCAGTAGCAAGCGGGCGCGTTCGGTGCCCTGCCGTATGTCGAAGTCAGAGGCGGTGCTGCTGAAGATCAGCCGGAAGAGCAGGGGGTGACGGCCGGGGATCTGGACGCGGGAGACAAACTCGGGGGGGGCCTCGCCGGTCAGTTCGATGGCCTTTTGTACGGCCTGTTGATCGGTGTTGGCGTATGGTTCGCCGGTTGAGGCGACGCGCATGTGGATTGCGTTGGTTTCGGGCAATGCCTGAGATTCGAAGTCAGTATCGGTAGACTGGCCAACAACCGAGCGGGGTTCGAGGCGGTCCTCGTGAATGACATAAACAGCAGCCAGATGGGCACAGCAAAACGGTGCGATGAGGTGCAGTATGTGTTTCCAGTCCTCGACGTCCTCGGCAGCCATCAGATCGCGGAGTATTTTGGGGTAGTGCGAGTCGGCGAGGGCCAGTTGTGGCGGGTCTTGTTCGGCATCATACGGCTGCAGAATCAACTGGAAGTTGGCGGGGTTGCCGGCGATGAAGTTGAGCGAGGCGACGGCCCGGACCGGCCTTCGAGTTCCCTGACTGGTGATGACAGAGAAATCGGCGGAATCGAAGAACAGCTCATAGTGGTTGCGGTGCTCAAGGAGGCGCGCGATGAGGGCCTGAGAGTCGGTGTCGAGATAGTCCGGCAAGGGGCGTCCGAGGAGGTCCTCACCGGAGTAGCCGAGTAGCTGCTCGGTGCGCTCGTCGATGTAGACGAAGCGGCCCTTCAGGTCGATTTTACAGACTGCGCAGCGTGTGAAGCCGGCGACAGCCTGCGGGGTATTGGTTGTCATACGCGGCCGATCAGTCGGATTTGAGCACTTTCAACCGGACAGTGTGATGGTCGGTCTGCACGAGGACAAGGTAGACCCCGGGAGCGACCTGACGTCCATGCCGGTTCGTTCCATACCATGTTATGTCATCGGCAGTGGTGGTGGAACTATTGACCTTTTCCCACACTTTTTCGCCGGACGGACTGAAGATGGTGACGGAGCGACAGAGACCAGCCTCGGGTCGCACGAAGATGCGCACGGAATCAGCGAACGGATTGGGGCCGGCGTAGACGAGTCCGGACCCGGCCACCCAGAGACTGATGTCAACCCACTGGGTATCGGCGAAGTAGCCGAGGTCGGCGACAATGGTGGCGCGTTCGCTGAGGTTCATATCGCGGTTGCCGAACACGAAAAGATCGGCAGTGCCGTCACCGTTGTCGGAGACGGTCACACCGGGCGGCAGGGCGACGCCGGAGATGGTCGGCGGAGCATCGAGCCAGCCCTCGGTGATGATGGTGAAGGTGGCGGTTTCATCGAGGAGAATGTTGATCGGGGCAAGCGGGAGAATGCGAACGATATTGGCGGCCCGGGCGGCGTTGTAGAGACCATAGCCGAAGTCGTTGTTCGGATTCGAGGCCATACTGCCGGTCTGGCGGATGAGATGGGCGAGGGTGGCGGCGGTGGCGGTGGGGTCGTGTTCAAGGGCGAGAGCGGCGCCACCGGCGACCAATGGTGCGGAAAGCGAGGTGCCGCCGGCGAGGGCATATCCGCCGATATTGCGGGTAGTGTAGACATTGCCGCCGAGGGTGGTTATATCGGGCTTGATGCGGCCGTCGGCAGTGGGTCCGGGCGAAGAGAAGCGAGCGAGAGAGGAATCGGCAAGCGCGGCGCCGACGGCAACGCAGGAGTCGGCATCTGCGGGGGTGGTGATGTGGTTCCAAGTGGTGTTGCGGGTGTTGCCGGCGGAGGTAATGACGAGGATGTTTTTGGCGGCGGCCCAGTCAGCGGCACGGGTAGTCAGGGCCGTGTTGCCATCGAGATCGGAGAACCGGTAGCCGGTTCTATCCTGAAAGGCGTAGTAGCCGAGGGAGGAACTGATGATATCGGCGCCGAGGGAGTCGGCCCATTCGGCGGCGGCGAGCCAGTTATCCTCCTCGCGCCGGATTTCGGTCCCGCCGCAGACGATCTCGGTTTTGGCGAGGGCGTAGTCGGCACCCCAGGCAACGCCAATCAACTGCCCGGGCAGGAAGGCACCGATCGCGCCGAGGACGAGAGTGCCGTGGTGGTCCTGCCAGTCGTTGCTGAAGGCCTCCTCGCAGTCGGCGCCGCGGACGGATTGGTCATCGTTGATGAAATCATACTGGGCGACGAGATTGAGGGAGTCGAAGGCCTCGTGCTGGTATTCGAAGCCGGTATCCAGCAGGGCGATCAGCACACCGCGGCCGGAGAGGCCGATCTGGTGTAGTTGCCGCACTCCGCAGAAGCGGGTCTGGTACAGGCTGTTGCCATAGTCGGGGTCGGTGGGAGGTTCGGCCTGCCGGTGCGGTGCGGCGTCAAGTGTGACAGGCGGACCTGTAGTCACAAGAGTCGGGAGCCAGCCGAGGCTGTCGACGAACGGCAGTTGTTGGAGGGTGGCGAGTTGTTGGGCGGAGGCATCGACGGATACGGCGCGCAGCCATCGGGAGACGCGGCGGAGGGTATCGACAAGGGGGGCAATCTGGTCGATGATGTCGGCGCGAATGGGATAGTCGAGCGAATCAATGAGGTAGCCGTTGGGGTCGACGCGGGCACGGCGGCGAAGGGCGCGTTCGGTGAGCGCTATGGGGTGTGAATCCCGAGTTTCTGCTGAAAGGTACACCCAGACAGTCTGCTGCGTTTGCGGGGCAGCGGCGACTCTTGCGGCCAAATGTGGCGTCATGGGTGCGTGTTCGGCCACGGCGAGGCACGGCAGCGTTACAGCGAGGGCGAGCAAGATGATCGCCAAGGCAGGGTTAGTCCGGCAAAGGCGTAAAGGCATGAGACAACTCGGTTTGGGGCTGCGGGATGCGGGTTCTTGTGTATGTCAGACGGTAGTAGTTGTCGGAGCGGTCGGGATCGTTGAGTTTGCGTTCGGGGTCGAGAAGGATGGCATGGGGGCGACGCGGCGAATGAACGGTTAACGTGATGTCGGGGTTAATGTCGGCTGACGGAGGAATGGTGAAGACCGTGTCGCCGGTTGCCCAGGTGATGAGGATGTCGAGCGGAAAGCGCAGGGGGCGGTGGTCGGTATCGAGCCGGAGTGTCACCTGGTAGTGTCCGCTTTCGGTGGGACGTACGGTAGCCCTGCTGATGGCCAGATGAGAGGGGCGCCAGTCAGTCCAGCGGGCTTCTTCTGATGAATCGGGTGCGAGCAAGCGGAAGAGCTCGGCGGGATCGGCGGCGGCGAAGCGATCAGAGTGAAGCCAGATGGTCAGGATGGAATCGAAGGTCCTCTCCCCCATCGCGTTATGTATCTCGTGCAGCCGGGCGGGATAGAGGCGCAGAGGATGGCGGAGCATCGCCCGTTCCTCGGCGGTGCGCCCGTGAAGGTACGTTCGCTCCCATTGGCGAAGATCGCTGTTGCTGATGCTGCCGGTGCCAGCCTGGGCTACCCGGCAGGCGAAGTGTGAGATGAGGCCCTGATCGAATTCACCGTAGGTGTGCTGATCGACGGTGTGGATCGGCGGGAGCCAGAGGTGGACAAGGGAGCGGATAGCGGCAACGCGATCGGCTGCGGCATTGCCGATGAGGTGGCAAAAGGCACGATGTGAGTTGGCAGATTCGGGGTGTCCAGCGCTCGGGAAGCTGATGGCCAGCCGTTGCGCATGCGGCTCGCCGACAGCGTCGTACAGCCAGCGGGCGGCGGTGTAAACGGTGTTGGAGAGCGCGTCGCAGGTGGATGACGGTAAGGCGGCCGAGTAGTACATATCGATCACGACGCTGTCAATAATGATACGATCAGTTCGCCAGCCGGGGGCAATTGCGAGCGGGAACCCCAGGGAGCTATTGTCCTGCAGGTAGTAGGTCTTGTGACCGTCGGCGAAAATGGGATCGTAGCGGTAGGCGCCGAAGTCAAGATAGCGACCATCGGTGATATCGAGCAACAGCGTGTCAGCCGACCGGCGCGGCTGAGGCAGGAATCCGAAGTGCTCCTTCTCGTTGAGCAGCTTTCCGGGGTATGCCAGATGGAAGGTGGTGTCGAGGGTTATGGCGCTTTTGACGCGTGAGATAATCACGGGAGCGCGAGCGATGAAACGGGGATCATCGAGCGAATCGGCATAGTACGACAGATTAGAGGGGTCCAGCAGTTGGGGCAGCCAGTCAGCAAGCAGCCAGCAGCTGGCATCGGGATCGAGAGGAACGCGAAACTGACCACTGAGGTAGACGGAGGTCATTTCTCCGGGGGCAACGGGGGCGAATAGCTCGATTCGCAGATGGCGGTCACCGATGAAGGTGATTTGGCTGATGGAAAGCGGAACGGCCTGATGGCTGATGGAGTCGAGGGTCAGGCCGGGTTCGTGTGGTGAGGCGGGTCTGCCGGGAGAAGCAAGCGTCGTGTGGTGCGGCAGTCGCCAGTGGAGCGATTGTACCGTATCGGTTCCGATGTGGCGGTAGAGCATCTCGAGCGCAAAGCGGGCGACGCCTGAGTCCGGGAGCAGGATGGCCTGCACGGCGTAGTCAGCCGGAGGCAGGCTGGAGGGTGCCAGCAGCGCCTGCCAGTCATGGGTGTGATCATGGTCGTGATCATGACTGTGAGCATGGTTGTGGTCATGCGGTGCAGGCATCTGCGCAGTCGCACCGGACGTGCACAACGCCAGTGCGGTCATGAGTGTAGTCACAAAGACAGCGATATGAGGCGCACGGTTCATATGAGCACCCTGGCGAGGAAATCGCGCGTGCGTGGGTTGGTCGGGTTGTTGAGGATCTGGTCGGGCGTTCCGGACTCGACGATGCGGCCGGAGTCGATGAAGATAATGCGGTCGGCGACTTCGCGAGCGAAGCCGATTTCGTGGGTGACGACGAGCATGGTCATGCCGTCAGCGGCCAGCCGCTTCATGACCTCGAGCACCTCGCCCACCATTTCCGGGTCGAGGGCTGAGGTGGCCTCATCGAACATCATGACGGCGGGATTCATGGCTAAAGCGCGGGCGATGGCGACACGTTGTTTCTGCCCCCCGGAGAGTTGTGCGGGGTATGCTTTGGTCTTGTCATCGAGGCCGACCCTGAAGAGCAGTTCGCGGGAGATGCGGGCAGCGTCGGTGCGGGAGCGTTTGCGCACAACTCGCTGGGCGAGGCTGATGTTTTCCTCGGCGGTCAGGTGCGGAAAGAGGTTGAACTGCTGAAAGACCATGCCGACCTCCTGGCGAATCCGGTGCACATGGCGGTGGGAGTGATCGAGCCTGGTGCTCTCGATGATGATCTCGCCCTGTTGTATTTCTTCGAGGGCGTTGAGGCAGCGCAGCAGGGTTGACTTACCGGAGCCTGAGGGTCCGATAATGACGACGACCTCTCCCCTGCTCACCGTGAGGGACAGATTTTGCAGGGCGATTACTTCACCGAAGCGGCAGGTGATGTCCCTTATCTCAATGATGGTGTCTTGCGCTTCCATAGCCGGTAATAGCGACGCGTCGTTCGACCCATCGGACGATACGTGTCAGGGTCAGGGTTAGTATCAGGTAGATCAGCCCCACCATGAGCCAGGTGTGGAAGTCCAGGAAGTGCTGCGAGGTGTATTCTCTTCCGGCGCGGGTGAGTTCTCGCAGGCCGATGATGGACACCAGTGAGGAGTCCTTGAGGCAGGCGATGAACTCGTTGGCGGCGGGAGGCACGACGATGCGTACTGATTGAGGGAGAATGATATGTCGCAGGGTTTGCCATCGTGTCATACCAAGGGCCTTGGCGGCCTCGTGCTGGCCATAGTCGATGGCCTCGATACCGGAGCGGAAGATCTCGGCCATATAGGCGCCGTAGCAGACACCGACGGCGAGGACGCCGGCGACGAAGCGATCAAGGTTGATGATTGAGCCCAGCCCAAAGTAGACGAAGAAGATCAAAACGAGCAGCGGGACGCCGCGCAGGACGTTGATGTAGGCGCCGGCCAGCCACCTGAGCGGTCGACTGGGCCAGATGCGTGCGATGCCGAACACGATGCCGCAGGCGACGGCGAGGGCATAGGCGGCGATGCTGATCAGCAGTGTCCAGTGGACGACCTGCACGAGGTAATACGAGATGTCGGCGAGGATCGAAAGCTGAGCAGCGAGCCAGTCCATAGGTCTCCTGTGTGGCTGATTACTTCACCTACTGCTTTTTCAGAAGGCCCTTGAGCAGGTCTCCGGTGGCGTCCTTGCCGACTGATTTCAGGTCAACGCCGACTGACGGTTTGTCGACTGTACCGCCGATGGCGAGAGGCAGCTTGATGCGCTCAGCGGATCCGCCGGAGAGGAAATCGGCCAGACCGCCGAGCAGATTGTTTTTCGACAGCAGCTTCTCTGACCACGCTTTGGAGAGCAGGATACTCCCGGAATAATCGAGCGAGCCGTCGAAGCCGTAGTAGCCATCGAGGACGAGGTCGCCGACAGCGCCGAAGGTGGTTCGGAGCCTGTTGGCTTTGACTTTGCCGTCCTCAACCGTAATGCTGGTGACGAGGTCTTTGAAGTTCTGGGTGCGGGTGAGGTTCTCGCCGAGTGTATTGGCGACCGAGTTAATGAGCTTGAAGGTGTTATCGGACGCCTCGAACTGACCGTTGCGGATACTCAGATCACCGTTGAGGACGAGCGACTGCTTGAGGTCCTCGCGTTCAGTGCCGGAGGCCCGGTAGTCACCGGCGAAGTCCATTTTGCCGGTTAGTTGATCGGACAGCGGAGTGAACTGCCTGACGAATTCGCCGGCCTGTATCTGTGCTGCCTGGAAGCGGCCGGTGTATTGCGGAACGGCAGGATCGGTCAGATCGATGGTGGTGGTGCCGGTGACACTGCCGGTGTAGACGGACGCGAGGGCATCATAGACCTCGATCTTCCGATCCTGGATGCGCACTTTGGCGGTGATATCGGTGAAGTTGATTTCCGAATAGACGAGGCTGTCTACGGCGAGGGTTCCTCGTCCGTTGATGTCAGGGAGGATAACTGGCGAGACGGCCTGCTGGACAGGCGGGGTTGTGGGAGCCGGGCGATCGGTCGGTGTGGGGGGTGGTGTCGTCTCGGCTCCGGGGACGGCCTCGGGGAAGAGTTTGTCGGTATTGAACCGCTCAGACGTCAGGGCGAAGTCAAGCGTCGGCTTGCGGTGGGGATTGTGTT
>Ga0334893_1001610_pt1 | contig 20496 bp, 16 predicted proteins | sample GraSluR3_MG_5_FD_207218 | JGI IMG/M metagenome (GOLD analysis project Ga0334893, IMG submission 207218) | Sludge microbial communities from methane-producing bioreactor in Wageningen University, Netherlands - Granular Sludge_09_05-R3 | ecosystem: Engineered > Bioreactor > Anaerobic >...
TGAATAGATAAGGTAAGATCTAATCCCACCATGTCAGCATTTTCTATAGGTGCAAGTATAGGCAGTCTAAGTCCTGGTCCAAACTTCAAAGCCTCATCTACTGTCTTAGCATCTGCTATTCCTCTTTCTACTATAGATATAGCTTCTCTCCATAGAGCGTGCTGTAGTCTATTTGCTACAAATCCAGTTACATCCTTTTTTACATATATAGGATGCTTTCCAGCTTTTTTTAGTAGCTTCATGGTGAGGTCCATAGTTTCCTCTGATGTTTCATCACCTTTTACAACTTCTACTAGAGGAATCAGATATGGTGGATTCCAAAAATGAGCTCCTACCACCCTATCTTTCTTCTTGGTTTTCATTGCAATCTCAGAGATACTCATAACAGAGGTATTTGTAGCTAATATAGTATCTTCGCTACAATAGCTCTCAAGCTCTTCAAATAAATTTTGCTTTAGCTCCATATTTTCTGGTATGCATTCGATAATAAAATCTGCATTCTTTGCAGATGCTTCCCTATCATCGCTTATTCTTACTCTAGATATAAGATTAATGGCATAATCCTCAGTGTATATACCTTTACCTATAAAAGGCTTTAGATTCTGGCTCATGCTTTCATGAATCTTTGAATTAGCTATATTTCTAGTGCAAATAGTAACATTTAGATTTTCATCAGATGCAAATACTTGAGCCAAACCACTTCCCATAAGTCCAGAACCATAAATAGTAATGTTTTTAATCTCTTTTTTAGTTTTTTCTTTTATTTCTTCACTCATGCTTTTTCACCTTTCTAGGATTTAACCTGCTGTACAGCCTCCATCTACATAAATTATCTGACCAGTTATAAAATCTGATGCTGCAGATGAAAGATATACAGTAGTTCCTACCATGTCTTGAACTAGCGCTGCTCTTCCCATAGGAATTCTATCTAAAAATATTTTCTTAAGCTTTTCATCTTCTAATACCTCTTGAGTAAGTGGTGTCCAGAAAATAGTAGGAGCTACTGAATTTACATTAATATTGTATTTAGCCCACTCTGTAGCAAGCTGCTTTGTAAGCAGTGCTACTGCTCCCTTGCTAGTTCCATAAGCAGCATATCCTCCAGGATGCCCTGCAAAAGCCCTTACCGAAGATACGGTAATTATCTTTCCATGTCCTTGCTCCTTCATCACATTTCCTATTACCTTACAAGGAATAAAAGTCCCAGTAACGTTAATATCCATCACCTGCTCAAAAGCTTCTACTGGAAATTCTTCAGCCGGAAATCTCTTTGCTATACCTGCAACAGTTACTAAAATATCTATTTTGCCAAATGCATCTACAGCTTGCTTTGCCATAGCCTTTACTTGGTCTTCATTTGTAACATCACAAGCTATAGCAAGTGCTCTTTTGCCTAATTCTTCAACTTTTTTTACTGTACTTTGAAGAGTTTCTATTGTTCTTCCTGTAACTACTACATCTGCACCATGAAGAGCTAAGCCTGTAGCTACACCTTCACCTAGTGAGCCTGCTCCACCAGTTACTACTGCTACCTTTCCTTCGAGACTAAACATATTCTTCATCTCTTGATTACTCATTTCCTTCATATACTTTCCCTCCTTATGCTTCTGGATAATTGACAACCACAAGCATAGTGGCTGGCATGTTAGTTTTATTAATTATTTCTCTGCCTTCATTAGGTCCTATAAATATAGAGTCCATCTTTTTAAGTAAAAATTCCTCAGTTTTTGACTTAACTAGCACCTCCCCTTCCAAAACTATGTATACTTTTTCAGTAGGAGAATCTTCATATGCATACTCAGCCCCTCCACCTGGAAGAAAATGAGTAACTCCCATCCAAAACTTAGATGCTCCAGTTTCTTCTAGTCCTTGAAGCTTAAGAGTCGCACAATCAAAATGAAGCGGTGCTTTGTAAGGCATAACATCTTTAAAATCAACTTTTTTCATTTCATACACCTCCATTTAGTTTATTAAATTTCCATAATCCTTAAATCATAAATTATTATCAATTTTTTAGCTGTGAATCCTCTTATGTCTTAAAAATATTTTTTTGATGTTAATTTCTTAACCAATGCAATTCTATACAGCAAGTCTCATGCCAAATCTTAAATTAAAATTATTTTTCAGCATTTTCATTGATATTCCAAGCTTTTTATCAGCATTCTTATACTTCTAAATCTTCTAGCAAAATAGAAAAAGTATAATTTCAAGTCATTTTTGACTTACATATAAATCAAAAAAAGAAAAAAAGTGCAGACTGCACTCTTTACTTCTCGATTCAAATATAAATCATGGGATTTAATTGTGAATTATATAAACATATCAAAAAAGACGATGCATCGGCATCGTCTTTTCCCTAATCTACTTCATATATGCTACTTTTAATTCATCAAAAGATAGCTTTGCATTTTTTGTACTAGTATCAGAATTATCTCTTACAAATACATTTTTAACTGTAAGTGGATAAGCTATACTCTCTGGAAGTACTCCTCTTAGCTCTTTTTGATTTGTCCAGTCGATTTTATTAGCTAAAAATACTCTGTAGTCCATACCTTTGGCGTCAGTAACAATAAGTCCGAGTATATTATCTAGCTTTTTATCAGCATTTACAAATAAAGAAAGGTACTGAGGATGCTTATCTATCGTTAGTTTTTTGCTTTGTAAATCAAGATATACTTCTGTTTCAGCTTCTTCACCATCAAAGGTGTAAATAATGCTATAAAGATTTTCTTCAGACTCTAAATCCTTCTCTAGCTTACCTGAAATAGTGTTCCCTTTATCTAAAGCAAATGTCTTTAGAATCCTATCTTCAAAGCTGTAAAGTGGCTTTTCATCAAATATATTAAGTGCTAACGGAAGAGGATTCTGTGCTCCTAGCTCCATAGTCTTTTCCATACTTATAGGATCTTCCTTTGTTTGCTCAGGAAGATAATACATGCCTTGCTCACCAGGTCCTACTATTCCTTGCTGACTAACTGGAGATGTATAAACACCAGGAATTGTAGTAATCTTGTATGACCATGAATACGCTTCAAAAGGATTGTCCTTTGATGAACGAGGGATAAAATTATATTCCAAAATACTTGGGTCTTGAGGAACATATTTATCTACACTGTCCACACAGTGAAAATTCATAAATATAGTGCCTGAAAGCGGTTTGTCTGCTTCTGATTTTAGTTGCATAGAATATGAAGAAATACGTTTATAATAGCTTCCTACCTCAACTAAATAATCCATAAGCTTGTTGTAATTGCCTTCAAACTCTACCTCTACAGGCCTAGTAGTAAAATTATCAGATACAGCTGGTGGAGTAGCTACTTGAGCCTGAGTCCCTTCAGCAGGAGCAGTATTTTCTTCTGGTGCTGGTGCAGGAGGCTGTGCCTCTCCAGAAGCTGAAGCTTCATTTGCTTTTAGCTCAGTTAGACTAGTTTTTACAGGCTCAGAAAATCTGATACCTTTGATATCCAAATCAGCTTTTTGAGCAAAGTCATCTAAAATAACTATGGTTTCTTCCTGGTCTATATCCCCAAAATAAGTTCTAGCTACAGGAAGAAGCTCATTTTTTATAGTTTCTATTTCTAAATCCAAATTACCTTCAGAATTTATAAGTGCTTGCATCTGAGCATACTCGTTTTGTTTAGCTTGCTCTTGTTGCTTTAGGGTTTCTAGCTTTTCAGTCTGAGGCGTATACACAAAGGTAAAGAACAAATATCCACCTACAGCTATAAAAAGGATAAGTAAGAGATTTTTCTCTCTGTTACTAATTTTCATCAGTCTCATCCCCCTTTGCCTCAAGCATGATGCTAAAATTATAGTATGCTTCTTCTTTAACCATTTCAAATACGAAAAGGTTATCAAATTCTTCTGTCTGTCTTAGATTGTGCTGAAACTGTGCTACAGCAACTTTGTTGTATGACTTGCCCTTAATATCTATCTTGTCTTCAACTATAGATAAATCTGTAAGGTGAAGATTATCAGGTACCTGCTCAGCTATAAGTCTAACGGCTGCTTCATTTACCTTGTTTTGTTTATCCATAACTATATCCATCTCTTCAAAGAAAACTTGGTCAGCTTTTAAAGAAGTAAGCTCAGCTTGCTTTGCCTGAACATTTGCAACCTTTGCTTTAAAATCTGGCTCATTCATCTTCGAATCTAGATTGGTAATAGACTTTTCAAGAGACATAAGTGTCATAGTATTAAATATCACTAAAGCCAAGCATAAAGCAAGTAGTCCAGCTGCCACTATCATAAGGACATTACTGCCTGAAGCTTTTTTCTTAGGCTCCTGCTCATAGGGTGCAAAAAAGTTAAAATCTCTCATATTATGTCCACCCCCTACAGCCTGATAATAGCACTAATAGCATTTAAGCTCTGTGCTAAAGTATATTCATTGCCAGCTACTATCTCTACGTTATCTATGGATTTGATTAGCTCTACAGGGATATTTACTCTTTCATGGATATATGTATCTAAGCCCTCCATCACAGAAATCCCTCCATAGATAAAAATCTTATCTATAGTATTATCTACGCTTCTACTAGTGTAGTACTTAAATACCTTGTCGATTTCCTCTATCCATCTGTCTACTACATCAAGATGCTGAGAAATCTCATCGATAGTTTTGAACTCAAATTCAGTAGTAAGCTGTTCAAAATCTCTTGTTCCATTTTTTATAAGTCTATTAAACTTATATTGGCCTTTTTCAACTATAATTACGTTGATATTCTCATGGCCTAAATCCAAAAATGCTGCTGTCTTTTCTTTGATACTAGCTTCGTTAAATAGTTCATACTCAGCTGCTATCTTGTCAACTGCATTTGAGTGAATATCAAGTGCATATGGGTCTAATCCCATCTCGATAAGCATAGAGTAGATGTTGTGAACTATTTCTTTTGGAAGGGCCGCTACAAGGAGTTCATATTTCTTTACATTTTCCTCCTCAAACTCTCTCACAATCTTGTACTGCAGTACATAACTATTGATATCAATAGGCAGATACTGACCGATTTCATAGCTTACCATCTCTGATAAGTCCTCAGGTGCAACAGCAGGAACTACTAGCTCTCTTTTGATTGCATCTGTAGATTCAAGGGTGCAAATAACGTCTTTTAGCTTTACAGAATTTGCATTTAATGCGCCTTGAATTATGGATTTCATTTCCTGGATATTGTGCATATGTCCATTTTCATATACACCAGCTGGCAGTCTTGCTTTAAATGTCTTGTCAACCTTAAGGCGCCTGCCCATCTTTTGTCCTACAGCAAACTTTATATAGCTGCTTCCTATATCAATGGACAGGCATTTTACATCTTTTTTCTTGGATGATAAGCCTAGCTTACTCTTGTTTTGCTTCAAATAAGCCCTCCCCCTTTGCTAGATTATTGTTTTTATATGAATCATGGTGTAGAAACATGATCATTAACTTCTTTCCAGTCTCTTACTTCCCATCCTGAATTTATAGGTTCTAAAATATGAGGCGGATAATGATAAAACATCCTTGGGTCATGAACATATTGTTTCCCATATCCATATTGTTTCCATTGTCCATATTTATCATATTTTTCAATCCTGACTGCATATCGCCTATTTTGAGTTATATTTCCCCATATAAGTATATTTCCTTTTCCAACTCCATCACCATAATCTTCGAAACCAAAACCTTCATTTAATGCGAATAATGCTGCGGATATTTCCATAGTATATGGAGCCACATCATGCATTCTTGAATCTAAATAACCTTTGGACCATCTTCCAATCCTCCGATCCCAACTCAATCTATAATTAAGAAAATGATCTTCTCCATCTGACCCATCTCTTAGCCATCCATAATGTAGAATCGTTATGTTATTATTCGCTACTAATCCTAGCATGTCCTTCCCTTGTCCACTAATCTTTACTTCACCAGTCTTTGAATCAAGTTGAAATTTAGTATTTTTATAGGTTATTCCACCTTTATTAATTGGGGTTGGTACACTAGGAGGGCTAACACTTCTATTGTTATAATAAACTCCACCAGGATACCACTGATGATCATCATAAAATTTCGTAGGATCGCTTTGCGTTATATATATGCTGTCTTTTGCTGCGATGGTTAATTCTCCAGATAATTCCCCTGAAATAAAAAGGTTTCCTGAATGAGGTTCCCACTTATCATATATATTGCTTTTTCCATCTATATAAATAACTCCATTTTCTGGAATGTTTATTACTTCTTCTTTATACCCAAGTAATCTTTCTGTTCCATTTGGCGTATTAGTTCCAAAATTTGGATACTTAATTCTAATTTTATCGCCTTCTAAATGAATTGAGGTTCTGCCATAGTATACAGCATTATCTAATTTAGCCCATTCCTTTAATTCTCCATTTGTATCTTGTAGAGTCATTTGGTCTATTTTCTGAGGCGCTCCCCTATGATATGTCGGCTTTCCACTTTGATTTAATCTTACTGTATATGATACAGTATTAAAAAATTCTGGCCCTGGGTTATTTATAGTGCTTAATGTCCCATTAGTATGAACCGGTCCATATAACTTATCTTGTCCTCCGAAAGAAACTGGAGTATTTGGTGGCATTGTTTCTTGTTGACTTACATAAACATGGTGTACAAATTGTTTTTTTTGAACCTGTACATTGATAGTTTTTTTTACTTCTGGAGATTTTTTTGACCACCCTGTTGATTTTATAGTAACATATCGTTCAGAATCAGATGGTATAGTTATATCTAATGCATAAAATCCATCTCCATATTCAATTGGTTTATTAAGCATATCTTTACTTTCCTGTGTCAAATAAAAATTTACATTGTCATTTAAGTGCCAAAGATATTCACTATATCCAGCTTCAGCATAATTAATAGCCTTCTGATATGGTATTGAACCAGATTTTATTTCACTATTCTCAGGAGCAAGTAGCCCTATAGAAACTCCTTGATTGTTAACCAAATATAAAATTGATATAGAAAATATAAATACAATAACAAAAGTTATTATTGTAATAGGTAATGTGACTCCTTTATGTTTGCTGAATCCTTTCATAACAAATTCCCCTTCCAATCAGATAAGAGAAGATAACACTATTTAATCTGCTTCCACTCTACTTCTTGACATTAGGTATTTCTCAAGCTTAATATCTCCACCTCTACTATTCGGATTTTCTATTTCTAATTTTATAAGTATCTTTCTTCTATAATCTGGTGGAGCATATGGATTAGAATTTTCTGTCACTTTTTCTGGTAGCCCAAAAATATCTTGATTAGAAATATTTTGAATCAAAATAGTACTATTTATAAATGAACCACTATATGCATATGGATATTTATTAGAACTACTTACTCTATAACTGCGTAATAATTGTTTGTTTTTAAGTTCATATTTTATCTCCTCCGGCTTCCCATCTTTAGTGATATCACAGAAAACTCTAATTTCTCCTGGTGCTATTCTCAGTATAGAGTCCGTTGCTACATTTGGTTTTCTCGCTTGCCTAATGTCTTTATCTAGATGCACTAAAGTTGGCTGAATTTCTTGTATAACTAAACTGTTTTCGCTTATGAAATCATATGAAACTACTCCATGAAATAAAATGTTACTGACTACAAGCATTACAATTGTAATTAACGATAAAGAAACAACTAATTCAACAAGTGTAAATCCTCTAGCTTTATCCATATATTTTAACAAATTGGATTTCATAAAGACTTCCCCCAGTTCACAATAATACTATTATTCAACATTTAGTACCCCATAAGCTTTATTTTTTTCTATTGTTGAATATCCCCATAAAGGTACATTGTAATTACTATTTAAATAATTTTCACCATTCTTTAAATATTCATCATAACTAACTGGGGTAGGAATATATAAATGAATTTTGTTATTTGTATCAGATATATAAGTGAAAAAATCACTATAACTATGGTTTGTATCTACAATCTTAAATTTCAAAATATTATTATTTATTTCAACTTCATCCCATAATACATTATCAGATAGTTTTTCCCATCTCAAATTCAAAAAATCTTCCGTATCATTAATTATAAAACCAAATTTCTTTTGATTAGGATTCAGTGGAGCTGTAAACTTTAACATTATTTCTGCTGCATTGATACGAACTGCTTGCCCATCTATTATTTCGTCATAGCTTATATCCTTAACATAACTGTCTTTTATAGTTGTGGTATTAGCCTCAAATTCCAAACCAAAATGCAATAGCACATTTTTTATAGTTGCAGAATTTTGGTTTGAATCAAAATATCCATTCCATTCACCCCACTTACCATCTTCATAAGTAGCAATATAATATTCCCCTAAAGGAGTCTCTATCTTATAGTTATAAATCCAATTTGGCCATAATTTAAAATTGTTAACAGTTTGTAAAGGAGTGGTTATATCTTGGACTGGATATATTTCTGTGGATCCAAAATTAAAATTAATATAAGAATTGGCAGGCAATTTATCACTATTAATAAAATTAAGATAAGCAGGATAATCTACCACAAAACTTACTTGGTTAGGAACATCCTTGACTTGTAAATAATCAAGCCACTTCTGATTCATTAATCCAGTAGAATTATCTACCCCTATAGGTCTAAACATGATTTCTCCAAAGTCCCAAGCTATTGGAGCTATTTGATAAGTGTTCGAACTACCTTTTGGTAAGTTTGGAAATATAGCTCTTCCGTTGTGGTCTGTGTATGAAAAAGTTGGACCAAATCCTTTTTTTTCAATTAAAACTCTAGGCGCCCTATTTTCATCAGCTATTGAGCCCTTATATACTACTACTTTTATACCTGGTTGAGTAGGATTCTGCTGCCCTTCAAAAGTGAACATTGTTCCTAAAAAAGAAAATTCTTTTTGTTCTTTTGTGAATGGATTTGAAGCTTGCACAATAACATCTACCTTTTTTCTAGCATCATCTACTGTCCTTCCATTCAAAGTAATGTCATCTTCCCAAGTAATTCTTGTTCTAACTTTATATTCGATTCCATCAAGTAAATAAGGATCTGTTCCAGATATATTTCTATAAAGATTTGGGTTTACTATTCCTGCAGGAGTAAACCCTCCCACTAAACCTAATTCAGTATCATAAGAAAGAGTACGCAACCATTCCAATTGGTTACTCGCAATTTCATTTGCAACTAAAGATTGTTTATGAGATGAAGAAGATAGTAATCCATAGTTTAAAACAGTTACTGCCATCATAGATATAATTCCAATAAGTGCAATTGATATAACAATTTCTATTAAGGTAACTCCTTTATTGTTATTTAATTGTTTCAACAAAAAAACCTCCATCCATGCTTACAAGTCTACTTTAAATAAGAGAAATTCAACTAAAATATGTTTTAACATAATAGCTGTTTAATTTATTATAAGTAAATAAATAAAATAGAAAATCAATTGCTATTTTATTTATTTACTTGTAATAAGTGAATTGTTTCATTCCTCATTTGAAGAATATCTATATAAAATCCCTATAAATATCCATAGCAAAAAAGAAACTGAAACCACACTAATATTAAAAAAAGCTTGGACTAAATATCCTATTACAGAAGTCAAAATAGGTAATACTGTAATGTGACTATTAATATTATATAATCCTTTTGTAATAATCTCCCTTAAAAAAACTACATATATCACCAGCGAAGGTATCCCAGTTGTAACAGCAATATGCAAATATTCATTATGTGCTTTATCAATTAAAACATTATATCCAAATGTTTCGAATATTTCGTTTCCAAACCTATTATTAAATTCAAGGTAAAGATTGTCAATTCCTACTCCAAACAAAGGATAATCTTTTAAAATTACTAAGGTTTTATTCCATATAAACATTCTTCCTGCACCACTTTTTTCATAACCAGTCTCCATATCAATTGTCGTTTTAAAATCACCAAATATAGAAATTAATCTAGATATAAAATAGTTATCAGAAATAAAATTAAAAGCAACAGTAACTATAGATAATATTGCAAGTAATACATATATATTGTTTCTATCTTCTTTATGTTTAAAAGAAAAAAATATTATTATTAATAAGGAAAACCCAAACCCTATCCATGATCCTCTAGTCATAGTACACAGTAGTGAAAAATAAATTAATTGTGTACATAATAAAAATATATTTCTTTTAGTTTTAATATATGAGTAAATAACAATTGGTAACACCAAAACTAGATAAGCTCCTAAAAAATTTGGATTACCCATTGTTGAATAGGCTCTTCCTGACCAACTTCCTCTTAAATAATCTTTCGGGATTGGATCAAATCCAAAATATTGTAATATACCATATAAAGAAACTATGGTCGAAGTTATAATAAATAAATATACATGTTTCTTATTAAATTTATAATATCTTTTTGTTAATATAAATATTAAAATATATGAGCAAATTGCTAATAACCCTTCTTCTCTTTCTGGTGCACCCCAGATTGATATAGATATTTCTAAAGAATTTAATGTCGATAGTATTAAAATTGCTAAATAACCCAAAATTATTTTTTCGGATTTATCTTTAATACATAAATATGGTTCTTTGTTAATAATCACTATAGAAATCATGCTTAAAGTAATCCAATAAACTACTGTTATTTTTGGTAAATAATAGTAGTCAAAAGTAAATGGATTAATAATTAAAGGAGTAATGCATCCTAAAAAAACTATAAAATATGTTATTTTGTTACTCATATTATTATTTTCTATCAAATTTATTCTCCTTATTTTTTTTGTATAGAGCAGATAAAAATTACTTGCTCTATACAAAAAAATAATTTATTACCCATCACTTGTTTCTTACAAATTAATTAGTAGCTAATATCCCTGGAGATACTGTGACTGTTCCATCCGTATCTATACTAACAGTGTAATCTGCCCCCGCCGCAGGAGTCGTGTTTTTAATGCCTTTTGGAACTTTCGGCCAAGTTTGAACATATTTTTTAAGTTCATCTTGAGCATTAGCCGTAGTTACTGCGGTTCCTGGTTTCTCTGCGGTATACATCATTGCTGCACTTTGTAAAGTTCTAACGTTCGCATTATGTGAAGATAATGCTGCATCACTTGTAAATCCTCCAACTTTAGGAACCACTACTAGGGCAAGGATACCTAAAATTACAATTACCACAATAAGTTCAATAAGTGTAAAACCTTTCTTCTTTTTGTTTCTTAATTCTTTTTTCATACAAATCTTCCTCCTTTTAAAATATAAGTATAATATTGCAATATATTTCAACGTTATTTCTGTGTGTTATTGTACCGTTTTTGATATATCAAATATCGGCAGCATCATGGAAATAACGATAAAACCAACTATAACCCCCATAAAAAGTATGAGCATGGGTTCTAGTAATGCTAGCATTTTCTGAATAGAAGCATCTAGCTCTTCATCATAGTAGTCAGCAGTTTTTGAAAGCATTTCCTCTAGGGAGCCTGATTCTTCTCCTATTCCTACCATAGAGATAACCATAGGTGGGAAGAAGTGCATACTTTTTAATAAAAAGCTGATACTTAGTCCTTTTTTAACATCCTCAATTACTTTATTCATTCCATCTATTACTACTTGGTTGTTTGTTACATTTGCAGCGGCTTCCATAGCTGGAACTATAGGAATACCACTAGCCATAAGTGTCGATAGAGTTCTAGTAAATCTAGAAGTAGCTATCTTTGTAACTGAGGTACCTATTACAGGAATCCTCAGCTTAAGTGTATCGTATTGTCTTTTCCCTTCCGAAGTCTTTATATATCTTCTAAATAGGACTATTATTGTTCCTATTACTGCTATGAATATATACCAATAGTTTTTAAGTACATCACTTATATTCATAAGTAATTTAGTTGGTCCTGGTAATTCAACTCCCGTAGAACTAAACATTCCTGTAAATGTTGGCATTATAAATGTAAGTAAAAATATTACTACTCCAACTGCAACAACACTAAGAACTGTAGGATATACCATAGCTCCTTTTATCTTTGAGTTTATTTTGTTTTCTTTTTCATAGTGCTCTGACATTTTTGCAAGCACATTGTCTAAATTACCAGTCATCTCTCCAGCCTCTACCATGGTTAATAGAAGATTTGGAAATACCTTTTTGTGTTTTTTCATGGCTTTTGAAAGAATGGTGCCAGTTTGAACTTGCGAATAAACATCTTTGATAGTAAGTCTTAGTACTTTATTTTCAGTTTGGTCACCTAGCACATCTAGTGCATTTGAAAGAGGCATACCTGCGTTTAGCATAGTGTAGAGCTGTTTACAAAACACAGAGATATCCTTGATTTTTACTTTCTTTTGGAATGGTCCTATATCACTTACATCTTTTGACTTTTGCTCCTGAAGTTCTATTTTCACTGGTGTATAGCCTTTTTCTCTAAGCATAGACAATACTTCATCTTTTGTATTTGCATGAAATTCTGCCTCTATAGATCGTCCTGTGTTATCTATTGCTTTGTATTTATAGACAGCAACCAATATACTTCCCCCCTTAGTAGTAGCCTATTTGCTTATTTATCATATCTATATCAACTGAATATTTTCTAAGGTTTTCATTATCTATTACACCATCTTTATATAGCTTTATAAGAGCTGAATCCATGGTGTTCATACCAAATTTCGAACCAGTTTCTAGCGAGGTCATCAGCTGATGAGTTTTGCCTTCTCTTATTAAGTTTCTAACAGCTGGTGTAGCGATGAGTAGTTCAAATGCCGCTACTCTTCCGTTTCCATCAGCTCTAGGTATAATCTGCTGAGATATGATTCCCTCTAGTACTGATGCTAGCTGAGTACGTATCTGTTGCTGCTGATATGGTGGAAATACGTCTATGATACGGTCAGTGGTTTTTGTTGCCCCTACTGTATGTAGCGTTGATAGTACCAAGTGTCCAGTCTCTGCAGCTGTTATAGCTGTGGATATGGTTTCTAGGTCTCTCATCTCACCTACTAGGATTACATCAGGGTCTTGTCTTAGAGCTGCTCTAAGGGCATTTGAAAATGTTTTTGTGTCATTTCCTATTTCTCTTTGATTTATCATACATTTATCATGCTTGTGTAGGTACTCTATAGGGTCCTCTACAGTTATGATATGAGAGTTTCTATTGTGGTTCATGTGGTTTATCATAGCTGCTAATGTGGTTGATTTACCACTACCAGTAGGTCCTGTAACTAGTATTAATCCTCTTTGCTTCATGGATAGTTCTTTTAATATAGGTGGTAGCTTTAGTTCCTCTATGGTAGGTACATACATAGGGACTACTCTGAGGGCTATTCCATAGCTTCCTCTTTGCTTGTAGATGTTTGCTCTGAATCTTCCTATCTTGCATTCTGAATAAGAGAAATCTATTTCTCCTTTTTCTTCTAGCTCATCTCTTTGCTTGCTTTTTAGCATTTGATTTACTATATCGAGGCTATCTCTAGGGGTACATGGAGTTTCTTGCATCTTGATAAGTGCTCCGTTTACCCTCATTATAGGTGGTAATCCTACTGTAATGTGAATATCAGAAGCATTTTCACTTATTGCTCTATCTAGTAACTCTAAAACATTCACATCCATCCCCCATTTCAATTTATAATACTAATGTAATAGGTATTTAGTTTTATGCTATATATATTATACCCTTTGTTCTTATCTTAAAATTAACTATATGTCTTTTACTTAAATACTTTTGTGTTTTATATATCGACACTATAGGTAATTTTGATTAGCTGCTCCATAGTGGTGATTCCAGAAAGCACTAGCTCTCTACATGATTCATTTAGAGTCTTTAATCCTTTGGTTCTTGCTTTATCTTTTATTTCATCTATGCTTTTCTTTTCATTGATTAGATTTCTTATTTCTCTATCCATTACTAAAACCTCATGAATAGCAGTTCTTCCAGAGTATCCAGTGCCTGAGCAGGCATTGCATCCCTTTCCTTTATGAAGAGTTACTTTCTCATTTATTCCTAGAAAATGGAGTTCTTCATCTGTTGCCTCATAGGATTCCTTACATTTAGTACAGATTTTTTTTACTAGTCTTTGAGCGATGATTCCCATAACTGATGAGGATACCATGTAGGTTTCTATCCCCATGTCTATCAGTCTTGATATAGAGCTAGCTGTGTCATTGGTATGCAAAGTAGAAAGTACTAAATGACCTGTTATAGCTGCTCTAGTAGCTATTTGTGCAGTCTCTGCATCTCTTATCTCTCCTACCATTACTATATCTGGGTCCTGTCTTAAGATAGATCTAAGACCTGATGCAAAGGTAAGTCCTGCTTTTGTGTTGACCTGTACTTGATTTACTCCATTTAGTCTATATTCTACTGGGTCTTCTACTGTTATGATGTTTTTGTTTATTTGGTTTAGTTCCTTTAATATGGTATACAGGGTAGTGGTTTTACCGCTTCCTGTAGGCCCTGTAAGTAATATTATTCCTTCTGGAGCTTTGATTATCTTGTCAAAAAGCTCTAGGTTATGAGCTGTAAATCCTAGCTCTTCTTTTCCAACTATGATTGCATTTCTATCTAATAGCCTTATAACTATTTTTTCCCCATAAACAGTAGGCAGTACAGATATCCTCATATCTATTGCATGGTTTTCTATTATTGTCTCTACTCTACCATCTTGAGGGATACGCTTTTCTGAGATGTCCATTTTTCCCATGATTTTTACTCTAGTTACTAGGGCTGAGTGTGTAGATTTTGCTGGTGACATTACTTCTTTTAGCTCTCCATCTACTCTGTATCTGATTCTTACGTTTTTTTCAAACGGCTCTATATGTATATCACTAGCTTTTGAACGCACTGCTTGGCTTATTATAGTGTTTACTAGTCTAACCATAGGTGCATTTACTATGTCTTCATCCTCTACATCATCTTCTACCTCTTGTATATTAGACTGAGATTTAAACTCTTCTACTGCTTTTTCTGCTAGCTCTGTAGAGTCATAGTATATATTTATGGCTTTTTTGATGTCATTTTTTGAACTGATTACTAAATCCAGCTCAAGCCCAGTAGTAATACGAATGTCATCTGTGGCTATCATGTCGAGTGGATCTGACATGGCTAGCATAAGCTTTCCCCTATTCATTCCTATGGGTATGAGGTTATGTTTCTTTGCCAGGGATTCTGATATTATTTTTGGAGCTTTGGGGTCTATATAGTATTTATTTAAATCTACATATGGGATTCCTAGCTGATACTCAAGTACTCCTAGAATCTGCTCTTCTGTTAGAATTTTTTCATCTATTAAAAGCTCTCCTAGTTTTTTATTTTTTTGTTTTTGAAGTACTAGAGCATTTTCTAATTGCTCTATCGTTAGGATTCCAGCTTCTATTAGAATGTCTCCTAGTCTCATTTTTTTATTTGACATAGTATCTCTCCTTACTAAAATATAAATCAGTTAATTAACATCAATTAATTAAATAAATTTTTGACAACTCTTTATACGATTTTTGATATGTTTTATCAACAGGGCATAAAAAAAACCGCACTGATTTATATTCAGCCGGTTACGCCACTACATCACCATAGCGTAAGGCGTCCATATCTAGCTATAGTTCATCTGTTCTTGTTATTGATATAAGGCTTTGACCCTATATTCTAGTTTTGATGTACTTATTATATTATAAAATTGCCAAAGAATAAAGAAAAAAATAAAAATATTTATATTGTTTTTTTTGTTATAATGTTTTTATCATTAAAAAACGAGGTAATTTCAATGAAAAAAAGATTATTTTTATTTGTATTATTATTTATTTTTTCTATACTAGCGACAGGATGCCAAATGACACCCCAGCAAAAGCTCATATCTACTGGCCCTAATTTCTTTCTCAATTCTGTTTTGGATGTAAAGATTTTAGATGAAGGAGCGGATGTAGAAAAGATAAGCGAGGAAATCATGAAAAAAGTTCAAAGCTTAGAAAATCTTCTTACTAGCAAGGATTCAGCTAGCGAAATCTCTGAGATAAATGAAAATGCAGGTATAAGCCCTATTATCGTTTCAGATGAAACTTTTTTAGTAATATCAGAGGGTATAAAATACAGCAAAATATCTAGCGGGAGCTTTGATATTACAGTAGGACCTCTAGCAAATCTATGGAGTATAGGTAATGAAGATGCAAGACTTCCTAGTCAAGATGAATTAAATGAAACTCTTTTGCTTATTGGCTATGATAAAGTTGTTTTGGACAAGGATAAAAAAAGCGTATACCTTACCGAGAAGGATATGGCCCTAGATGTAGGTGCTATAGCAAAAGGCTATGTGACAGATGAGATAAATAGTATCTTGGAAAAGCACCAAGTTAAGTCAGCTATTATAAATCTAGGTGGCAACATCTATGCAAGAGGCAACAAAAATGGAACTCCTTTTAGTGTGGGTATCCAAAACCCCTACTCGGATCATGGTGATTATTTAGGAATTTACAAGGGCAGTGATTTTTCTATGGTTACTTCTGGAAACTACGAAAGGTATTTTGAGCAAGCTGGGAAGAAATATCATCATATTTTGTCTACAAAAGATGGCTACCCTGTGGAAAACGAAATTGCTGCTGTTACAATAATTTCTAAAAATTCTATGATGGCAGATGCTTTATCGACTTCGGTTTTTACTTTAGGAATAGAAAAAGGCTTTGAACTTGTTGACTCTCTGCCTTATTCGGATGCTATAGTTATAACTAAAGATAAGAAGCTTATTCTTTCAAGAAAAATGGCTGATTCATTTGAGTTAACAAGTCCTGATTTTACTATAGAATATAGAAACTAATCTTCTACTAAAGAGCCTTCTTCTTCAAAACCATGATAGTCTAGCACTGGAATGACAAACATAAAGCCTTTGCCTGTTTCACTTTCTAGATGAAGCTCAGTTTTTATCATAGCTAGGGCTTTATCTAGTATTTCTTTTTTTCTTATTACACTAAAAACTGTCTTATTATAGGGTCTATTGCCCTCTACCATTTGCTGAATAGTGCCAAAGAAGGGTATCTTAATATCTGATTCTAGTAGAAATTTTCCCATTCCCATGCTATCTACTGAAGTTGCACTTATCTTCATATCAAAAAGTTTTTTTAATATGGTTTCGTATTTTGCTATGTCATTTATTACTAGTACTATACAATATGCAGTATTCATAACAATCCCTCCTTAAAAAAAGCAGCAAGGCTATGCTTGCTGCTTTTATTATACACCTTTTCGGGTCGATGTGAAGTTACAGTATTCCAAGTGCGCCTATTGCAAGCGCAACCACAGTTATAAGGAAGATTATAATCATAAATTTTCCTACGAATTTCAGCCACTTATCATATGGCACTCTTGCTATAGCAAGACCACCCATAACAACAGCACTAGTAGGAGTAATAAGGTTTACTATACCAGATGCTGATTGATAAGCTGTGATTACTACATCTCTTGCTACTCCAGCAAAATCTCCTAGTGGCGCCATGATAGGCATAGAAAGTGTGGCAAGTCCTGAAGTCGAAGGAATAAGGAAAGACATAGGAATATAGAATAGATATGTCAGCAATGTAAATGCTATACTTCCTGTACTTGCTAGAGTTTTTTCACCTAAGTTAAGCACTGTAGCAGTCATGTTACCTGCGTTCATAACTACTGTGATACCTCTTGATAGACCTACTATAAGAGCAACTCCAAGCAAATCTCTAGAGCCTTCCACAAAAGCACCTATTAATTCTTTTTCGCTAAGTCCTGCAACTATTCCTATAACAATTGACATGATTAGGAATAATGAAGCTAGCTCTGTAAACCACCACCAAAGAGTAGGAATAGCTGTGATTCCCATATCTTCAAAAGGAATAACTCCGTAAATCATAATTGCGAAAGTAAGTGCAAATAAGCCAAGAATCAGTTTACGTTTTCCTGTAAGTTCTGGGAAAGACGCTCCTTCTTGCTGAGCTCCAAAGTGTTTTTTATCTTCTTCTCTAGTAGAGTAAGTGATAGATTTTGTTGGATCCTTTCTTACTTTTTCTGCATATCTCATAACATATAATATAGCCGCTATTTCTCCTACTACTAGTATGAGTAATCTAAGCACTATACCTTGACCTAGAGATACTCCTGCAAATCCAGAAGCTATACCTGTAGCAAAAGGGTTTACTGTAGAGCCAAGCACCCCTACTCCAGCTCCAAGTAATATTACTGCAACTGCTGTAACTGTATCATAACCTGCAGCTACAAACACTGGTAGTAATAGCGGATAAAAGGCTATGGTTTCTTCTGCCATACCATATGATGTTCCCCCTATTCCAAAGAGGACCATCAAAATAGGAATCATAATTTTTTCCTTGCCTTTTAGTTTGTTTGTAACTTGAGCTATTCCTGCGTCGATAGCTCCTGTTTTCATTACTACTCCTAGGAATCCTCCTATGATTAAGATAAATAAAGCAACATCAACAGCGTCCTGATAACCTTTTGCAGGAGACGTTATAATATCAAATATACCTTGAGGCGTTCTTTCTACTTGCTGATATGTTCCTGGTACTGGCACCTCTTTACCATTTAGCTCTGTCATGTCATACTGCCCAGCTGGCACTATCCATGTCAATATAGCTACCACTACAATAATTCCAAATAATATAGTGTAGGCTGAAGGCATAGAAAATTTTTTCTTATTTTTTTCCATTAGTCTTACCTCCCTTAATTAAAATAAAACGATTTCATATTCATAACCTAAAAACAACTAAAAAGTGGGCTCAATAATTACGTAAAAACCCGAAAAGCTCACCCTAAATAATAATTACCCATAAAAAAACTGCTCACCACACTAGTAGTCATTAAGGTTACATATTAATTATACCTCTATTAACTAGTCTATAAAACTATTTTTGAATAAATTAATACATTTTAACTTTTGCTAATATTTCCAATTTTGCGAAATTGTTAAATTTTTAATATAAAAAGAGACTGCCTAAAAAGAATAATACAGTATCTTAAGCTAGTTTATTAGCAAGTCTAAAATACTGTATTTAATTTTTTTAAGATAGCCTCTTTATTTTAATATTTTTTATAAAACCTTACTGAAGTTCATAAACTGCATTACTAATCCATCTATATAGATACTCCGTATGAAGTCTATTTGTTAGATTTCCTGCGTAAAGAACAGTTTTCTGACCATTTACCATTCCTACAGCTGACATAGTTTTTCCTTTTACTTGTTCATGTCCTGGCCACCAGCCTGCTACGAAGTAATCTCCAGTATTTTTAACAGTTGATAATGCTGTAAAGCCTGCTGGTAATTTTTCTATCCATGTTCCAGAAGAGCTGTACATAGTATCATCTGAAGCATAGCCTAAGCTATACATACTAGAAGCGTTATTTGTAGATTTTAGTAGACCTTCGTGATAGAAATCTGTAGTTTTAACTTCTAAGCCTGCTATTTTACCGCTTTCTCCTATAGCCGCCATAGCAGAACCACCTATAGCTACCATAGGTTTTGTCCCTATTAGTTCAGGATCTAATGAGCCTGAATCAGTAACAAGAATGTCAGCCTTGCTTGCATCAGTTACTACATCAAAGCCCATAGCCTCTAGGGCAAAATAAGCTGTACTCATAGCTGGTGCATATACTGTTTTTGAAGTTATTTCTTTGCCTTCAGGCATTTTATCAAGTGCTTCAAATTTAAGTGCATGCTTGTCAACTAGCATCTCTAGGCAAGCTTTATCAACTGCAAAGCCTTCTTTGCCCTGTCCTAAATCTGCTCTTACGACTTTATGTCCCATTTCAATTGCATGGTTTACAGCCTTTACAGTTTCCAGTGAATTGTTGTGAATCAAGTAAAACTCAGCATCTGTAATACTGCTTGATGGAGCTTTACTAATAGTTACATCTCCTAGTTTTCCTGTGAATAAATTTGCATCTCTAACTTCCATCACATCAAAGCCTCTTTGCGCAGGGAAATTAGTTACTATTTCTGCATACATCTCTGCCCATTCTGACTCGTCTACTCCAGAATAAAGCACTTGGTTTGCATAGCCACGTTTAGCTTGAGCCATATCTACTACTATGTCGCCTTTTTTGTAAGCTCCAGCATCTGATTTTAGCTCATGAACCTTAACTCCATTTCTTTCAAGATATGCTACCATATCAAATGCCGCTACTGCATTTTTCTGAGCATCAAGCCCCATAGGAATTACATAGTAATCTGGGAAGAAGTTTTCGTTACTTCCTCTTGGACGACCTTTTATTTCGTTTTGAGCATTAACGATTGCTTTATCAGCTTCTCTTGAATCTAGTTTTTCTACTCCACGCTTATAGTATTCTAGTTTGTTTAGCATAAGCATGTCCTTGTTATTCAGAGCATAATCTGCTGCTGCATATCCTGTGTGGATAGCTGCTTTAAAAGAATCCTCATTCATTTCTGGAACTTCTATAGTATGTCCTAAAGCTCCATGATGCATAGCGTATGTTGCTGTGTAGGCTGAAGTTGCATCATCCCATCCAGTTCCATAGTCTATCATAGGAATAAGGTAATCTTCGTATTTAGAGTTTTCAACTCCAGCTCTACCCATGATATTAGCAAGCT
>Ga0334893_1001613_pt1 | contig 20459 bp, 18 predicted proteins | sample GraSluR3_MG_5_FD_207218 | JGI IMG/M metagenome (GOLD analysis project Ga0334893, IMG submission 207218) | Sludge microbial communities from methane-producing bioreactor in Wageningen University, Netherlands - Granular Sludge_09_05-R3 | ecosystem: Engineered > Bioreactor > Anaerobic >...
TGTTGCGCTGTGCGTGGCGCCTACGAACCCCTCCGATGGCGACGAAAAACGCCGCAACGCGTCGTTTGTCACCCACAAAACCCGACCTTCGGGGGTGAGCAGTGGAAGAATGCACGGCCCGTTGACCAAACGCAGGCGGCCTTCGGGGCTTCCCCTCCGTCCGAGGAGCGAACAGAATTGACTGCTTCGGTGTCCGTGTCCTGGGAGTGCCGTAGATCATGAATTCCCCGCCCCTGAGAATCCTTCGCATCGACAGCCGGCGCGACGATATCCGCGCGGCCATGGCCCAGCTTCGCCGGCGGCTCAGCCCCCAGGGCGACGTGGTCAGCCAGGAAGGTCGCCAGCGGACCGTTGAGATTTTCGGCGAGCCTCTCTCCCCGATTCAGGTGGTCGAGCGGATCTGCCGCGACGTCGAGCAGAAGGGCCTCGAGGCCGTGCTCGACTATTCGGCCCGCATCGACAAGGCCGAGTTGTCGCCGGCAACGATCCGCGTGTCGCAGGAGGAACTGGTCGAGGCCCACGCCCGGGCCGACCGCCAGTTCCTGGGCGCGGTCCGGCGCGTTCGCGAGCGGATCGCGGCCTTTCAGCAGGCGATTCTGCACCGCGACGTGCAGCTCGATCTGGCCGACGGATACCTGGTCCAGCGGTACCTTCCCCTGCGTCGCGTGGGCATCTGCGTGCCGGGCGGGGCGGCCGCGTATCCCTCGACCGTGCTGATGACTGCGGTGCCGGCCCAGGTGGCGGGGGTCGAGCAGTTGGCCGTGGTCGCTCCGCCCACCAAGTACGGGGCCTACAATCCCGACCTGCTGGCCACTTGCCACGAGTTGGAGATCAGCGAGGTCTACCGGATGGGCGGGGCCCAGGCCGTGGCCGCGTTGGCCTACGGAGTCGAGGGCATCGAGCGGGTCGACAAGATCGTCGGACCGGGCAACCTCTTCGTCGCCCTGGCCAAGAAGCTCGTCTACGGCGAGGTCGACATCGATTCGATCGCCGGGCCCAGCGAGGTCGTCGTGATCGTCGACGGGTCGACCCGGGCCGAGTACACGGCCTACGATCTGATCGCCCAGGCCGAGCACGCGCCCGGGGCCAGCGTGCTGATCGGCTGGGACGAGGCGGTGCTCGACGCGGCGGTCGAGGAGCTTGCCCGCCGGCTCGATCGGGTCGAGCGGGGCGAGCTGGCCCGGCAGAGCCTCGAGGAATTCGGCGCGGTGATCCTGGCCCGCAACGCCGAGGAGGCATGTACCCTGGCCGATGAGATCGCTCCCGAGCACCTGCACATCGCCACCGAGGACGCCGATCACCTGGTCGAGCACGTGCGCCACGCCGGGGCGATCTTCCTGGGCAATTACACGCCGGTGGCCCTGGGCGACTACGCGGCCGGCCCGTCCCATGTGCTCCCCACCAGCGGCACGGCCCGGTTTGCCAGCGGCCTTTCGTCGAACGACTTCCTGCGGGCGGGCAGCGTGCTGCACTTCACGCGGCAGGGCATGGCGAGTCTCGCCCCCGACGTGCGGGTCTTGGCGACCAAGGAGGGGCTGACGGCGCATCGAGCGAGCGTTGAGGCGAGGCTGGAGGAAAAGATCAAGGAGGAACGATGAAGGAGGAAGGAAGAGCGAAGAGGGGGCACTGGCGAGGGGAGTTGGGGGTTCGATGAGCTATTTTCGCCCCGAGATCGAAGCGATGGCCGGCTACGTGCCGGGCGAGCAGCCGCAGGACGGCGAGTTCGTGAAGCTCAACACGAACGAGAACCCGTATCGGGCCTCGACCGCCGTCGACCGGGCCATCGCCGAGGTCATGCGCCGCGGACTCCAGAAGTACCCCGATCCGACGGCCGGCCCGTTCCGCCGCCGGGCGGCCGAGGTTCTGGGCGTCGAGCCCGACTGGATCCTCGGCGGCAACGGCAGCGACGACATCCTGACGATCGTCACGCGGGCGCTGGTCGGCCAGGGGCAGTTGCTTCGGCTGCCCTACCCCAGCTACGTCCTCTACAAGACGCTCGCCGAGATCCAGGGAGCCCGTAGCGAGGAAATCTGCTTCGAGCCCGACTGGTCGCTTGCGCCCGCGTTCGCCGAGGCGGGCGGCGGCTTGCGATTGGTGTTTCTACCCAACCCCAACAGTCCCTCGGGCACGGTGATTGCACCGGAGAAGGTCTTGGAGCTGGCCGAGCGCCTGCCCTGTCCCCTGCTGGTCGACGAGGCGTACGCCGACTTTGCCGAGTCGGACTGCATGCACCTGGTCGCCCGGTGCGAGAAGATCCTCGTATCGCGGTCGATGAGCAAGGCGTACGCCCTGGCGGGGCTGCGGTTCGGGTACGTGGTCGCCCAGCCGCGGATGATCGAGCAGCTCGTCAAGGTCAAGGACTCGTACAACTGCGATGCCCTGGCCATTGCCGCGGCCGCCGCCGCCATCGGCGACCGGGCGTGGCAGGCCGAGAATCGGGCCCGAATCGTCGCCACGCGCCGGCGCCTGACCGCGGCCCTGCGCGACCTCGGGTTCGAGACGGTCGACTCCCAGGCCAACTTCACCTGGAACGTCCATCCCGAACAACCGGTAAAACCGATCTACGAGCGCCTCAAAGCCGAGCGCATCCTGGTCCGATACATGAACTATCCGGGCTGGGGCGACGGCTTGCGGATCAGCGTCGGCACCGACGACCAGATCGATGCGCTTCTGGATCGTCTGCCGGGTATGCTTTAGAAGCGACCACAGGCCTGCCCGTACGCCGAGTGCGGGAGCCTTCGCTGGAGTTGAGCCGTCAGGCTGTCTTGTCAAAGCACGCCGAAGCGCGAACGCCAACGGGCACGTACCGGCCGGGCCTGCGCACCGAAATGGAATAACCGCTCATGGCACGCACCTCCCGAATCCACCGCACGACGGCCGAGACGGACGTCCGCCTGGAGCTCGACCTCGACGGCAGCGGTACGGCCCGCGTGGCCACGGGCGTCGGTTTCTTCGATCACATGCTGAACCTGCTGGCCAGGCACGGGGCGATCGACTTGACGGTCGAAGCCCGGGGCGATCTCGACGTCGACCAGCACCACACCGTCGAGGACGTGGGCATCTGCCTGGGCCAGGCGCTGCGCGAGGCCCTGGGCGACAAGGCGGGCATCCGCCGATACGGGCACTTCACGCTGCCCATGGAAGAGACGCTCGTCACCAGCGCCGTCGATCTGGGCGGGCGCGCCTTTTTCGTTTTCGGGGCGGAGTTTCCCGCGCCGAAGATCGGCGAGTTCGACAGCGAGCTGGTCGCCGAGTTCTGGCAGGCCCTGGCCGCCAACGCCCTGTGCAACCTGCACGTGACGTTGCACCACGGGCGGAACGGCCATCACATCGCCGAGGCGATTTTCAAGGCCACCGCCCGCGCCCTGCGCATGGCGGTCGAAGCCGATCCGCGCCTGACCGGCGTGCCCAGCACGAAGGGGACGCTGTAACCGGGCCCGCGGCCAGGCCGCGCGATGCAGCGCGTCGCACCGAGGGGGCGGGTTAGTCGTCGACCCGGACTTCGAGGTACCGGGCGAGTTGGTGGAAGGCTTCGTCGGGCCGGATCGGCCGCGCATAGGCCCGAAGCTTGTCGTAGTCGATCAGCTCCTCGAACGGCCGGTACACGATCTCGAGTTGATCTTCGACGGAGATCATGACGCCGTTCTTGCCCTCCTCGGCCAGGGCGCGGTAGGCCCCGACGCCGAGCTGGCTGCCCAGGATGACGTCGAAGGCCGTCGGGCGCTCGGCGCGGACTTCGTAACCGAACTGGAGGCCGCTGATTTTGAGCTTTCGGTCGATGCGCCGCTTGACCTTTTCGGCCACCCACCGGCCGATCCGCCCGCTGAATTTGAGCTGCGAGACGGGAAAATGGCCGAACGAGTCGGGTTCGAGCTTCAAGTATTCGTCCTCGGAGACGCATTTGTGGATTTCTTCGAGCGGCAGGAACTCGCCGATGCCCTCGGCCACGACGATCACGCCGTACGACTTGCCTTCGTCGATGCGGGCGAGGACCGTCTGGACGACCCGGTCGACGAGCGCCTCGAGGTTGATGACCTTGCGCATGAGGGGCTTGCCGTCGCCGCCGAGCACGCGCTCTCCGGTCTTGGGGTTGACCGTCGGCTCCTCCGACCACCACGCGTCGGCGACGTCTTCGAGCCCGATCACCAGGCTGGCCTCGCCGCCGATCGCCGCGCCGTAGCTGAGCCACCCGGCTTTGCGGCCCATCACCTGGGCCACGTACCACGCGTTGGTGGCTTCGGCGTCGGCCAGCAGATTGCGAATCTGCCGGGCGAGCAGATCGACGGCCGTGAAATAGCCGAACGTGAAGTCGATGCCCCGGTAATCGTTGTCGATCGTCTTGGGCAGGTGGACGACGCGGATCCGCTTCTGGTCGGCGGGCAGCCGGTCCTGGAAGAGGTTGAACTTGGCCGCCGTGGTGAGCGTGTCGTCGCCGCCGATCGAGATCAAGGCGTCGACGCCCACCGAGCGCAGGGCCTCGTACACGGTGCGCAGCGGAGCGGTGGCCTTGAAGTCGTCGAGGTCTTCGGGCCGTTTGAGGCCCTTGCCGGGGTTGGCGCGCGCCGTGCCGATCAGGATCCCCGATTCGGTGCGTTTGCCCTCGAGACGCTTGTGGTCGAGCAGCACGTAGGCCGTGCCCTCCTTCAAGCCCGCCTTGGGCTCGTATTCCATCAAGTGGGTATAGCCGTTGACGAACCCGAGCACTTCGATGCCGGCCCGGGAGAAACAATCGGCCGCGCTGGCGATGACGGCGTTGGCGGCCGGGGCGGGCCCGCCGGAAAAGAGGATGGCAACCCGACGAATGTCGGTGTTCGGCTTCTCGGGGCTGGAAAGAGGCGTTCTCATCGATCACTCCAACGGGATGGATCCAAGGGGGTCGGGAAGTATCGGGACTTACGCATGGGCGGGATATGGCGAACGAGCGGCGGCCCGCGCCGGCTACTTCAGCCAGGTCCGCTCGATGAACGTGGTGTCGACGCGGCCCTCGGAGAAGGCGGCGTGACTGAGGATCTCCAAATGCAGGGGGACCGTCGTCTTCACGCCCTCGATTTGCAGCTCCGAAAGGGCCCGCTTCATGCAGGCGATGGCCTCGTCGCGGGTCGGCTGGTGGACGATCAGCTTGCCGATCATCGAATCGTAGTGCGGCGAGACGAGGTAGCCCGCGTGGGCATGGGAGTCGAAGCGGACGCCGAACCCGCCCGGCGCGATCAAGTGTTCGATGCGCCCCGGCGAGGGGCGAAAATCCTTGGCCGGGTCTTCGGCGTTGATGCGACACTCGATGGCCGCCCCGTGGCTGACGATCTCCTCCTGGGGAAAGGGCAGGGGCTCGCCCGCCGCCACGCGGATCTGCGCCTTGATCAGGTCGATGCCCGTGATCATCTCGGTCACGGGATGCTCGACCTGGATTCGGGCGTTCAGCTCGATGAAGTAGTAGTGGCCCTGCCGGTCGACGATGAACTCGACCGTGCCCGCGTTCGTGTAGTTGGCGGCCCGGATGAGCCGGACGGCGGCCTCGCACATGGCCCGCCGGGTGGCCTCGTCGAGCTGCGGCGCCGGGCTCTCCTCGATGAGCTTCTGGTGCCGGCGCTGCATGGTGCAGTCGCGTTCCCAGAGATGGACCGCGTTGCCGTGGGTGTCGGCCAGCACCTGGACCTCGACGTGGCGGGGATGCTCGACGTAGTGCTCGAGATAGACGTCGCCGCTGCCGAAGGCCGCCCCGGCCTCGGCCTGGGCCTGCTGGATCGCGGTCTTCAGCGCCTGCTCGGTCAGCACCACGCGCATCCCTCGACCGCCCCCGCCCGCCGACGCCTTGATCAGCACCGGGAACCCGATCTGGCGGGCCACGGCCAGGGCCTCTTTCTCGTCGCCGATGAGCCCTTCGCTCCCCGGAACCGTGGGCACGCCGACCTCGCGGGCGAGGCGCCGAGCCGCGTTCTTGTCGCCCACCAGCCCCATCGCCTCCGGCGTCGGCCCGATGAACTCGATCTGGCAGCTCCGGCAGACGTCGGCGAAATTCGCGTTCTCGGCCAGGAACCCGTAGCCCGGATGAATCGCCTGCACGTTGCCGATCTCGGCCGCGCTGATCACCCGGTCGATCTTCAAATAGCTCTCGGCCGCCCGGGGCGGACCGATGCAGTAGGCCTCATCGGCCATTTTCAGGTACGCCGCGCCCCGATCGGCCTCGCTGAACACGGCGACCGTCTCGATGCCCAATTCGCGGCACGCGCGAAGCACGCGCAGGGCGATTTCCCCGCGATTGGCTACCAGAATCCGTTTGAACATCGCTCTTACCGCCGCGTGTCGACCTTGAACAGGGGCTGACCGAACTCGACCGGTTCGCCGTTGTCGACCAACACGGCCACGATCTTTCCGGAAACCTCGGCCGGGATCTCGTTGAACACCTTCATCGCCTCGACGATGCAAACTACCGTGTCGGCTCCCACCGGATCGCCCACCTTGACGTAGGGGGGCGAGTCGGGATCCGAGGCCGAGTAGAACGTGCCCACCATCGGACTGACGATCAGCGCCTCGTGCTCCTCGGGAGGCTTCGCCACCGCGGGAGTGGCCTCGGGTACCGGGAGGGGCGCCGCGGGGGCCGCCGGGGCCGCCATCGGCGCCGACCGAACCACGGTCTCGACCGGAGCCTGCCGCCCGCGGCGAATCTGAATCCGCGTGTCCCCCTGCCGAAGATCCATCTCGCTGAGGTCGTGCTCGTTCATCAGCTCGACCAGGCGGCGTATCTTCCGCACGTCGAAAATCTCTTGGTTCGATCCGGAACCGGCCATGCCATTACTCCGGCTGTCCTCGGTTGTAAACATCGTGACAACGCCCCGTTACCGCGGAGCACGCTGACCGCGAAAACGCGATCCCTTCGTCGATGCCTAGCCCACCACCACCTCGTCGAACTGCTTGGGAAGGTGGGTAAGCACTTCGCGGCCGGCGCGGGTCACCAACACGTCGTCTTCGATCCGAACCCCACCCCACCCCGGCAGGTAGATTCCCGGCTCGACGGTGACCACCATTCCCGGCTTGAGCACCACGCGGCTGTTTTTGGCCAAACGCGGCGCTTCGTGGACCTCCAATCCCAGGCCATGCCCCAGACCGTGACCAAAGTATCGACCGAAACCGGCCTTCGCGATGATCCCGCGAGCGACCCCGTCGACCTCATGCGCAACGGCGCCGGGCCGGATTGCGTCGATGGCCTTCTGTTGGGCATTCAACACAACTCTATACACACGTTCGAGTTTGGGCGAGATTCTACCCGTGACCAAAACCCTCGTCAAGTCGCTCTTATACTGCGCCCCGTCGGCCCCCCAGTCGACAAGCACGAAGTTGCCCGACCCGATCGCCCGGTCGGTCGGGGTGGCGTGGGGCAGGGCGGCTCGGGGCCCCACCGCCACGATCGTCTCGAACCCGCTACGTTGGGCTCCGAACAGGCGGAGCTGGTACTCCAACTCGTCGGCGACCTGTTTCTCGGTCTTTTCAGGCCGAAGGGTGGCACGAACCGCTCCAAAAGCCTTCTCCGCATAGCGCGCGGCCTGGCGGATCAGGGCAATCTCGTGCCGATCCTTGATCTGGCGGAACCGCTCGACCAGCCCCCGGGTGGGCACGATCTCCAACCGGGGCAACGCCTCGGCGATTTGGTCGCGCAGGGCGACCGTCATCGAGTCGGCCTCGATGCCCAATCGGGCCGGCCCCGCCTGTTTGACGACCTTGGCGATCGCCTTGAGCATCGTCGTGCCCGGCCGGCGAATATGAACGTCCAGGTCCGGGCACTGCTCACTCAACTGGGTGGTGTAGCGGGGGTCGCTGACCAACACGTCGGTCTCGCGCCCCACGAGCAAGTAGCTGTCGTCGCCGGTGAATCCGGTCAGGTAGCTCACGTTCGTGAAGCGAGTGACCAACAGAGCCTCCGCCCCGGTCTTGCGCAAGGCTCGACGGAGTCGGTCGCGGCGCGCTGGATGAACGTCAGTGTTCTTGAGGCCCAAGCGTCGGTACTCCCGGCGAAAACAGAACCCACCAGCCTAAGCGGTCGCGGGCCGGCTGACAAGCGGAATGTGTCCCTCCCCGCGCCCGAAGAAGCGTTTGCCGCCCGTTTCCTCCGCCTGGGGATTCGGCTACGATAAATCGTTATGAACCTTCACGATCTAGAACAGTTGGCCCGGCGGTTGCGGGCCGGCGAATTGAGCGTTGAGGAGTTTGCCGCCCGGATTCCCCGTCGGGCCATTGCCGACGTAGGAGAGGCGCAGCTCGATTTGGATCGGGCCCGGCGTTGTGGGTTTCCCGAAGTCGTGTTCGCCCAGGGCAAGAGCGTGGCGGCCATGGAGAAGATCGTCGAAGCCCTCGTGCAGAACGGCGTCGACGTGCTCGCCACGCGCGTGAGCCCCGAACAGGCCGCTGCACTGGGGGCCAGGTTCCCGCTCGGCTGCTACAACCCCGTGGGGCGCACCTTTCGCGTGCCTTTGGGGGACGAGAAGGCATCCACGGCTCGTCACGGGCGTACCGGGCGGGTTACGGTCGTCACGGCGGGCACAAGCGATTTGCCCGTCGCCGAAGAGGCCCGCGAGACGGCCCTCTGGACCGGGGCCGAGGTCGGCCTGGTTCAGGACGTGGGCGTGGCAGGGCCCCACCGGCTGGCGGCCAACCTGCATCTGCTCCAGTCGGCCGACGCGGTGGTCGTGGTGGCCGGCATGGAGGGCGCCCTGCCGAGCGTCGTGGGCGGACACGTGGCCTGCCCCGTGATCGCCGTTCCCACCAGCGTGGGCTACGGGGCCAGCTTCGGCGGATTGGCCGCCCTGCTCGGCATGCTCAACAGTTGCGCCGCCAACGTGACCGTCGTCAACATCGACGCCGGTTTCAAGGGAGGCTATATCGCCGGCCTGATTGCGCGAAACGTCGCCGGGTCGCGACAATAGACCCGGGCGACCGATCCGGCGCATCGGGTTACGGGAACGGCTCCCGACGACCCGGCGTGCTCGTTCCGTCCGAGGATGACAGCCCATGGACCCAAGCCACACACCGACGATCGAGTTGCCTCGCCGTCAGCCCGACGCACACAAAGGCCATTTCGGCCTGGCTTTAATCGTCGGCGGATCGCGCGGGATGTCGGGCGCGGTCGCCCTGGCGGGAATGGCCGCGCTGCGGGCCGGGGCCGGCTTGGTGCGCCTGGCCGTGCCCGACTCCGTGCTCGACACGGTCGCCGGCTTGGAGCCCTCGTACATGACGCTCCCGCTGCCGGCCGACGCCGGCGGCCGCATCTCCCTGACCGCGCGCGAGACGATCGTCCAAGCGACCTCGACGGCCACGACGGTGGGATTGGGGCCCGGCATCGGCCGCTCCCTGGGTCTCGACGCGCTGGTGGGCTGGCTCTACGCCAATCTGCCCCAGCCGATGGTCGTCGACGCCGACGGGCTGAATGCCCTGGCCGCCCGGCCGAACGTTCTCTCCCATCCCGGGGGGCCTCGCATTCTCACGCCGCATCCCGGCGAGTTCTCCCGGCTTGTGGGGGGCAAGCGCGTGCCGATCGAACAACGCGAGGCCGCCGCCCGCGACTTGGCCTCGCGCGCGGGTGCCGTGGTCGTGCTGAAGGGGCACCGCACCTGCGTCACCGACGGCAAACGCTCGGAGATCAACCACACCGGTAACCCCGGCATGGCGACCGGCGGCTCGGGCGACGTGCTCACCGGGTTGATCGTAGCTTTGGTCTGCCAAGGACTTACGCCGTTTGACGCCGCCCGGCTGGGCGTCCATCTGCACGGTCTGGCGGGCGATCTCGCCGCCGAGCAGACCGGCCTTGAGGGGCTGATCGCCAGCGACCTGGTCCGGTTTTTGCCCGCCGCTTTCGGGCAACACCGAAAGGTCTGCGGGCCTGGGTGAAGGGCTCCCTTGTCAGAAGGCCGATAAGTGCTTAAATTACGTGTTTCCGCTGTTCGCAGTGACGGATAATTAGAAAAGGCAGCCCCAGGCGGGTGTGTGCCGGCTGCGGTCCACGTTGAGAATTGCGAGAGTCGACGATGAAGACGTACATGGCCCGGCCCCAGGATGTCGAGCACAAGTGGTGGCTGGTCGATGCCCGAGAGAAGGTCGTGGGTCGCTTGGCCAGCGATATTGCCGTGATCCTGATGGGCAAGCACCGCCCCACCTACACGCCCCACGTCGACACCGGCGATTTCGTGATCGTCATCAACGCCGACAAGGTCGTGTTCACCGGCAAGAAGTGGGACCAAAAGCAGTATACCTGGTACACGGGGTACCCGGGCTTGAAGAAGGAAACTGCCCGCGAGCGGATGGCCAAGAGGCCCGAGAAGATCCTTTCCGAGGCGGTCCGGCGCATGCTTCCCAAGAATAAGCTGGCCACGAAGATGCTTAGCAAGCTGAAGATCTACGTCGGCGACCAGCATCCGCATCAGGCCCAACAGCCCGAGCCGATCGAGCTGGGAGTGAAGTAGCAGCGACGCACTCGCCGGTCGGGTTCCGACGGGCATGGAGACAGGTGGAATTACAGGAGAAGGTGATTCATGGCAGAGGCGGTGACCGTTCCGGGAAAAGGCACGAACGACGTCTTGGGCACGGGCCGGCGCAAGAGTTCCGTGGCCCGGGTCCGGCTGCGGCCCGGGGAAGGACGAATCGTGATCAATAAGCGGTCTCTCGAAGACTACTTTCCCATGCTCGGGCAGCAGAACGCGGTCTTGGCGCCGCTGGTGCATACCGGCAAACGCGATGCGGTCGACGTGATCATCCGCGTGCACGGGGGCGGGAGCACCGGCCAGGCCGACGCCTGCAAGCTCGGGATCGCCCGGGCCTTGAAACTCTACGACCGTGAACTCGAAGAGACCTTGCGCGATTCGGGCCTCTTGACCCGAGACGGCCGGATGAAAGAGCGCAAGAAGTACGGGCTCCGTGGCGCCCGCCGCGGCACCCAGTTCTCGAAGCGCTGAGACAACAGGAACCGTTTTCCGTGGCACCAACGGGACCAATCGCTCGGGCGAAAGCGGTTCCCGACGCCTTTTCTTCGTGTCGGGGTGGAAGGTGAACTGCTTGACGAGAGTGTGTTCCGCCCTCTAGAATCCCAAGGGCAGTCAACGGAAGCGTATGGTGGTCCCGACGTGCCATGTTGGTCCTCGCGCTTGCAGGACAGGTCATCCAATGATTCGCGCGTACGACGAAATTGTCGACTTTATCGCCGGCGGAACAACGCCCCAATCGGTCGCGCGATTCGAGCCTTCCCTGGAGGCGAAAGATCGCGTTGCCGACCTGATCCGCCGAGAGAAGACGGGCGGCCTTACGCCTGAGGAAACGTCAGAACTCGATCACTACTTGCAGATCGAGCATTTGATGCGACTCGCAAAGGCTCGGGCTCGAGCCCGTTGCTCCCATGACTAGCCACATCAGCGTACCCTTGCGGCGGCTGGTGGAATCGCGGGCAAACGGACTGTGCGAATACTGTCTGATCCATCAGACCGACACCTTCTTCGAGTGTCAAGTCGATCACATCATCAGCGAGAAACACGGCGGGCCCACTGACCCCGACAATCTCGCCTACGCCTGCGCCATCTGCAACCGTGCCAAAGGAACGGATATCGGCTCGATTGCACCAAGCACCGGACAGCTTACGAAATTCTTCGATCCGCGGCGCGATCACTGGGCGGACCATTTCCAGTTGAATGGGGTGCTGATTGAGCCACGTACTCCGGCAGGAGAGGTGACGGTCAAGATACTTGGTTTCAACGAAACCGAGCGGCTTCTCGAGCGAGAAGCCCTTCGTCAGATTGGCAGATATCCGCCCAAGGAGGCGGCGAGGCTCGTGGCGGCGGGTCAAGGCTGAAGGGCCAGTTGCGGTCGGATTTGACCGGCCCTTGGTTCAGGAGGGCGGCGAATGCCGATATTCGCCGATGCCGTTCCGCCTTTCGTCGAGGTCAGGGCACCTTGCCCAGGCCTTCGTCGAGTTTTTTTTCGCGTCCCGCGCCTGGCTCGCGCCCCCAGATACTCCTCGGTCATCAGGGCCGACGGCGCACAGGTGCGTCGATCTCGATATCGACTTCTCCGTCCAGGGTACGTCGATGGCGGGGGACGGGGAGCTCGCCGGACCAAGGTCAAAAGGACGACACTCTTGCTATCGTGAAGAGGTCATTCATGCTACAATGCGAGCCCGGAACACGAGAGGAGCAAGCGTGGGTTTGCCGTCCGATTGACACGCCCTCAAGGCAAACTTGTGATGAACGACCGTCCTTCCCTCGATCGTGACGAGCTGGCACACCTCTGCGACAAGCCCGGATTGGCCCCGCTGGCGGTCGAGGTGCTCTGGCATGCCGCTCGGGCCGAGTCGGCGGCGGCCTATCTGCACGAGGTGCTGTCGGCGATCCGCTCGACGACGGGCGGAGAATATGCCGCCCTGGTGACCGCCGTTGCCGACCGCTGGGTGCCGGCCCATCACTCGGGAAGCCCGCGCCCCCTGCCCGTCGATCTGCTGGCCGACGCGCTCGACCAGGACGCGGCCGGGTGCCGAGGCGGTTGGGTCGTCGTCCCCCTCGCCTTGCGAGGGAGCAAGGCCGAGGCCCTTGCCGTCTTTCATGCCGCGGAATCAGTGGCCAGCGACGGGCGGGCCAGGCTCTCGGAGCTTGCGCCCGTATTTCGGGCGGGGCTCGATACCGTCAGGGACCGCGACCTGCGCCAGCGCCGAGTCCGCCGGCTCGAAGCGATCCTCGACATCACCGGCCAGTGGAACCGAACCCGAGAGGTCGCGCCCCTGTTGACCGAAATGGCCGAGGCCGCCACGCGCCTGCTTGACGCCGACCGGGCAAGCATCTTCCTTTGGGACCGGCCGAACCACCTGCTCGTCGGCCGGCCCGCCCTGGGCGTCGAGGGCGGCGAATTGCGGATCCCCGACGACCGGGGCGTCGTGGGCCGGGTGGTTCAGACCGGCAAGCCCCTCCGAGTCGACGCCGCCACCGAGCCGAAACAGATCGACCGCCAGGTCGACTCGCAGCTCGGCTACGAGACCCGAACGCTCCTCTGCGTGCCCATGCGGGGCGGCAACGGCGAGATGTTCGGCGCCTTCGAGCTGATCAACAAGCGTCAAGGCAGTTTCACGCCCGACGACGAGGCCGCGTTGACCGAGCTGGCCGCCCACGCGGCCGTGGCCCTCGAAAACGCCCAGGACCGCGAAACCCTTCTGTTGACCAGCCGCCAGATGACCGAGCAGGCGGCCGGCCAGGTGCAGCTCATCGGCCAGAGCCCGCCCATCGAGGCCTTGCGGTCGATCATTCACCGCGTGGCCGACACCGATCTGGCCGTGCTCATCCTCGGCGAGAACGGGACGGGCAAGGAGGTCGTGGCCCAGTCGATCCACTACCTCAGCCGTCGCCGCGACAAGCCCTTCGTGGCCGTCAACTGCGCCGCGATTCCCGACACCCTGGCCGAGAGCGAGCTGTTCGGGCACGAACGAGGGGCGTTCACCGACGCGAAGGACTCGCGCCAGGGCAAATTCGAGCTGGCCGCCAAAGGCACGCTCTTTCTCGACGAGATCGGCGACCTGAGCCTCAACTGCCAGGCTAAGCTGCTTCGGGTGCTCGAGGAAAAGGTGCTCGTTCGCGTGGGAGGCTCGACGCCGATCCACACCGACGCCCGGGTGCTGGCCGCCACGAACCAGGATTTGTCGGAGATGGTCCGCCAGCGGCGCTTCCGCGAGGACCTCTACTTCCGCCTGAACGTGGTGACCCTCGATCTGCCTCCGCTCCGCGAGCGGCGGGGCGACGTGATGCTCTTGGCCAGGCACTTTCTGCAAGACTTCGCCAGGAAAGCCCGGCGCAAGATGCCCCAGTTCTCGGCCGAGGCGCGAAAACGCCTCGAAACGCACCCCTGGCCCGGCAACGTGCGCGAGCTTCGCAACCTGATGGAGCGGCTCGCCTATCTCTCGACCGAAGACCGCGTCGAGGCCGACGACCTGGCGTTCATTCTTTCGCCTCGCGGCGAAAGCCCGCTGGTGGCCGACTTCGACCAGCCCCTGCCGCAGGCCACCGCCGCGTTCCAGATCGAATACATCAAGCGGGCGATCGACCGGGCCGGCGGCAACATGACCCAGGCCGCCACCCAACTCGGCCTGCACCGCTCGAACCTCTACCGTAAGATGCGCCAACTCGGCATGGACGTTCCGAAATGACGACCCCATACGGGGCCGGCTTCAGGAAGTCTGGGGCGGCATGCCGTTACAGGCGTTCCGAAATCCGGGTATATTTGGACTTGTGTGCCTTTTTGCGGCGATTGCCGTGGGGCGACTTCCGCTGCGCCGTTGCCCTCCAGCGTGGGGGGCGAGAACCGACGAAAGGACGTGGCTTCGGTGCCTGAGAACCCCGTCACGATTGGCCCGTTTCGCTGCGGTGCTGGCCAGCCGCTACTGGTCATCGCCGGCCCGTGCGTGATCGAAAGCGAAGCGCTGACCCTGTCGATCGCCCGGCGCCTGAGGGAGATTGCCGACGAACTGTCGATCTCCCTGGTTTTCAAGGCGTCGTTCGACAAGGCGAATCGCACCAGTATCGACTCGTACCGTGGCCCGGGGCTCGAGGCGGGCTGCGCCATCCTGCAGAAGGTCAAGCAGTCGACGGGCCTGCCCGTGACGACCGATATTCACGAACCGCGGCAGGCCGCCCCCGCGGCCGCGACTTGCGACCTGCTGCAGATTCCGGCTTTCCTGGCTCGGCAGACCGACCTGCTCGCCGCGGCCGCCCGCACGGGCAGGCCCGTCCACGTGAAGAAAGGCCAGTTCCTCGCGCCTTGGGACATGGAGCACGTCGTCGGCAAGCTCGAGGCGTCGGGATGCAGCCGGGTGCTCTTGTGCGAGCGGGGGACCTTCTTCGGCTACGGGCACCTGGTCAACGACATGCGGGCCATTCCGCAAATGCAATCGCTGGGAACGCCCGTACTGTTCGACGCCACGCACAGCGTGCAGGAGCCGGGCGGGCTGGGCTCGAAGACCGGGGGAAACCGCCGGATGGTCGAGCCGCTCGCCCGCGCCGCCACGGCTTTGGGGGTCGACGGACTGTTCTTCGAGACCCACCCCGACCCCCCGAGCAGCCCAAGCGACGGGGCCAACATGGTCCGCCTGGACGAACTGGCGGCCCTTTTGGGGCGGCTTCTCGCCATTCGACACACCGTGGAGAACTTCTCGTGACGTGCCATCGCCCCCGACGACGAACATGGTCCGCCCGAGCCGCCTGCGCCCCTCTGTTGCTCGCCGCGGCGTTGGCGTCGACCGCCGGTTGCCGCGAACGCGATGGCCGGCCGCCTGCCGACGAGCGCCGCAACCCCGACGCCGAGCAGTTTCGGCAAACCGACATGGTCAAGAACTCCTTCCGGGTGATCCTCGACTACGAGCAGTACGCCGACGAGATGCTGCCTCAAGCGGTCAATCGTCTCGACGAATGGGCGAGGGACCAGAAGCCGTTGCCCGACTGGCGGCTCGATCCCATGGTGGCGAGGCTTCGTCCCGAGATCATCGAGGGGCTGGGGCTCGATCGGCTCGAGTTTCCCAAGAGCGACGGATTCGTCTTGCGCGAGGCGGTTTGGCTCCGCGACGTCTCGACGTGGGCGCGCGGCGACGCGGTCGACGACCTGCAATTGGCGGCCGCGCTATTCGACTGGACGGTCCGCAACATCCAGCTCGACTGGGCTCCCGGAACGCGAGGTCCCCAGCGCCCCACGCAGAAGCCTTGGGAGACGCTGCTGCTCGGGCACGGCACGGGGGATGAGCGGGCGGCCGTCTTCATCCTCATGGCCCGCCAGCAGCGGCTCGACGCGGCCTTGATCGCCGTGCCCCAGTCCGGCGACGACGCGCAGAAGAAGGTGCGTCCCTGGGCCGTGGGGGTCCTGATCGACGGCGAGATCTTCCTGTTCGATCCGAATCTCGGCTTGCCGATCCCCGCCCCGCAGGGCATCCGGCGCGACGCGGCGGGAGGGCTCCGCTTGCGGCCCGCCACGCTACGCGAAGTCGTCGACGACGCGGGCCTCTTGCGGCGGCTCCATGTCGGCGACGAGTTTCGCTATCCCTTCGACGAGGTCCGCGACGTCGCCGTGCTGCTCGAGGCATCGCCGAGCTTTGTCGCGCAACGCATGAAGCTGCTCGAGTCGCAGTTGACCGGCGACGAGACCCTTGTCCTCACCACCGAGCCCTCGAAACAGGCCGAGCGATTCCGGGCGTGCGCCCACGTGGCCGACGTCGATATCTGGCCCATGCCGTACCAGATCATCGCCGAGGAGAGCATGCTCGGACCGAAGCGGGCCCAGTGGCAGAAGGCTCAATTGACGCCTTTCCTTCTGGGGCTCAGCCGCATCGCCGTGTTGTGGAAGGCCCGGCAGTACCATTTCAAGGGCATCTTCGAGGGCGATGAGACGGCGACGACGTTTTACCAGCAGGCTCGGCCACCCGACAAGCAATTGGAGCGGGCCGACCTCAATCCGGCCCTAAAGGCGGCCTTGATTCAGGGCAAGATGGACGCCAGCTACTGGCTGGGGCTGATCGCCGTCCACCTGGGCAACGAGACGGCCGCCGTCGATTGGCTGGCGACAAGAACGATCGCGTACACGCCGCCTCCGGGTCCCTGGCCTCCCAACAGCCCCTGGGTCCCCGGTGCAAAGTACAATCTCGGGCGGTTGTACGAGTCGAAGGGCGACGTCGCCGAAGCGGTCGCCAAGTACCGTTCCGATGCCGACTCTCCGGCGCGCCACGGCAACCTCTTGCGGGCCCGGTGGCTCGAGTCGGGCGTCCTGTCCACACCGACCGAACAGCCAACCGCGAAACCCGCGGCCGGCCAAGGGCACGGCGAATCGGCCCCTGAGGCGCCGAGCGACCCCGTCGAGAAGCCGGCGGAAGAGCCCGCGGCCGACGTGCCTCCCGATGACCCGCCACCCGATCGGGCGGTCGAATCACCGCCCTAGGGCCGTTCCGCTTGCTTCGGCACGCCTCACGCGGTAGGATGATGGGCTTGAAATGTGTCAACGCCTGTCGAAGAAACGTCGGCAAAGGCCTACGCGTCGTCCAGGGCATCCGGTTGCCACAACGAAATGGTCGTGTTTGCGGTTCTACGAGGATCCGGAAGATGAAAGACGGGATCCATCCCAACTACGTCGAAACCAAGGTGACGTGCGGGTGCGGCAATTCGTTCACCACGCGGAGCACCCACGGCAAGGGCGAGCTGAAAGTCGACATCTGCAGCGCCTGCCACCCGTTTTACACGGGCAAGCTGAAGTACGTCGATACGGCGGGCCGGATCGAGCGATTCAAAAGCAAGTTCGCCGCCACGGGCTATGCCAGCCTGAAACGCGGCAAGAAGCAGGCGGCCCAGCCCGAAGCCAAAGACTCGTAGCGTCGCCGGCCACCCGCCCCTTGTTCGGGGGAAACGATTCCTCCGCTGGATCCGTCGGTCGTGCGATCGTCCCAGGGTGGCAAGTCTCCGATGCGCTCACTGCTCGATGAAAAGCTCCGTCGCTTCGAGGAACTCGAAAGACAGCTCCTCGACCCCGAGGTGTTGGCCTCGCCGCAGCGCATGTCGCTCGTGGTGCGCGAGCACGGCTCCCTGGCCAAGCTGGCCACGAAGTACCGCCGCTTCAAGCAGCTCAATGCCCAAATCCGGGAGGCCATGGAGCTGATTCGCGGGCACGATTTCGAGATGCGGGAACTGGCCGAGGCCGAGCTGCCCGGCCTCAAGGCCGAGCGCGAGGAGTACTGGAACGAGCTTCTCGACCTGACCATCGGCGGCGAAGACGCCAACCGCACGCGGTGCATCATGGAAATCCGCGCCGGCACGGGCGGCGACGAGGCGGCCCTGTTCGCCCGCGACCTCTACGAAATGTACAAGCACTACGCCGAAGACAAGGGCTGGAGGGTCGAAGTCCTCGACACCCGTCCCACCGAGCTGGGCGGCTTCAAGGAGATCGTGCTGGGGCTCGAAGGCGAGAGCGTCTACCGGCTCCTCCAGTTCGAGAGCGGCGGGCATCGGGTCCAGCGCGTGCCCGAGACCGAGGCCAAGGGTCGCATCCACACCTCCGCCGCCACCGTCGCGGTCCTGGCCGAACCCGAGGACGTCGAAATCGACCTCCGACCCGACGACTATCGCGAAGACGTCTACCACGCCAGCGGCCCGGGCGGACAGCACGTGAACAAGACGGCCTCGGCCATCCGTCTCACCCATCTCGAGACGGGTATCGTCGTCGCCATCCAGGACGAAAAGAGCCAGCACAAGAACCGCGCCAAGGCCCTGCGCGTGCTCAAAACCCGCCTCTATGAGCAGCGACGTGCCGAGGAAGAGAAGAAACGGGCCGACGAGCGCAAAAGCAAGATCGGCTCGGGCGATCGAAGCCAGAGGATCCGCACCTACAACTTCCCCGAAAACCGGGTCACCGACCACCGCATCAACCTGACCCTCTACAAGCTCGACGCCATCCTGGCCGGCAACCTCGACCCGATCATCGAGGGGCTGCTAGAATACGAACGCCAGGAGCAGCGGGCCGCGTTCGGCACGTTCGAGTGATCGGGTCGGCGCGACCGGGTAGGACGGATGGGCAATCCGTCTCACCCAAACGGACGCATTGGCGATTCGTCCCGCGGCGACGTGCCCCCTCGGACTGCCTGAAACGCGACCCGGAGCCGGAGATCGAGCGAACACGGAGCCGACATGCCCCCAACCGAAGTCTGGACCGTGGGACGTCTGCTCCAATGGACGACCGATTACCTCAGGCAGCACGGGTCCGACAGCCCCCGGCTCGACGCCGAGGTGCTCCTGGCCGAGGCGCTCCGCTGCGAGCGGATCATGCTGTACACCGCCTTCGACTCGGTGCCCGACGACGCGGTGCGCACCGCGTTTCGCGACCTGGTGCGCCGCCGAGCCGAGGGAACCCCCGTCGCGTACCTCGTGGGCCGGCGCGAGTTCTACTCGCTCTCGTTCCGCGTCACGCCCGACGTGCTCATCCCCCGGCCTGAGACCGAGTTCCTCGTGATCGCGCTGGTCGACCTGGCCCGAGAGCGGCCTTCGGGCGCCCCGATCGACGTTTGCGACGTGGGCACCGGCAGCGGCATCGTCGCCATCTGCGCGGCCAGGCACCTGCCGAACGTCCGGGTGACCGCGCTGGACATCAGTCCGGCCGCCCTCGATGTCGCCCGCGCGAACGCCGCCGACCACGGCGTCGAAGATCGCATCGAGTGGCTCGCAAGCGACCTGTTTTCGGCGGTCCCGCCGGGCCGCGAGTTCGATTTCGTGGTAAGCAATCCTCCCTACGTGACCGAGGCCGACATGGCGAGCCTGGCGCGCGACGTGCGCCAATACGAGCCGCGCGCGGCCTTGGTTGCCGGCCCGCGGGGCACCGAAATCATCGCGGCGTTGATCCCCCAGGCCGCCGAGCGGCTTCGCGAGGGCGGATACCTGCTCGTCGAAATCAGCCCCGGCCTCGAAGAACCGGTACGAGCCCTCCTGCGCGCCGACGGCCGCTTCGAGGTCGCCGACACGATCAACGACCTCGCCCGCCTCCCGCGCGTGGTTCGGGCGAAGCGAACGTGAGGTGCATCCGGTGTCTCCGTACACCAGGACGGGTCGAGCCTGGTTTTCACCTATCTTGGGTGGCCTGGCAATGGAGTCTTCCAGGAACAGGAATCGTCGAAAGAAGAGGCAAACGCGGAGGAATAACAAGCTACGAGCGAGATCGTCCCCGTGGCCGGATCGCACAGAGCCAAGGATGGCCTCTTGGTGACGACGGGAACGGTGCCTCCGCAAGGGAACAACGCCGATTTCCAGATCGTGGCTGGCTCCTTCCTCTTGCACCAGGGGATCCCGCTGGCGGCCGTGTTGCCGGCCGACACGTCGTGCCGCGGCAACCACGCAAACCCAACCGTCAAGGGAAGCCAACACCGACGCCTCGTCAGACCGAGGATCGGGATCGAGTCGATTACGGTCGCGCCGCGCCCTGCGACTTGACGAGGTAGTCGAGCACGTGGCGGAGCGTGGGGAAGTCGTCGAGCGAAAGGTCCTCCGACGGCTGCACGTCGAAATACTCGCCCAACTCGCCGAACAACTGGGCCTTCTTGATGCTGTCGATGCCCAGGTCGGCCTCCAAGTCGGCGTCCAACTCGACGATCTCGGCCGGATAGCCCGTGTGCTCGACCACGAAGTTCACGAGAAATCGCTCCAACTCGTTGGGGTCGAGCCCTGCCGAGGGTGCCTCGGTTGACGCCGTGGGAGCAACGCTTGGGGCGGGCTGCGACCTTGCCTCTGGCGCGGGAGCCGGCGCGGGCTGCGAAACCGCTTGGGGCGCGGGAGCCGCACCGGCGCCCTGCGACTTGACGAGGTAATCGAGCACGTGGCGGAGCGTGGGGAAGTCGTCGAGCGAAAGGTCCTCCGACGGCTGCACGTCGAAATACTCGCCCAACTCGCCGAACAACTGGGCCTTCTTGATGCTGTCGATGCCCAGGTCGGCCT
>Ga0334893_1001621_pt1 | contig 20382 bp, 21 predicted proteins | sample GraSluR3_MG_5_FD_207218 | JGI IMG/M metagenome (GOLD analysis project Ga0334893, IMG submission 207218) | Sludge microbial communities from methane-producing bioreactor in Wageningen University, Netherlands - Granular Sludge_09_05-R3 | ecosystem: Engineered > Bioreactor > Anaerobic >...
AAACTATTTATGGTTTACTATCCAGTTTTCAAAGTTCATCTTGTAAATCTTATTCCCTCTTTCGAGGCTGTTTGTTTCGCCCTCTTGCTGAGGACATGTATTAATATATCATGCCATCAGCAAGAGGTCAACACTTTTTTTAAAGTTTTTTTAAATAAGCTTTAATCTTTTAAATTTAGAATCAAATAATAATTATGATATATAATGAATGTATTCAATATAGTAATGAATTAACAATGACTATGTTTATAATAAAAATTCAAAATTTTTTATTTAAATACCTTTTTATATGGATATAATTAAATTAAGTTGATTATTCTAGATATAATTAAAAACAATTATAATATATTAGGACGGTGATTTTACTATGAAGATAATAATTGCAGATGATTCAAGTTTCGTTAGAACAATTGTAAATAAGTTGATTTCCACTGAGTTTCCAAATGCTCAAATCAAACTATGCACCAACGGAAAAGAAGCTTACGAAGCTTATATAGAAATGGAACCCGACTGGCTTATAACAGATTTACTTATGCCTGAAATGTCGGGTCAGCAACTTCTTAGCGCACTTAATGTTAATGGTAAAAAAGGAAAATATATAGTCGTTTCTGCTGATGTTCAAAAAGGAACAAAAGAAGAAGTTGAAAGCTATGGCATTGTAAAATTTATCAATAAACCTTTAAATCCAGATAAATTACAAGAACTTATTAATTTGATTAGAGGTGAATAGATTATGATTAATGAACTTCAAAAAGACTTGCTTAGAGAATATATAAATGTTTTTATCGGACAAGCTGCTAGTATGTTATCTGAGATAGCTAATCAAAGAGTAATTTTATCTGTTCCAGAAGTGGAAATTGTAAATATGGCTGAAGAAGAAGTTTTATCACACAATTTATTTTCTCATGGTCATATAGTTTCTTCTTCTATGAAATTTGGCAATGAATTTTCTGGAAGAGCTATGCTAATTTTTCCTGCAAAAAAAGCTAAGTTTTTAGTAGATGCTTGTATGGGGATGGAATCTGAAGAAGTGTTGGATGAAGAGTTTCATTTAATCGATACTGATTTCGATGTGCTAAAAGAAATAAGTAACGTGATTCTCAACTCTGTAATAGGTGAATTTAGCAATCTATTGGATACTACTGTTGAGTTTTCTATCCCAGATGTAGAACTACTATTCGTCTCAGAAAGCGAGCAAAAAATGTATTTAAAAAACGATATATATATGCTTATGCTTTACACTAGTTTTCAATTGGCCGAAGCGAAAATCGATGGTGTGGTTATAGTTGCTCTTGGTATGAATTCATTAAATAAATTGATTGATAAAATAAACGAGATTCTAGGTGATATATAAAATGACTAAATGTTTTTATGATCTTTTAGATAAACTTAAAATTGGTATAATTTTGTTAGATAGGCACCATCGAATAATTTTTTGGAACCAGTGGATGAGCAAGAAAACTGAGAAAACTGCAAGCGAAGTTTTAAGTATTTCTATAGAAGAAATTTCTCCAAAATTTGCTTCTTCTAAATACAGCTCTATCCTTGACTCTATATTCGAAACAGGTCAATCACGTTTCTTGTCAGGAGCAGTTCATGGTACTTTTTTTCAAAATTTCGAGCTCCAACCTGGTTATGATATAAAACAGAATTTACAAATAGAAAAAGTAGATGAACACACTCTCTTAATTCAGGTGGAAGATTTAACTGGGCATTATCAAAAAGTAAAACAACTTAGAAAATTTATAGACCATCTAGAAAAAGAAAACGATGAAATTAAACAAATGGAAGAAATATCTAGAAAAATAGCTATGCAAGATACTCTTACTCAATTGCCCAATAGGCTTAGTTTTTTAAATAGTTTAGAGCTTAAATTAAATGAACTTAAAAATACAAATTCTAAAAACATCTTAGGAGTGTTCTTTATAGATTTAGATGATTTAAAAAAAATAAACGATACTTATGGTCATAAGGTAGGCGACGAAATATTAATAGAGTTTGCAAATAGAGTTTCTACTTCCTTGAATTCTATTAACTCTAAGAGCTTTATTGCTAGACTTGCTGGAGATGAATTTGTGTTTTATAGCGAATCTGATTCTGGAATCGCAAAATTTAATTCTCAGGCTGAAATTGTTTTAGACAAAATAAATTTACCTTTTAATATAAAAAATCTCATCCCTTTAAAAATAAGAGCATCCATAGGAATTAGTGTATTTCCATATGACGCTACTACGGTTGAAGATTTACTGGATAAAGCTGATAAGGCTCTATATATGGTAAAAACTTCAGGAAAAAATAACTATGAATTTTATAAACATCCATAGTTATAAATCTTTGAATATTGTTTAAATTTTATTTTTTATAAGACACTAGCTTAGCCCTTTATTTGCAAGTGCTAAGCTTTGTTAATTTTCTATCTAACATTTCCTTTTATTAAATGTTAAATTGTTTGAAATTTCAAATTTATTATTGAAATTTATAGTTAATCTTGCTATACTTTACTGTAACAATGTTGAAAAGCTTATAAGAAACGTTTTCTTTTAAATTTGATTCATTGTACTATAACAATTTTGCAAGGGAGGAATGAAAATGAAAGAAGGCAAGGTAAAACGTGATGCCACGTTATTTGAAGCACTTATTCCCATATTAGTACTTATTGCTGTATTAGTTCCATCTATAATGATTTACGAAGAGTCTCCTCACATACCAATAGTAATAGCTGCTATGATTGCTGCTACTGTTGCAACAACTCGTTTAGGATACACTTGGAACGAATTAGAGGAAGGCGTATTAAAAACTATAAACATGGGTATGCAAGCCATCATAATACTGATGATTATCGGTATGATTATCGGAACATGGATACTTAGTGGTGTTGTTCCTACAATGATTTACTATGGTTTACAAATTCTATCTCCAGGTATCTTCCTGGTTGCAACTGCACTAATTTGTGCTGTTGTTTCTTTAGCAACTGGTTCATCATGGACTACTGCTGGTACTGTTGGTATCGCACTTTTAGGTGTAGGCCAAGGTATGGGAATGCCAGCTCCTGTAGTAGCTGGGGCTATCATCTCTGGAGCATATTTCGGAGACAAAATGTCACCTCTATCAGATACTACTAACCTAGCACCTGCTATGGCTGGTTCTACTCTATTTGATCATATTCGCCATATGGCATATACTACAGGACCTTCTCTGCTTATAGCTCTTGTTATTTATGGAATTATAGGTGCAGGATATGCAGGAAAAGAGTTAGATACTGTACAAATCCAAGAAATCCTTACTACACTATCATCAAGTTTTAATATTAATTTATTACTTCTTATCCCTCCAGTATTAGTTATCGCTATGGTTGTATTCAAGGTTCCAGCTATTCCTGGACTTATAGGCGGTGTGGTACTAGGTTGTGTATTTGCTGTAATGTTCCAAGGAGCAGATTTTGGAGCTATCCTTTCAGCTTCAAATGATGGTTTCGTATCAGAAACTGGTATAGTTCTTATAGACGACTTACTTACTCGTGGTGGTATGCAGGGTATGATGTGGACAGTTTCTCTTATCCTTTGTGCATTATCATTTGGCGGTATATTAGAATCAACTGGAATGCTTGCTGTTATAGCTGGAAGTATTTTAAAACTTGCTGTAAATACTGGACTTCTTGTTGTTGCAACTGTTCTTTCATGCTTCACAGTTAACGTAATTACTGGTGAGCAGTATCTTTCAGTTGTAATCCCTGGAAGAATGTTTAAAGATGCTTATGCAGAAAGAGGTTTAGCTCCTGTTAACCTTTCGAGAGCACTTGAAGACTCTGGTACTATTACTTCTCCGCTTATTCCTTGGAATACCTGCGGTGCATTTATGTATGGTACTCTAGGAGTTCACCCATTTGCCTATGCTCCATATGCATTTTTAAATCTTATAAATCCATTTGTATCTATTTTCTATGGATTTACAGGAATAACAATGATTAAAATGACTGAAGAAGAAAAAGCTGCGTACGCTGAATCAAAACTTCACGTCTAATAAAAATTATTAATGTATTCATTCATAGAGCTGCCCGATTTAAGGGCAGCTCTTTTGCCATGAAAATGCTTTTGTTTTAAGGAGGTATTCATAATGAAACTGACATATTTAGGTCATTCCGCCTTTATTATAAAAACTGATAAATACAACATTATTATTGACCCATTTGTAAAGGATAACCCACTTTGTAAGTTAGAGCTTTCTGAGCTTCCTAAAATCCACTATATCTTAGTAACACATGGACATTCAGACCATCTAGGTGATACCGTAGAAATTGCAAAACGCCATAACAGTAAAGTGATTTGTAATTTTGAAATAGCTTTATATCTGGATAAATACAATATAGATTATCACGCTATGCACATAGGCGGACGTGTAAATCTCGATTTTGGAAAGGTAAAGATGACCCCTGCTATTCATGGCTCATCAATAACTGAAAGTACTCATATAATTTATGCTGGACTTGCTTGTGGTTTCTTGGTAGAAATAGATGGTGTAAAACTTTATCACGCTGGTGATACTGCTCTCACTTATGATATGAAACTACTGGAAAGAGAGGCTATAGATTATGCAATGCTTCCTATAGGCGGAAACTTTACTATGGATTTAGAAGATTCTCTTCATGCTCTAGAATTAATACGCCCTAAAAAGGCAATTCCTATGCATTACAATACTTTTAACCTTATAAAGGAAGATCCTACTAAATTTAAGAGCCCTCTATGCGAAGTAGTAGTTATGAAGCCTCATGACACGATAGAAATTTAATTGTATAAAGAAAAATATTATTCTAAAAAAACTATATAAATAAGCCTGTTAAATAGTCTAATTGGCTATTTAACAGGCTTATTTTAGTTTAATTTTCAAATTGTTTCTATGTTTTTCTTTTTAAGTAAATTAATTAAAATCTTATCCCAAAGTACAAATATTGATTTTAACATTGGTACTCCCATAAGCATCCCCAGTGCTCCAAAGAATCCTCCGCCTATCATTATAGCTAGGATAATATAAAAAGGCGATATCCCTACCTTGTCTCCTAATATCTTTGGTCCCAAAATAATCCCATCAAATTGCTGAAGAACAATTATAAACAAAGTTACCCATAGTGCTTGGATTGGGCTGTAAAATAAAGTTATTACCACTGCTGGAACAGCTCCAATAAATGGTCCAAAATAAGGTATCATATTAAATATTCCAACTACTATACTAAGAAGTAGAGCAAATCTTACTTTTAGTAATGACAAACCCACAAAACATAATAATCCTATTATTATGGAATCAATTAATTTTCCTACAAAGAAATTCGAAAATATTTTATTAACTTCGCTACCAAAATCAATAGTTTTTTCTGCCTTTACTTTTCCTAAAAATGCATAAAGATTTTTCTTTATCCCCCTAATAAATTTCTCTTTATCTGCTAGTAGATATACTGATATTACTAAACCTAAAAGCATCTTTGCCAGACCTGATGTAACTCCTATAACACTAGATACTACTCCAGTTAATGTAAGATTCAAAAAATCTACAGCTCCGTTAAATATCGAATCTAGGTTATTAAAAATATAAGTATTTATTCCAAGTTGCTCTAGCAATTCATAATCTAAAACCTGTCTACTTATCCATTTTTCTGTAGCATCTATATAACTTGGGAGTTTTTCTATTATCTCAGTTATATTTTTTACTATAACAGGGGTTACTATAGTAATTGCCAAAGTTAATATTCCAACAAAAAGAATATAAACTAAAATCAAAGAAATAGGCCTTGTTATTCTTTTATCTAATTTTTCCAATGTAACCATCAGTGGATTTAGTATATATGCAGTAGCAAAAGCCCAAAAAAAAGGCGACAGTATAGCCCAAAGTATTCCTAGTTGCTCCAAAAAATACTTGTGATTGTCAATAATTTTGTACATAACAAAAGCAATCAATAAAACAAAAAAGATGTTTAAATTATCTTTTTTAAATGGCAATCCTATCCCTCCTAAGAACTCATATTAACAAGTATAATATATTATACGATAGAAAAATTATTTTACTATAGTTTTATAATAAATTTAATCAATTTATAATTTTTAAATTCTCTTATTCCTAGTATAATGATTATATTGCGATATCATGCACATAAAAGGAGAATAATATGAATAGAAAAGTATTAATTCTTTCAGCATCTACAGGTGGTGGTCATAATAGAGCTGCCAGAGCTGTTCAAGAAGAAGTTGAAAAATTAGGTTTAGAATGCAAAATAGTAGACTCTCTTAAATTTGTAAGTCGTATGGTAGATACTGTAATTTCTAAAGGCTATGAAACTTCAGCTTTGTATACCCCTAAAGCATATGGAGGTATGTATAGAATTTCTGACACCAAAGTTATTCGTAAAGGTATGGATAAGAATCTGCTACTTAAATTTATAACCAAACGCTTATGGAAACTCATTCAATTAGAACAACCTGACTATATCATAGGAACCCACCCTTTTCCTGTTATGGCAGTTTCAAAACTAAAAGAACATGGATATACTATGCTTCCTCTTTATTCTATTATAACAGATTACACTATACACAGTGCTCATATTGCTAAAGAAGTTAATGCCTATATAGTAGCTGATGAATACATGCAATCTCTATTAGAAAAAGAAGGCGTTGATTCAAAAAAAATCTATCCTTATGGAATCCCTATAGAAAAAAGATTCTTGGAAATTATAGATTCTAAAACCACTAGGGAAGATTTTAATCTAAAAGATAAATTTACTATCATGCTTATGGGTGGAAGTTTTGGAGCTGGAAATATTATCGATGTCCTGTCTGACTTGCTTAAAATAAAGGAGGATATTCAAATAATAATCGTCTGCGGAAGAAACAGTACTCTTTATTCCAAAATAGAAAGATACTTGCAAACATATAACAAAACTAAAGACATCTTGCTTTTATCTTTTACTGACAAGATGAATGCCCTTATGTCGGTTAGCGATTGTATCATAACTAAGCCCGGTGGCCTTACTACTACAGAATGTATTTTAAAAGAGCTTCCTATGATTATTCCTTTTTTTATACCTGGTCAAGAAAAAGATAATTTAGATTTTCTGCTAAACAATGGTCTCGCCATTAGACCTACTAGTACATTTCCAATTGATATAGTAGTTAAAACACTCTATAAGCATCCAGAAAAACTAGAAAGAATAAAATCATCAATGCGTATAGAAAAAAAAGATGCTTCTGCAGAAAAAATCGCTTCACTATTTGAATAAAAATCTAAAGCCGAGCATAGAAACTGCTCGGCTTTTCTTATTTTGAATATAAAATTTAAAACCTTTAAATCTTAAAACTCAAAATCATCATAATCTGGCTCATATGGGTCTTCTTCGTAATCATATTGAAAACCTTTTTGATGATTTTTAAATGCTTTTAGAGGTTTATGCTTAAACTCATTTTTCTTCTTTGTAGATAGCATTTTTTCCAAATGATCTTCAAATTCATCTACTTTCTTTTTTGATTTGGCACTTAAACTCTTGTTTCTCTTTTCCTTTAAAGCACTATAAGTTTCAAAATCAACACTATTTTTCATTTTTTGCCCCCAAAAATCCTTTCTAAATATAAATATATACATTAATAAATTCCCCTTTATTATAAAAGAATAATCTGATAAATTCAATATTTTTTGCTATGTTTTCAATGTATTTTACTCTAAAATTTTTATTTTCAAAAACTGTGATTTGAATCACTGCATTTAATTTAAAAAATGAATATACTCTATCATTATAATAATGTTTATTTTAGATACATAACTCAAGGAGATGATTATATGGAAAATTGGCAAGGGTTTAACAAAGGAAATTGGACTGAAAAGGTAGATGTAAGAAACTTTATTCAGCTTAACTATACTCCATACACTGGAGATGAAAGCTTTTTAGCTGACTCGACATCAAAGACAAAGCAGCTTTGGAATAAAGCAGAAGCAATGATTAAAGAAGAAATACAAACTGGCAAGGTTGATATAGATACTGATAGATTCTCAAGTATAGCTGGATACGAGCCTGGATATCTCGATAAAAACAACGAGCTTGTAGTGGGATATCAAACTGATGCTCCTTTAAAAAGAATAGTAAATCCTTATGGTGGCTATAGAATGGTACATGATTCATTAGAGGCTTATGGCTTTGAAATGAATAAAGAGTTAGAAAGCTCATTTAATGCTTTTAGAAAAACACATAACCAAGGTGTATTCGATGCTTATACTGATGAAATGAAAGCTGCTAGAAGCGTGGGACTACTTACTGGACTTCCAGACGCCTATGGAAGAGGCCGTATCATAGGAGACTATAGAAGAGTAGCACTTTATGGAATAGATTTTTTAAAAGCAGAAAAAATCAAAGATAGACAAAATCTAAAAGGGCATGCCTGCGCTGCTACTATACAGCTAAGAGAAGATATCTCTGAGCAAATCAGAGCTCTAGATGATATCAAGGCTATGGCAGCAGCTTATGGCTACGATATTTCAAAACCTGCTAAAAATGCTCAAGAAGCAGTTCAGTTCCTATATTTTGGATACCTTGCAGCAATCAAAGAAAATAATGGAGCTGCTATGTCCCTAGGAAGAAACACAGCATTTTTAGATATTTATATAGAAAGAGATATGAAAGCTGGCATCTTAACAGAAATGCAGGCTCAAGAATTAATGGATCAGTTTGTAATAAAGCTAAGAATGGTAAGACATCTACGTACTCCTGACTATAATGATTTATTTGCTGGAGATCCTAACTGGATAACAGAATCAATCGGTGGAATGGGAGAAGATAATAGAACTCTAGTTACCAAAACTGCTTACAGATTCCTTCATACTCTTACGACATTAACTCCTGCCCCAGAGCCAAATATGACAGTGCTTTGGTCAGAAAATCTTCCAGAGGCTTTCAAAAAATATTGCTCAAGAATGTCAATCGAAACAGGTTCTATTCAGTACGAAAACGACGATATCATGAAGCCTATATATGGAGATGACTATGCAATAGCTTGCTGCGTGTCTGCCATGAGAGTAGGAAAAGAAATGCAATTCTTTGGAGCTAGAACTAATCTAGGAAAAGCTCTTTTATATGCTATAAACGGTGGAGTAGATGAGCTTAAAAAAGCTAAAAATGGTCGTCCAATCAAGCTGATAGAAGGTGTTAATGCAATTACAGGCGATGTACTAAGCTATGACGAAGTAAAAGAAAACCTAGATAAAGTAATGGAATACCTAGCCGAGCTTTATGTAGACACAATGAATACTATCCATTATATGCATGACAAATATGCTTATGAAAAAGGTCAAATGGCTCTTCACGACAGCAAGGTGCATAGATATATGGCATTTGGCGTTGCTGGAATTTCAATAGTTGCTGACTCTTTAAGCGCTATCAAATACGCTAAAGTTAAGCCTATCAGAGATGAGCACGGAATTGCAATTGATTTCGAAATCGAAGGCGACTTCCCTAAATACGGAAATGATGATGACAGAGTAGACCAAATAGCTGTAGATGTAGTTACAAAATTCAGTAATGAGCTAAAGAAAACTCCAACCTACAGAGATGCTGAGCATACCTTATCAGTGCTTACTATAACTTCAAATGTAGTATACGGAAAGAAGACAGGCTCTACTCCAGACGGACGTAAAGCTGGAGAGCCATTTGCTCCAGGAGCAAACCCAATGCACGGAAGAGATGAAAACGGGGCTCTTGCATCACTTAACTCTGTTGCAAAATTGCCTTACTGCGAAGTATGCCAAGATGGTATTTCAAATACTTTCTCAATCATCCCTTCAGCACTCGGAAAACAAGAATCAGAAAGAATAAACAACCTAGTTGGAATTATGGATGGATATTTTGCACAAAAAGCCTTCCACTTAAATGTAAACGTACTAGACAGAAGCTTATTAATAGATGCTATGGAAAATCCAGATAAATACCCTACTCTTACAATTCGTGTATCTGGATATGCCGTGCACTTTAACAGACTTACTAAAGAGCAAAAGCTTGAGGTTATTAACAGAACTTTCCACAAGAGTGCTTAAATTTTACTATCGAAAGGAGATATTATGATGCAGGGAAGACTACATTCAATAGAAACTATGGGGCTAGTAGATGGTCCAGGAATTAGAACTATATTTTTTCTGCAAGGCTGTCCTCTTCGTTGTGCCTATTGTCACAATCCAGATAGCCAAAGCATGTTCTCTCAAAAACATATATCTCCTGAAGAAGTACTAAAGACTGCTTCAAAATATAAAGTTTACTACAACAGAACTGGTGGAGGCGTAACCTTTTCTGGTGGCGAGCCTCTGCTTCAAGGTGAATTTTTAGTAGAAACCTTAAAGCTTTTAAAGGAGAATGGCTTTAACACAGCTATAGATACTAGTGGCTATGGAGATTCAAAATACTACGATGATATATTAAAATACACCGATGTGGTTCTACTTGATATCAAGCATTTTGACTCTCCTGGCTATAAAGCCCTAACTGGTAAACCTATGAATGGTTTTTATGAGTTTGCTTCTAAGCTAGATAGTTTTAAAGGAAAGGTATGGATTCGCCATGTAATGGTTCCAGGCCTAACAGATAACGAAACTGCTATAAATAAACTATTTCATGAAATTGCTCCTTTAGCTCATATCATAGAAAAAATAGAAGTTCTTCCCTATCATAAAATGGGACTCGAAAAATACGAAAAGCTTGGAATGACTTATACAATGGCTGACGTAGAAGAGATGAACGAAGACAAAGCTAAATACTATGAGAATCTTTTAAATAGTATGTTACTTGAAGAAAAAGAAGAAGTCCTTGCCCGCAAAAATATTATTTAGTATACTACAATATAAAGTTTATAATACTAAATTTTATCTAAAGTAGGTGATTGTTATAAGACAGTGCGCTCTAGGCAATATTCCTTGTGAAGTATGCAAAGGCAAGGCATGTATCAAAAGAACTCCTTTATTATCCAGTCTTAATAGACAGGAAATAGAAAAAATTTCTGAGGGAGTAATTTTTAAGGACTATAAAGCTGGAGAAATGATTTTTTCTATAGGAGAAAAGGCAGACAAGCTATATATAGTATGTTCTGGAAGAATGAAAATTTATAAATATCTCTCAAATGGCCATGAACAAATATTATATATTTATTCTCCAGGTGATTTTATAGGAGCTTTTAATCTCTTAAAAGAAGATGAATTTGAGTTTAGCGCAGAGGCTCTAGAAGATATGACAGTCAGCTGCTTATCTAAAGATACGTTTGATCAAATAATTTTAAAAAATCCTACAATAACTCTAAAAATCTTGGAAAAATCCTATGAGAGAATCAAAGCAGTTGAGAGATTAGTTGAGAGGCTATCTGTAAGCAGTGCTGATGCAAAGGTTGCAGGACTTTTATTAAACCTTATAAATGATTTTGGAACAAAAGATGATAGAGGTATCATGCTTGGGCTTTCCATAAACCGAGAAGAAATGGGAAGCTATGCTGGAATATCAAGAGAAACTATGACTAGAAAGCTCAAACTATTTAAAGAGTTAGGCTATATAGATTTCATAGGAAACAAAAAAATACTCATACTAGATGAACAAGCCCTAAGAGACCTACTTTAAACAAGTCTTATGGCTTGTTTATTTTTTTGTCTAGACACATCTCCTGTTTATGTTATAATATTCCCATTAGTATTTTTCTAGCTTACTATTGTGTTTCATGCAAATACATTTAGTCGGTAAAATACTAAAATTATAACTACGGAATATAATCAAGGGGGATATCACAATGTATAAGGGCTTAATTGATAACTACAGAGAATTTTTTAATTTTAATAAAGAAACGGTTCCTGTGACCTTAAATGAAGGCAGGACGCCACTGATTCGAGCAAATAATCTAGAAACCCTTCTAGGTATAGATATAGAGCTTTATTTTAAATTCGAAGGACTTAATCCTACGGGCTCCTTTAAAGACCGTGGTATGACAAGTGCAGTTACAAAGGCTGTAGAAGACAATAGCAAGGCTGTAATTTGTGCTTCAACTGGAAACACATCTGCATCAGCTGCAGCCTATGCTGCTAGAGCAGGCCTTAGATCCTATGTTATTATTCCAGATGGAAAAATAGCTAAAGGCAAGCTAGCTCAAGCTGTAGCCTACGGCGCTACTATACTTGCAATAGATGGAAATTTTGATGTGGCGCTAGATATGGTTAAGGAAATTTCAAGCAAGCACCCTATAACTATGGTAAATTCACTTAATCCTCATCGTATAGAGGGGCAAAAAACTGCTGCCTTTGAACTCTGCGATGATTTAAAAGTAGCTCCAGATTATTTATTTATTCCAGTTGGAAATGCAGGTAATATCACAGCTTACTGGAAAGGCTTTAATGAATATCATAAAGCTGGAAAAATTTCGAATCTGCCTCAGCTTATGGGCTTTCAAGCATATAACAGTGCTCCACTAGTGCTTGGCCATCCAGTTTCAAATCCAGAAACTGTTGCTACAGCTATAAGAATAGGCAATCCAGCTAGTGGTGATAGAGCTCTTGACGCTATAAAAGAGTCAAACGGAAATATAGATAGAATTAAGGATGAGGATATTTTAAAAGCTCAGTTTTTACTTTCTACATCAGAAGGAATATTTGCTGAGCCAGCTTCATGCATATCTCTAGCTGGTCTTATTAAGGCTACGGAAGAGGGCCGTGTAAACCAAGGCTCAAAAGTAGTCTGCGTACTAACTGGAAATGGTCTAAAGGACAGTGACATCATACTAGACAACCCTTATGAATATGCTACCTTAAAATCTGATTATAAAGTCATAGAGGATTATATTTTAAGGGGGAATAAGTGATGTTTAAAGTAAAAGTACCTGCAACAAGTGCAAATATGGGACCAGGCTTTGACTGCATAGGGATAGCACTGGATTTATACAACGAAGTAGAGGTTTATGAATCAGATAAACCACTTCATTTTATATGGGAATGCGAGGAAGAGGAAGTTCCTGAAAAAGAAAACTTCATTTATACAAGCATGATGGATGTATTTAAGGAGCATGATTTTCCTATTCCAAATGTAAAGGTTATAGCTAGAAAATGCAATATACCAATGGTAAGAGGACTCGGTAGCAGTTCCGCTGCTATAGTAGCTGGACTAACTCTTGCCTATGCTCTTATGGGAAAAGACTTTGACAAGGATTTACTAGCTTATAAAGCCTGGGTAATAGAGGGACATCCAGATAATGTAGTTCCTTGCTTTTTAGGTGGTATGACTATTTCTGTAATGGATGAGGGAAAGCCCTACACTACTCATGTTCCTATAGAAGACAGGGTGAAATTTATGGCTGTTATTCCTCCTTACAAAACAGAAACCAAGCAAAGCAGAGAAGTTCTACCTAAAGACTACACAAGAGCAGATTGCATCCAGAATGTGTCTAGAGCTTCTATGATGATTAATGCCTTTAACTTAAAGGATTATCATCTGCTTAGAACGGCTTTTGGCGACAGGATTCATCAGCCTTATCGCCTGCCTCTTTTAAAGGATGCTTCTTATGTATTTGAGCTTTTCAAAGAAAATGGTGCAATCGGAGAATTTATGAGTGGTTCAGGCTCTACACTAATGGGAGTATTTTTAGATGATTGTCAGGATAGAAAGCTTGTAATAGAGGAAAAGTTAAAAGCTATTGACCCTTTATTTAGAGTAGAATTACTAAATGTTGATAGAACCGGAGTAGTGCTTTCTAAGATTTAAATCAAATTTCAGTTTAATAGGTTTCAAATTCTCCTAAACGAGGTATCATTTTAATGAGGAAGAAGGTGAAACTATGGACACTAAAAAACGCAAGCTATCAAAATCCCACTACAATTTTTTATCATCTGAGCTTAAATATTTGAATAATAAACAAATACTAACTGAATCTCAGGTTCAAAGCTCTTTAGATATGTATGAATCTCATTCACCCTATAGCTTTACTAGAGTTATCTTAAGTATTGCATCAGTACTGATTGGGCTAGGTATTTTAACGTTTATCGCTAGTAACTGGGAAGATTTAACTGCATGGTTTAAATTTATTTTAGTGCTAATTTTTCTAGCTTTATCTAGCTTTGCTTCACTTGCAACCGAGGAAAGCTATCCTAAAACCTCCAGAAGCTTACTATATTTGACTGTTCTTATATTCGGAGGAGGAATATTTTTAATTCAGCAGATATTCAACTTAACCTTCCAAAGTACAGCTGAGCTTCTAATTTGGGGACTTGCTATACTTCCTATAGCTATAGTCTACAAAGATTTGGTTATACTAGTTGCATCTCAAATGCTTATATTTTCATTTTTAGTAACCTATGACATGCCTATTTTTGCTTTGATTTTACTCTTTGGTATATATTTCGCTTTATACCACAAGCTAAATTATGCTCACGGCGAAAATTTCCTATCTAGCTTAGCTTTTGTTATATCAGCGCTTGGCTTCTTGATGAAGCTAAACATAGTCTTAGAAGTAGATGAGCATTTAATATTTGCAAGCTTCTTTATATTAGGCTTAGTCATGGTATATCTTAAAGACATCAAACCATATGCTGTAGCTGTAATAAATTCAATCGGAGTGCTTGTAATTTTAGTTTCTGGAATATTTTTAACTATAGATTCGACCTATTATCTTTTAAAACCAAACGACGAAATGATAGCTCTAGGCTTTGCATTTTTCTACAGTTTACTTTTGTTATATTGGCTTAAAAAAGGCAAAATTTACTCCATCCTACTAATATGCAGTATTATTCTTAGATATTATTTTGACCTTACTTTAAAATTTGCATCTAAGTCCCTCGTTTTTATAGTAGCTGGTTTAATCTTAGGAGCTTTTGGCTTCTGGTTTGAAAAGCAGCGAAGAGAGGGGGTATCTAAAGATGACTATTAAAAATTTAGATAAAAAGAAACTCCTTGCTCTTGGACTTTTGTTTTTGATATTAATAGGATTTGGCTCTATTCATCTAGTTGCTGAAAATTATGGAAAATCCTTATATCTTGAAACTGTTCCTTACGACCCAGTTGATTTGTTTAGAGGAGATTATGTAAATTTGCAATATGAAATTGAAAATCTCGATATGGATTTAGTTGACAAATCCATGTACGAAAAGGTAAATGAATCTGGAAATATCTATTATAAAATACACGACGATGCTGTATATCTAATATATGAAGAAGATTCTAATCCTCTTAAGGCTATCTCCCTTGTCCCTGATAGACCTAGTGGTTCAAATTATATTAAAGCAAAGCTTTACTATATAGATGAATATGCTAAGAAGGCAAGACTGAGCATAGGTTTAAATAGATTTTATGTACCTGAGGGGACTGGAACAAAACTTGAGAATTTATCAAGACAAGGTAGACTAGTTGTAGAAATTAAGAAACTAGGACCTTTCTATACACTAAAAGATATTTCAAGGATAGAAGAAAAATAGAATGAATGATATTTTAAAATATACTCTCAAAATTGATATTGTAATCTAAATTACTTATCAATTTGAGAGTTTTTTTAGTAAGTACTCTAGTAAAATCAAAATACTTTATATAAAGTACTACTTCTTAATTTAATTGTAAACCTATTAATTTTATAGGTTGACTATATGTTGCTAATCTCTTATAATTAAAGCAGAATTATTTAGCTATTATATTTTTTAAAATTTTATTGCTTAAAGGAGACTACTATGAAAAATGTCAGAGAATTAGTATTGGTATCGTTATTTGCAGCAATCACTTGCATACTATCTATTGTATCTATTCCGCTTCCTTTTACTCCAGTCCCTATAACTCTACAGCTTCTTGCAGTTACTATGTCTAGTGCTGTTCTAGGTAAAAGACTGGGATTTTATTCGCAAGCTGTTTATACGCTTTTAGGCGCTGTTGGCCTTCCTGTATTTGCAGGTGGCAAAGCTGGTTTTTCTGTACTATTTGGGCCTACAGGTGGATACATATTTGGTTTTATGGCGAGTGCCTTTGTCATAGGATGGCTAATTGAAATCTTTGCATCAAAACAACAAAACCCAAAGGCTGAGTATATGACTATACTTTTTAGTATGGTAGCAGGGCTTCTCGTTATCTATACCTTTGGGGTAATTCAGCTTATGTTAGTTGCTAAGCTTTCTTTAATCCAAGGTTTATTAGGAGGAGTTACCCCATTCATACTTGCCGATATAATCAAAATCGCTTTGGGTTCTTCTGTTGCATATTCAGTTAGAAAATCTCTTATAAAATCATCACTTATACTTAGCTAGATTCTAGCTACACCAGTTTTTATTGCAGCCTCTGCTACAGCTTTTGCTACCTGCTTTGCTACCTCTTTATCAAGAGCGTCCGGAATTACATATTCAGGACTTAGCTTATCTTCAGGTATTATATCAGCTATGGCATAGGCTGCTGCTATTTTCATCTCTTCATTAATATCACTTGCTCTCACATCTAGAGCTCCTCTAAAAATCCCTGGAAATGCAAGTACATTATTAATTTGATTAGCAAAATCTGAGCGGCCAGTTCCTACTACTTTAGCTCCTGCTGATATCGCAATATCAGGCATAATTTCTGGGACTGGATTTGCCATTGCAAATATAATCGAATCTTTTGCCATAGATTTAACCATAGGTTCATTTACCATATCTGCCGCAGATACTCCTATAAATACATCAGCATCCTTCATTGCATCTTCTAAAGTCCCTGTAATCTGATGAGGATTAGTTATCTTGCATAGCTCATCTTTTAACCAGTTTCCTCTTGTATCCACATTTTTATGTAATATTCCTTTTGTATCACAAATTATTATATTTGTAGCTCCTAAGCCAAGTAGCATCTTAACTATAGCACTTCCTGCCGCTCCTGCTCCATTTATTGCTATTTTAAGCTCACTCATGGATTTATTTACTAGCTTTAAAGCATTGATTAGACCTGCGCACACTACGATAGCTGTTCCATGCTGATCATCATGAAATACTGGTATATCTAGTTCTTTTCTCAGTCTTTCCTCTATTTCTATACATCTAGGAGCAGAAATATCCTCTAGATTTATTCCTCCAAATGTAGGTGCTATCATTTTAACTGCTTTAATTATCTCCTCAGTGTCTGTAGAGCTAAGGCAAATAGGAAAAGCATCTACATCTGCAAAGGCTTTGAATAGTATTGCTTTGCCTTCCATAACAGGTAGCCCTGCCTCAGGACCGATATCGCCAAGACCAAGCACTGCTGTTCCATCCGTAACAACTGCTACAAGATTTCCCTTTGAAGTATATTTGTAAACATCTGATTTGTTTTGATTTATTTTTCTACATGGCTCAGCAACTCCAGGAGTATAAGCTGTACTCAAATCATCCCTAGATTCAAGCTTCACCTTGCTTGCTATACTTATCTTACCTTTGCTCTTTTCATGTAGCTCTAGTGCCATTTTGTTATAGTCCTTCAACGTTATATCCCCTCTCAAATGTTTATTCGAATTAAAACGTATTGTAAAGTGTGTCATAAAAATTTTATTTTGAAATATTAGACTTAAGCTTTTTATATTTTAACACAAATATTTCATTATGATTACATATGTTTATTATGATAGTTTGTACCCATTAACTTTTATACTTATTAGATTTATAATTATATTATATGCGAAATAAAGCAAAAGGAGAAACTATCATGAACTTATCTATTCGAGAAGGCATCTTCTCAGATTTCGAACATATAACTCTTTTAAATAGAACTGAAATGGGATTAGAGACTCCTCTTTCACAAACAAAAATGGCTTTAGGAAAAATTCTCTCAGACCCTAAGCACAAACTATTTGTCGCAACCATAGATGAAGATATTGTGGGTTATGTTCATGCAAATGATTATGATTCACTACTTGAGCCTCCTATGAAAAATATAGTTGCTTTAGCTGTTTCTTCTAAATTTCAGCATACTGGTGTAGCAAAACAATTGATTCATGCTGTGGAGCTTTGGGCTATGGACACAAGTGCCGCAGGTGTTAGATTGATATCAGGTGAAACAAAAGTAGATTCAAGGTCATTTTATCACTCTTGTGGCTATAGTGGCGACAGACACCAAATTAAACTCAAAAAAGTTTTTTTAAATAATTATAGATAAAACTCCAAATTAATTTGATAAGTTAGATATAATTAAGTTTTTGTTAGATTTTGCCGAGATATATTCTATATAATAAAAGGAGTAGTTATTATGGCCAATATTACAAATTCCATTAATAAATTCCCATTATTAAATTATCAAAGCCAAGAAAATAGCATATTTTGGAAATCTAACAAAGCAAAAAATTTCTTACAAACTCAAAGAAAATTAAATCCTGAATTGGATGCTTCTTTATATGCACTAGATTTATCCAAAACCATTTCAGATGCATCTCGAGCGGATGAGCTAGCTAAAAAAGTTGCTCGAGGTGAAAAGCTTACAAATGAAGAAAAGGCATTCATGGAAAAAACTGATCCTGAAAAGCTAAAAAAAGCTGAAGAAGCAAATCTCCAAAGAGAAGAACTAAAAAGACAGCTTAAAAATGCAAAATCTCCTAGTCATGCTGCTTCAATTATTTCTTCTGCTCTTGCAAATGTGATAAGCATTCAAAAAAGTGGCGATACGGTTATGGCTGATTTGCTCATGGAAGGAATAAAAAAAGAAACAGCTGAATATTATTCAAAAAATCCTGATGATAAAAGTTATCATATTACAGACTCTATAGCTAAAATTGACTATACAATAAAAAATGCTTCAAGAAAACAACAATTTGATATCCTTATTTAAAAAAAACTAAGCATAGGCTAATGCCCTAGGCTTAGTTTTTCAATTTCCTCTAATCTTCTAAATAATATTTGGTATCTTTCTAAATCCTTGCCTTCTTTAGCAATAACTCCTGAATTGTAAAATTCAACTTTGCCGCTGCCTTGATTGAGGCTTTTTTTAGTTCTAAGAATGTTTTGAAGATGCCTTATTGTCCCTTCGTTGCCATCTATTATACTTATTTCTTTTGTCACAAGCTTTTGTATCATATCCTTAAAAAATATAAAGTGAGTGCACCCTAAAACCAATGTCTGGTAATCCTTTAAATCAATCTCCTTAAACTGATTCTCAAGATATTTAGTTATTCTTGTCTCATCAAAATCAAGTCTTTCCGCAAACTGAACCAATTCTTGAAGCTCCAGTAAATCCACTATACTTTCGCTATCTAAAGCACTTATGAGATTATGCAGCTTTTCTTCCTTTAAAGTAAGCTTAGTAGCTGTAACAAGCACCTTTTTGTTTTCTATATCAGTATACCTGACTGCTGGTTTTACTGCAGGCTCCATACCTATTATAGGGATATCATACTTTTTTCTTAAATCCTCTATTGCTACGCTAGTAGCCGTATTGCAAGCAACTACTATAGCCTTGACATTCTTGCTTACTATAAAATCCATAGCTTTAAAAACAAGCTCTCTTACCTCAGCTTTAGTTTTAATTCCATAGGGTTGATTTTTTGTATCTGCGTAATATATATAGTCTTCAAGAGGCATCATTTCAAGAGCTTTGTGAAGCACCGTAAGTCCACCTATCCCAGAATCAAAAAAACCAATTTTATATCTCTCTTCCTTATTGCTCATTTTCATCTACCTTCTAGCTTTTCCAGTAATTTTTTCTATATCTATTTTTACTACAGTTGTCTTATGCTTATCATTGGCTATATATTTCATACCTGAATCCATAAAATCAGGTGAATATTTTTTTATCAGGCACTCAAGGGCATGTAGTTTTTCCTCTTGCTCAATTACGCTAGCTCTTCCAAATACTATTACACTCTCATATTCAGTTGAAAATTTTGAAGGCATTACATTCGTATCTCCAACTACGCAAAATGAAACTTTTGAAGAAAAATTTATATTATCTAATTTATGTCCCTCGGTAGCCCCATGAATATAGATGCTCGAGTCCTCAAAAGCATAGCTTACTGGTACTACATATGGATATCCATCTTCCCCTATGGTAGCAAGGCTTCCATATTCAGCTTTTGTCAAAATTTCTTTCGCTTCCTCTATAGCTAGCTGTCTATCACTTCTTCTCATTTCTCTTTGCATAATCTACACCTCTTTCTTTTTTCAAATCACTATATTATATTATACATGGTCTAATGATGAATTCAAAGAATTTCGCATATCTATCTAAATAAATAGCTTGACCAGTCGATACTATATTATGTAAAATTTCTATTATAGACTAAGAAAATAGTCCTAGTCTAGGTAACCATAATAATATTAAGACCAGCTAATAATAGTCAAGGAAAATAATTAAAAAAATTTTTAAAAATAAATGGCACAGTAAGTAACGCTCAAATAAATCCGAACGTTAACTGTTTTAAGTGGGAATATTTATATTAA
>Ga0334893_1001633_pt1 | contig 20243 bp, 2 predicted proteins | sample GraSluR3_MG_5_FD_207218 | JGI IMG/M metagenome (GOLD analysis project Ga0334893, IMG submission 207218) | Sludge microbial communities from methane-producing bioreactor in Wageningen University, Netherlands - Granular Sludge_09_05-R3 | ecosystem: Engineered > Bioreactor > Anaerobic > Unclassified...
TCCAGGCTCGTCGCGACTTCTTGGTGGATACCAATCCCATGCGTCGTGAATGGGGATATCACTGGACAATTCTGAGCGAAGATAATGGTGATACTTGGATCTGGAATACCACTTTGGCCCAATGGGACCCGTATGTGGTGTTTGATCCCAGCATGATTTCTGAGCTTACTTTTGCTACAGACACAGCTCAGAATAGTGCGATCGAGTATTTCAGCTGGAATGCTGAAGACTTCCAGCCTCCATATACCACCCTTGAAGGAGATTATGAGCGCAACTTTGAGATCACGAGTTACTTGCAAGACAATGCAGGTAACATCGCGGTTTCATCCACGGTTGAGCTGACTACCAAGCTTTTGGTTACCGAGACTACCTATGAGGCAAATCTCGCTGTAATCGAAGGCGTGGAGATCATCTCTGAGCACGACGGTGGCACATATTCCTTGCCGGCATATGATGGATTTGGCGATCACATTTTCTATCTGAGCGCAGCACCATATTATCCTGCCAGCTTGGATGAGATTGATATAAGAGTGACCATCAATGATCCTGATTATCTTAAAGCCGGAAATTCAGTGGCTTTGGATCTGAGCCAGCTGGGTCTTGGGATTATGTACAAGACTCCGGAGGACTTTGATGCTTCGAATCAAGCTGTTTTCACGATCTCAAATGCAGATCTGAACGGTTTAACTGCAGCAGAAGTCGGGCAATGGATTATCGGCACAGCCGGTCCAAACAATCTGCCCATCTCGGCTGTTTCCAGCATCATAGATCCTACTTTGGATCCGATTGATATCACCACAGTTTCCACCTTTGTAGATATCTTCAATCTGGAAATTCCTCCGGCTCCCGTCTACCCGACCCAGGGTACGGTGACAGCCCTGAGCAATGTGATCTCTCCCGGACACGCTGCATGGACTTACAATGCCGAAGTGAACCCTGCTAACGACAACATTCTGGACGAGACAGTGATCACCATCAATGTGCCCGCTGCTTCCTTCGAGCTGGAATGGTGGTTGACCGCAGAGAACGCAGGCGGAGATATCTGGAGCAAGAACGGCACATTGGCGCCGAACGTAGCCTTGGTCGATCAAGACTATCCTTTCCACGGATTGTCAAATGACCTGCAGGCTTTGATGCCTCCGATGGGTGAGGGAGAAATCGATGTGGAACTATTGGTCGTAGCCACTCAGTTTGCCGATGACGGCTATCTGGCAGTGGAAGATCAAGCTACATATACCACTCTCACTATCGACAACGTGAATCCCAGAATCGTGGAAACCGTTGGCTACACCTATGATCACGCTACTCGCACTGCCGCATTTGATACCACTCCGGTCGTATCAATGGTGGGCAATAGCTTCGAGGTGGTTCTGAAGACCAATGAGCCCCTGCGGACAGACAATCTAAACGTAGTGGGCAATAGCCTCGTGGTCGATCCCGGTTGGTCAGCAGTCATCGTTGACGAAAATGGCGATCCCATCCAAGTAGGCATGGACATTCTCTCTGCCTCAGTCGTGGATGTGGAAGACCTGGGAGACAATGAATATCGCGTCTTAATCGAGATCGTGGACCTCAATAGTCCTGTCGAGCTTCTGAATCAGGTGGTCGTGCTTCGTCTGCCTTGGGATGAAGGTGGAAACCCCGGCCGGGTGAATAATCCTTCCTATCCCACAAACGAAGATCTCTTCTATCAGGACTCTTCAGAAGTCGCCTTCAACGTGCATATTCTTAATGCCAGACCTTGGATTAGTAAGCTTGAATTTATCAACTACGAATCCCAGGGTGAAGTTGAGTTTGATGAAGCCGGAAATCCCTCGAACGAGATTTTGGGATACATCAACAACGATAATACTAGTTCAGGTACCTTAATAGCATGGATCGATGGCGGGATCAATCGCGCTGTCGTGACAAATTTCGCAGCTGATGTTACTGCGATCTCAGGCATGGTGGACGCCGCTGCGTTGGCACCTACATCTGTGGTCATGGAAGCTGGATTGTGGAAAGCTACATGGGATATCACTGACATCCTTGATGATACAATGATGGCACACGGCGATCTTAAAGAGATCTTTGTCTCTGCAGTTTCAACCGAAATGGCATCAGTGTATCACAGCACAACACGTAGCATTGAAATCGAAGTGGACAACGGCACCGACAATCCTGACGGTTTGCCTGTGATCGTGGAAAGTTCCTTTGATGGCATGAATAATACAGTCGATGCAGGCGCAACTAACGGCTTCAGCTTTGTGGTTGAAGATGCCGATTCCGGTATTTGGTGGGATCCTGCTTCTATCACCTTGACCTTCACCGAAGGCATCACGCACAACAATGATTTGGTCTATGACCAAGTATTGGGTGTGGTATCCGGAAGCATGGATATCCCGGTGAGTACCGATGTGGCTCATTTTGTGGCGACCTTCACGGTGAAAGACAATGTAAACAACACCAGCTCTGTGGATCTGAACATCAACGTTCTTCCCGCACCGGTTCCGAGCAATGTGGTCTTGATCAGCGAGTCACTTTTGGCGCCTGATTATTTCCAGCCCGGCACCGACGTGACGGTGGAATTTGACGTGAGCGACGCTAACCGTGCGGATATGATCGAAGTGAAGATCTTTGATCACACTCTGGGCACTCAGGTCGGCGCTACACACGTGATAAACGATCCTACAGCTCTTAACTACTCTGTAGATTTCGCTTCAGTCATGATCCCGGATACTCATGAATTGCGCGCTGACGTGATCGTGAGCTATTCTCAGTATGACGATTCTCTTGCCGGTCTGAGCACTCTGACCCACGATGCAAGCAGCAACAACAATCTGATCGCTGATGGCACAGATCCTGACGGCTTGCCTGTGATCGTGGCGGAAGCCACAGATCTGAGCTTGGTCGAGGAAGCCACCACTCCTCTCACATTTGAGATGACTGACTCCGGCTCCGGAATCAACTGGGCTTCAGCAGATCTTGTAATCACACCTTCGACTGATATCACCATCGCAGCTCCTGTGGTTGTGGGCGACGATATCACTTGGGATGTGACTCTTGATGACGGCATCTTGGCTCAACGCCTTGTAGCCGACATTTATGTCGAAGACAACGTAGGGAATTCCTATAGCATCACCCGTTATCTTAACGTGATGCCTGTCCCTGAGATCACCAATATCCTGATTACAGATCTCAGCCCGGACAACGTGGATCCTACAAACTGGTTTGTACCGCATCACAATCTCGAGGTGAGCTTCAATGTGAGCGATCCTCAGAGAGTCGAAGAACTCACCGTCACCATTGAGGCTGATGGCGCTTTCTTTATGCAGTCCTTCCAGAGCTTCAGTGTCGGACAGATTCAAGAAAATATGTCAGTAGTCTTTAACAACGTCTTCTCATTCAACCTGGATGGCAAGGTGATCAAAGCTACTGTGACCGGACACACCAAGTCCTATTCAGACGCCGATCTTGGCACAGAATCCACGACGCCGCTCATCGGCAGTGGAGACTTTGACGAGATCAATGTCGACACCAAGCCGGTGATCCTCAGTGCTCAATTCTATATGGATGACGCCCTGAATGTGCCCACCGAATTCCTGCTTTCAGATCTGAATCAGGTGAATGACCTTAGGCTTGAAGTAGTGGTTCAATCCCCGAACGATATCATCGTTCCGGTTATCACACTTCCTGCAGCACAGGGCATGTTTACCTACAGCCTCATCTCCGGACCTATCATCGATGGCGCCGGCGTAGATCGTGAATTGACCTATGTCTATAGCATCGATAGTCTTGATCTGGAATACGATGAAGACGATCTGTATAGCATTGCAGATTTCGAGATCAATACCAACACCATCTATGGTTATCACGCCGATAGCTATGATCATAGTGTCGTGGTGCTGGGTGCTCCGGAATTTGATCAATACGGTGTAGTCGCTGCCGATCGCAGCTTCGAAAGCGTAGGCCGCGCCCCGATGGGCTGGTTTGCTCCCGAGCATGAACTCATTACTGAATATCACTTCGTGAGCTTCTTTAATGCAGCAGATTCCGGTATCGAAGCTGATTTCGACAGAATCACCGACAATATCCCGGAGAACTGGGATCCTCCCACAACAATCAATACGGTAGCTACAGACATTACTCTGACCAATGGTAGAGTGGTGACTCTGTATTCTCACCACGCCATCTGGGAAAGCACACCGGACAATGCTTCGGTATGGAACGCCTATGATGATGGTGAAGCTGTACAAATCGATTATAGATTCAATATAGCTCCTCTTACCACCTACATCGATTTCTCGATGGTCAGAGTGGACAAAGAAGTTCCCACCTATGAGAAGAGCTATTATGACATCGCTGTGGCATATGGAGCTGATGCACCTGTGTATGAGACCATCAGCAGCGTGAATCCCGGAGAATTCAGAGAGATCAACCTCGCGCTGGATCCTCCTGCTCCCGGAGAATGGGAAAATGACAAGCACGTGTATCTGAGACTCCAAGCCAATGATGGCGCCGGAGTGGGTACCGGCTGGATCACTGCTCCTGTAGCAGCCGGCTGGACCGTGGTGGAACACGACGAAATCGTCGTCGGAAATACTCTTTACAAAGAGTGGAAACTGAGCCCCAATGGCGCAGTGACCGACAGTGACCAACTCGTGATTCAGCTCTCGGAGATCGAAGACCTCACCGGCCACAAGAACTATGCCGGAGTGGACAATATCCCGATTCACAGCAATCTCTACACAGCGGTTGCACCGACTATCACCATCGGCTTCACCGCCGGTATGGATGATGGCATTGCCCAAAATATCATAGCCTACCAGAAGTTGGCAGATGAGCTTGATCCTTTCACTAGCCCCTATCTCATGCCTGGCATGAATCTCGGCTTCCAGATCGAGCTGATTTCCACTCCTGATCGTTCTGCTGAAGTGGCGGAAATCGTCCCGATCCTGGTGCAGATCAATGATCCCACCGAGACCGATGACAACAATGCTAACTGGCACAACTTGGCGATGATCGATCCCTCCAATCCATATGCATGGTATTTGGATGATGATCTGGCTCTGAATCCCGACCCTGCTGTCAACAGCTTGGGCATGAAATATCGGGTGACTTATGAGATCCGCTACGAGGACAACAGCACTGAAACCAGAACCTTCACCTCTAGCTGGTTCAATACGGACACAGAAGGCAATCCGCTGATCTTGATCGATCGCACCGCACCACAATTTGTGGTCGATGGCGTTGTGCTCAGAAGCGAATCTTCAGTGACCGATAACTACATCGTTCCCGGTGAAGAAATCAACATCACAGTGCTCTTTACCGATGAATCAGATTACTATGATGAAGACACCAAACCCGGCGTCTTGATCAGCAATCTGGATAGCTTCCTTGATGGCGTCGGTCCGCTATATGCAGTAGACAATGACGACATCAGCTATGACGAAGCCGAAGGTCAGTGGGTCGCCTACGTGAGCGGCTTGATGGCCACCATGAATCCCAACACGATCTCAGAGATCATCGACATCACTCTGAGCGACCCTGTGGGACATACCACAACTGCAAACAAGTTTGTGGAAATCGCAAATCATGGACCCATCGTTCCGATCATCAGAGACGTGAAGTATCTGACTCAGATCTATGATGGCAGCTTCAGAGAAGCGGTCGTGGAAGCTTTGGATTCTCAAAGCATCACTTCCAAGATCGAAGTATATATCGATACCGAATATGAGCAGTATATCGACGAAGTGTGGATAGACGCTCATCCCAATATCACCGTCCCGGCTGAATACACCATCCGCGAAGCTGTCGCACCCGAAGCCGGAAGATGGGTTGCTGTATTTGAAAATGTAGTCGCTACGGATCTCGTGGCAGGCGACATTGATCTCGTGGCAAACACCAAGAGAATTCCCTATAGTGCCGAGATCTTCGAACACAGCAAAAGCTTCACCACTCCTGTGGATATGATGGACTTCATGGCAGACACTCCTGTCGTGACTACCGAGACCATCGAAAGCCCTGCAGTGGTGATCAATGACCTCATCAGCCCCGAAGGTGACATCGTCATCAGCGTGGATATCGCCGACATCGGTGAAGACTTTGCCCTTGATCTGCCAGCCGACATCTCCGGATGGATCACTCTCGAAAGCGATCCTGCCGGTCTGTTTAGCGCGGGCGCACCAGTGATCACGGCAAATCACACCGCTGAATGGGTGATTGACAGCGCAGATCTTGCCGATCTGGGCATCACTGATGCAAGCATCACCATCGAATATCAAAACATCTATGGCCAAGTCCGCACTATCAGCAAGGACATCAATATCGATAGCGAAGCACCCGTGTTGGCAAACATGGAGCTCTATCTTGATGGCGCTCTGCTGAGCACCGGTGCCGGATCCCTTTACTGGGATGAGAATTGGAATCGAATCAGACTGAACTTCGCCGACATGCCGGCCGTAAACGTTGGCGTGCATGAAGTGACGGTCAGCTTTGATGCCCATCCTCTCACATATCAATTTGATCCCAGCGAATATCCGCAGGCTGCAGATGCAATCAATACCATGCAGATTGCTCCTCTGGTCGTGAATCCTGATGGCTCCGGCTATGTGGATATCACATTCAGCGGAAGCTATAGCGGAACCACCTTGGCAAATGGTCGTTATCTGATCTCAGTGATGGGCTTGACCGATCGTTTCGGCGCCAGCGTCGATCTCGGTAACCTGCCATTTGACTTCGACTACGATCCCGCTGAGATGACCTTCTATATCGATGGCATCGCAAACAACAATACCGTAAATGTATCCGACAATCCCGTGAATATCATCGCCAACACCAGCTCTACAGTAGCCGGTTTGGAAGGCGTGGAATTCAGACTCTATTATGATGCAGACAATGACGGCGTGCTTTCCGCGGCTGACGTGGAGATCACCCATCACCTGGATCCTGCAATAGACCTGCAATTCCCCTATGACGCTCTCTGGCTCATGGATGCAGATGAATACAAATTCGTAGACGAACTGGCCTATGACGGCGATGACTATCGCGGATTTATCCTGCGTGCCAGCGCAATCGTCCAGACTCGTGACCTCTACGACTACACCCAGTTGATCCAGGTCTATGACGATGTGGCACCTGTGCCGCAGCCCGATCTGACCCTGATCAGCCATGTGTTTGACTACCAAAGCCACGTAAACATTGCAAACATCCCCGTCGACTTTGTGGATAGAGATGTGGTAAGCGTTACCGTGGATATCTATGATGAAACCGGAGTATTGGTGGAGACGATCGTTGAGCCTATCAATGATCCTAGTCTGCAAGCTCTCGTAGCTTGGGATTTTGACACCTACGCACCCGGAACCTACAGTACCAAGGTCATGGCCGAAGACTTCATCGGAAACTCCCATGAAGTGGACGGTCCGATGATCGAGATCATCAACGCAATCAGCATGGCAGAAGCCGAGATCAAGATCTTCAACCGCATTGCTACAAACAATGAGTTGGAAATCACCGGTCAGGATTTTGCTGACAATCCGATCGCGGACTATCTCATCATCGAAGCTTCGATTACAAACCCATCCACTCCGGCTAATCCTCTGAATGGAATAGCTTCAGTGAGCCTGTATGGTGAAGTGATCGACGTGCCCACCGGCGCTGTGATCGATATCTTCGATCCGCTCATGAACGACGACGCTACTCAGCCTCATCAGTTTGTGAATGGCGAGATCGAAAGCCACTTGATCTATGTGGATCAAGCTACAAACACAGCCATCGTCCGTCTCGTGCTCAATAGCGCAGACATCACCGGATATATGGCTGACGATATGGATCATCGCTTCCAGTTCAAGGCTGTCTTCCATCCTGAAGGCGGATTCGCCGGTATCGATATGCCGGAAGAAAAACGCCCCTTCAGCTGGTTCACTGTCGACAAACTGGCTCCCGCAATGATCGTAAACAATGTATCTACTTCTGATCCTGTATCTTGGGTCACCGGTCATCAGGCTTCCTTCGAAATCGAAGCCATGGATCCCGGATATGACACAGATCTCGAGATCGTGGACATCGAGCTCCAATGGAGCATCGATGGCATCGATTGGACCCAAGTGAGACCTCTTCCCGCTTTCAATGCCACCACCGGTGTCTATGAAGTGGAAGACTGGAGAATCAGAGGCGGAAACCAATACCGCTATATTGGTGATGATTATGAAGGCCCTGTGATGATCAGAGTGCAGACCGAAGACAAAGTGGGCAATGTGTCCTACAATGATCTTGCGGTCGACGTGATGGTGGACAACAATCCTCCTGTTACAGTCTTCACTCATGTCTCTCAGGATATCTCATATCCCGTCACCGAAGCGCTGACAGGCGACTATATCAGCATTATCAACGATCAGACTGCCATCTCTGAGCTTCGTCTCTATGTAGATGCCGCAGTGATCGAAGCAGACGCAGTGCTGCCTCTGATGATGCGTCAGTTGCGTCCCAATGCCCTTGGTTGGGAAGTGGCTGAATATGCCTGGACAGTAAACGACGACAACATGTATGAATTCGTGATTCCGACCGCCAAGCTTGAGAATGGTGAGCACCGCTTCGCCGTCTTGATGCAGGACGAACTTGGAAATCTCGAAGGCGACACAAATAGCCTTACCCATGCCTATGATGGCGCCTTGTCTGATGCCGAGCTTGAAAATGCCACCGACCTCGTCGTGATGGTAGGTCCCAAGATCGTCTTTAACCAAGTGGGTAATGCTGCCGTAGTATCTGAAATCCATTCTATGGCTCAAGACAGAGACGACTTCACCGGCTTGGCAAGAGCAGGCTTGGCTTCCACGTTGAACGTGGCAAGCGTGGGCTTTGAATATTCCGAGACCGGCGTGGATCCTTGGACCCCGATCGACGTGGCACTTCCTGTGATTGGATCAAACAACGTCAGTGTGGCATTCACCATGCCTGCTCTGCGTGCTCCGATCCTTTATCTCAGAGCTACTGCCTACGACGCTCTGGATCAAGTCATGAGCTCCGGATTCGTACAACTCTATGAAGATACCACTGCTCCTATCGTAAACGTTGTGGCGCATGTGGACGAATATGAAGGCAAGCTTGCAATCGATCCTACCGAAGATATGCAGATTGATCTCACTTACAGCTTCGATGATCTCGAAGATGTAGAGTTCGTCAGGTTCAGATTCTTTGATAACGCGGATAACCTTGCTCTTGCCAGAACCTTCACCTACACTGAGCTCGGTGAAGCTGAAAACACCTTCTTCATCCCGGAAAATGGTCTGGCCAATCTGCTCGACGGCGTATACCGTCTTGACGTGACAGTCAGAGACTTTGCCGGAAACATCTACAGGCTCAGCGAAGATGCCGGCTATGCCGGAGACTATGATGTCTTGCACAAAGACACATCGGATCCGCAGATTCTGGCAGTCGTCTCTACTTCACACATGGACCACGTGGCTCCATATGATGTGGACGCGATCAACTTCAGAGTATCCTATGACGATGTCATTGGCTTTGGCGCTCAGGGTGCCCTCACCGCTACCTTCGCCCATCAGAATGCAATAGATGTGGTGGATACCTACACGGTGGATGAAGCCAATAGCTGGATCGAATTTAGCTGGAATCCTTCAGCTGACTTCGAGCAGTTCATCGTAGAAGGTGAGCTGAACATCATGGTGGATATCGACATCTCCGCCACTGACCTTCTGGGTCACAACACCCAGATGGCTATGGCAGATTTCTTTACCCTCACCTATGGTGTGGCAAACGTCACCAAGCTGATGGTAGTCAGCGACTACTATGTGGATCTGAACACCAATCCGCAAAGCTATGTGGCTCAGCAGCATCTTGTAAACTGGAACCTTCCTATTCCGCAGATTCCTGTGGCAGTGGGAACCAGCCAAAGCTCAGCTACTCCCAAACCGTTGGATCTGTATGCCTATGTGGCACACCAGGCCGACATGCCGGATCGCGTGGCCTTCCATTATGAAGATCCCACCAATCCCGGCACTTGGGTTCTGATCGATGCAAACGCAAACGTCGAAGCTTGGCAGTTTGTGAACCCCGGATTCTTGCAGCAATTCCAAAGCGAATACCACTCAGAGTGGAACATTCAGGGCTTGCCTGCCGGAACCTACAAAATCAAGACCACCAGCCACTACTACAATACCGAGGATCCTGCAGATGGCACCAGCGAAAGCATCGTTGAGATCACCATCCAAAACGCAGACCTGATCCCGAACTTCGTGGTGGATGGTAGCATAAACGACCAGGTAGAACGCGGAAGCACATACTATCTGAGCCCTGAAGCAAACAACCCCTTCATCGGTGATGCCGCAAACGCAGCCGGTGTGGTCTACAAATACCGCTTTGTGGATGCCGACAACAACTACAGCCCCACCTCAGTGTGGCAGTATTTCGGCGACGCAAACGGAGTCTTTGAAGATGCTTGGATCCAAGCGGGTGATGCCTTCACATATCAGTGGAATGTATATCCCTACTACCTCTTCAACAACCACATCCAGATCGTGGCATTTGCCATCGATCAATGGGGTACAGAGACTCAGATCGCAGACGCTCTGACAACCGCTCAGATCGTAGAAATCATCAATACCCAGGCTCCGGAAGTCGCTGCTATCAGCACTGACTGGACTGCTATTGAAGACATCGAGATCGAAAGCGAGAATGCTGAAGACTTCGTCTCGGTCGAAGCTCTGATCCTGACCGGCTCTGTTCCGGAAGATCTGGTCATGGTAGAATTCTATCACCAGTTCTCCCACGAGGCAGATTTCGTCCTCTGGGATAGCCAGGATGGATTCACCCCTGCACAGATGGCAAACAACCTCATCGTGACTGCAGCTGATCTGCCGATCCCGACCGATACCATGGTCAGCTCGGTAGCTCTCAAAGTGGTGACTACAGACGTTTATGGAAACACAAACGAAGCTGTCAGAATCCACAACATCCCTGCAGCACAGATGATCGTGACCCACGAAGGCGTGATCCTTACCAGTGAGCTGGAACGTGAAAGCTTCGTAATGCTCGAAGCAGAAACCCTCCATGCCTCTGCCGGTAACGTAAACGTAGCCTACCAGTGGGCAGAAGCTGCCAACATCCCCGTGTGGAACCCCGTTCCCTTCGAACAGGATGGCAGCTGGCAGATCCCGGCAGATTGGACCTTTGGTGCGACCTACCTGGTGAAAGCCACAGTAAACGAAGAAATCAGTGGCATCGAAGAAAACGTATTCTCAGTAGTACGTGACTTCATCATCACTGACCATACTACCTCGATTCAGATCGACGACGTTGCCGGAATCATCCCCAGTAGCACAGACATCATCGACGGACGCTTGCATGGAGATATCCCTGTGACCGTTACAGTCAATGATCCTGCAATTCCGCGCGTCGAATATGTAATCCGCGAAAGCAGCGCTACAGATTGGACTTCCCTGAAGTTCGTAGACGTAGTGGCTACAGATGCCAGCACCATCTTCGTCGATGGCGAATTTGATGCTATGGCCTCCGGTGAATACCACCTCGGTGTACGCCCTGCCGCTATGAGAAACGACTATCCTGTGGTTGCCCACTTTGTGACGATCGTCGTGGACAACGATTTTGCCATCACGTTAAATGGATTTGTTCCTGAGACTGACGCATTCTTCAACGGTGAAAACTTCATCGTAGAATTCACGGTCGACACCGATGACGAAATCAACGAAGCAAACGTAGTACTCGAATACAACACTGACTTCGAGCCTACCTGGAACCAAGCTGCAGTAGCTACCTTGGCAACAGCTGACGGCATCAGCTATACCGCCACCTTCGCAAACGTGGCAGTACCGGTTGATGGTTATTACAACTTCCGTCTCTTGGTCCAAGACAGCGCAGTGCCGGCCCCGAATATGGAAGCAGCAGATCTTGCTGAGAACGTATTGGTCGACACAGGCGATCCTGTCGTAGCGATGGTTTCCATCAATGGCGAGACTGATCTGACTCTTCCGATCGACATCGAACTGGGCACCCAGGCTGAATTTGTAGCCTCTGCCTACGACGTAGTCGGCGGACAGATCCACCTCGTGGCTTCCGGCATCGCGTCCGTTAATATCCTTAGCGGCGGCGAAGTCATTGGTGAAGCTATCGTGGAAGAAAGAAGTCGCGGACTCTACACCTTCGTGTGGAACACCACCGGCTTCGAGATCAATCAGAATCTCCAGATCCAGGCAGTAGCACTTGACAACGCCGGAAACGAAGCTGTCACCGCTGCCTTCGATGTAAACATAGTAGCCCCGCAAGAATTCCAAGCATACGGCATCATCACCGCAATGGACTTTGACAGTGAAACTGCAAACAATGATGTGCTCTATGCAGTGGTCAAAGACTGGCCAAACACCGGCGTAGCAGACCTTACTTTTGAATATTTCAACGGTAATGCCTGGAGCCAGTTTGCAGTCGGTATCGACCAAGGCGGCTATTTCACAGCAAACTTCAATGCTGAACTCATGACAGACGCTCAGGCTCTCAGAGCTGTAGTAAACGGAAACCACAATGCGCACATGCCTGAATTGGCAGTACAATATGTGGCTCTTGGCGCTACCCTCCAGCCTGTGGCTCCTGCCATCTCCGCAGAGATCTTCTACGAGAACGAACTGCGGATCACCGAAAACTTCCATGCTACTCCCATTGTGACTGCTCTGCAAGGCGGCGCAGTGGCAATGAGCAATCCCTACCCGATGAATGGCAACCAAGTAGTCGATATCACTATCGACCAAGCCGGAACCCATTCCTTCTGGGCAGCAGTATTGGATGATGATGGTGACATTCAGCTCACTCTTACAGAACTTACCACCACAAACGCCGGAATCGCCAGTGACAATGGAATCACCCTTCCTGTTCCTGCCGGCGGATTTGTATACTTCCAAAATGTAGATCCCGCAATGCCTCTGAGCACCGGCTTCACTGCCCTTAGCGATCAGCATGCGGTATTCGCAAAGAACAATGCAAACGTCCTGCAAAACAGCAACCTGACCATTGACCTCACTGCTGCTCCTGCCGCAGAAGGACAATTGGCAGCGATGTTCTACGATGAAGCAGCCGGCGCTTGGAGTGCTCCTATGGCAGTGATCGATAATGAAGATGGCAGCGTGACCGTAAACGGCATGCCCACCGGACATATCGTGAGCGTCGTGCAGTACACCGGCGTGGGAATCAACGCCATGTTTGAATCCATTGATCCTGTATATGTCGCTTCCGCAGATATGTGGACCACCGACAATACTCAGATCAAGTTCTTCGTACACGAAGGCTTGGAAGCTGACGGCTATGTGATCCCGCAAGCTGTGGATAGCGTAGTGCTGTATCTGAACGATGTACCTGTCAATCCGGCACCGATCTTTGATCCTGCCACAGGATTGGTAGAGTTCAACGCCATCGATCTCCCTGCCGGAATGCACACAGCACGCCTGGTAGTCACCCAGCAAGGCTTTGTAGCCTCAGCCGAGCAAGACTTCCATGTGGACACCACAGTGCCTGTGATCACCGCCAGCGGCTCTCAGATCGATGCTGATTCCAGAACGATCACTGCCACAATCATCGATGCTGAGACCGGCATCATGGATGTGCAGCTTGTCCTGGATATGAACATGGCAAACAATGTCGTCGTCCCAATGGACAACTTCACAGTAGCCGGCAACGTCTACAGCTATCAGATCACCGATGAAGATCTCTTCACTCTGGGTTACAACTTCAGCAACACCATGGAGCTCACCGCTGTATGGTCTGCCGAAAACAACCTCGAGATGCCTGCGATCGATCGTGGTGTGAATTACACCGTAAACCTCGTAGGACCTGGCATTGTATTCACCGGCTTCGACGATGGCTGGTGGATCAATCCCACTCAGACTACCCCGCTCACCTTTGACGTGATCGCCCCTGCAGGTCGCGAGATTCAGGACAACCTGATGATCGATATCGAAGAGCTGATCAATGATCCAGTGAACGGTAACTACACAAATCTCATTCAGCAGATGGAGATCAATCCCATCAGCGTCAGCGGCAATGTCTACAGCTACAGCGTAAACTTCGGTTATCCCGTAGCTCCGAATGCCCACGCCATCAGATTGGCTGTCTTTGCTGAAGATAACTACGGCGTCACCGCCTTCTCCGAGCAGACCTATGGTCTGGACTACCTCGCTCCGATTCTCTGGGCTATCTCCCCTGTGGGCGATCCCATCAATCCGGACGAATTCCCGGTCACCTATGAATCTGCCGTCTTGCCTTATGGAAACAACGTCACCATCGGTGTCGGATTCCAAGACATGCAAGGCTTTGCACTTCAAGAAACCGGCGAATGGGTATACGTGCCTGCTGATGACACTTGGCACCACGACTACCTGGTATACTACACCGGAGCCAGCGGCATGGATCTGACAAGCGTCGAAGTCACTCTCAATGGTGATGTTATCACCGGAGCGCTGACTGAAGGCACCTTCATCCACAACGCCGGCATGCTTGATCCCGGACAGTACACAGTGATCGCAACCGCTAAGGACAAGACCGGAAACCTCGGTAGCATGTCCTATAGCTTCACCATCACCGGTGGCGCTCCGACCATCGCTTTCGATCCGATCGATGGAGACTGGTGGATCAATAGCACTCAGACAAACGAGCTCGGCTTCACGGTCGAATCTCAAAACGCTCTTGCCTCAGGCGGAGTAGTGGCCAATATCTACGCTGAACCCAGCAACATAGTGATCCAAGGCCCCATCACTCCTAGCCCTTCCGGCAATAGCTACAACATCTCACTATTGGGCGGAATCGTACCCGGCGGATCCATTGCCGTACGTCTGGAAGTCACAGCTACCGATATCTACGGTGGTGTATCTACTTCCAACCAAAGCTATGGAATCGACAACAACGCTCCGCAAATCTCCCTCCTCACTCCGGCTGAAAACGCTCAGTTCGCTCTGAATCACACTGTGAATATCACTGCCAGCATCACCGATCAATTCGGTGCCAAATCCGCAGGCCGTGCAAACCTTCGCAGCGCTGACGTATCCAAAGCCGGATCAGGAATTGCTACGGTAAGCCTCAAGGTCGTAGCTCCCGATGGCAGCCTTGCTCTCGACTACGTTGAAGATGGAAACATCCAAGCGATTGCAGAGAGCGTGGTCGCCGAACAATTCGGAAGCTACAGCATCATCCTCAAGGCAATCGACGCTGCCGGAAACCAGAGCATCGTATCCAGAGAATTCTCTGTGGTCACAGGCTCAGGTCCCGCCGTCAGCTTCAATGATATCCCCAATGGATGGTTGAACTCCACCGGAGTAAACCAATTGGCATTTACCATTGACAGTCCTGTAGAAACCACAGTGATCGCGAATGTATACACCAATCCTTCCGAGGCTCTGCTGATGGGTCCGCTCACAGTCAACCCCGTAGGTGGTGTCTACACCGTGGCAGTAAATGGCAGCATGATCCCTGCGGATCAGACTTCCATCCGTCTCATGATCACAGCTACAGACATCTTTGGAAATGAAACCGTCGCAAACTACTATTACAACGTTGATAAGGTAGCTCCCAGAATCAGCTTCCTCAGCCCGGAACCGAGTGCCGAGATCACCTATGTGGATGAAACCACCAAGGTCATCATCGAAGCTCAGTTCTCAGACATCATGCCCGGCGCAAAATCCGCCTCCGGCTCAGGCATTGCCTCCAGCCGCTTGGTAGTGATCGATCCCGCCGGCATGCAGGTCGGAGTACCGGTCGAGACAGCTATGGGCGTCACCGAAACATTACACGAAGTGGATAATCTGAGCCTTGGCACCTACACAGTCCGTCTGACGGTCTGGGACAACGCCGGAAATCAGGCAATGGAAACCGTGAACTTCACCGTGGTAGCCATCCCGGAAGTACCTGCTTCCTTGGAAATCGCAGAAGCTCGCATGTATCCGAACCCGATGCAAGGCGACTCAGGAGCCAGATTCAGCGTCAGTGTAAACAATCCTGCTAATCTAAGCGTGAGAGTTTACGACTTTGCCGGACGCGAGGTGCGCAACCTCGATTATGCCGGTAGGGTAGATGCAAAATCCGCTATCGAGATAGTCTTCGATGGTCGTAACAACGATGGTACAAGATTGGCACGCGGTACATACTTCGCTCGTGTCACTGCCAACGACGGCAAGAAGATAGTTGAAAAGGTAGTGAAGATAGCTATCAGGTAAATTAGGTGAAGAGGGGAGGGGCTTTGCCCCCTCCCTTCCGATCCTGAAGAAGGAAGGAAAAAATGAAGAACATAAAAGCGATATTGATAGCCCTGATACTCATGATCTCTCTATCTTCTGTCTTTGCTGAGGACAATGCGGCTGCTGCCTACCAGCTTCTCGGCATTGATGCCCGTTCCATTGGAATGGGTGGAACTGGTGCAGCTTTTCTGGACAACGTCTCCAGTGCTTTTCTAAACCCTGCTGCTCTGGCAGACGTCAAAAGAATTGAGCTGACCACCTCCACAAGACAGAACATGGAATGGGATAAGAGCCAAACCGCTGCCGCTCTGGGATTCGTGATCCCTACCGGCTATGTGGCAATACACTGGCAGAACGCAGGTGTCAAAGGCCTTGAAGGCTTTGATGCCGGCGGAGTAAGCACCGGTGAATTTGACAACATGGAACACGCATTGGGCATCGCTTACGCAACTCGCCTGGGAAGATTCAATTTTGGGGTATCTCCCAAGATGTATCTCTCCAATATCGATGATGATTCCAAGACAGGCTTTGGCCTGGATCTGGGCGCATTGTATCACCTAAACCGCTATTTCAATCTGGGCTTCACCGTGCGTGACGTCTTCTCAGATTATGATGGCGACGGCACAGAAGTTCCCCGCGAATTCATCCCTGCAATAGCCGCATTCCCATTTCCGGGACTCGTCATTGCTGCTGATCTGGCAGGAAGAGATGATTTCTCAGAACCAAAGCTTAAGATTGGCGCCGAATACTGGCTGGGCGTGAGAGACGAAACTGAAATCGGCTCTTCCATCTCCGGTATCCGGATCAGAGAAAATGCAACCTGGACCGACATCTTGTCAAACACCCAGGCCGGGATCCGCGCCGGCGTCAATGATGGCGCTTTCGCTGCCGGCTTTGGACTCAGATTCAAGATGCTGGAACTTAACTATGCCTACCAGATGGCAAGAGAGAGTTATCTCAACGATAATCACCTCTATTCCTTGCTGCTGCGCTTCTAGCGCGGGCGGCTCTGGTATCCAATAATATTCTGTGGCTTGTGCTCCCCCGGTCTCACCGGGGGAGAATGAGCCCGATTAGGAGATACGATGAAGAAACTTACTATCTGGTTGATGATCCTCCTGGTTAGCCAGCTTGCTTTTGCCCAAGGCGATAGCCGCAGCTTTGTGAGCGCGCAGCAGCATTATGCCGTAGGAAACTACGAAACTGCAAAGCACACGCTCACACTTCTGGACCCCATCGAAATGAGAAGTCCGGAATATGCTCTGTTGCGCGGCAAAGTGCACTTGGCACTGGGAGAGTATCAAGAAGCTCACACCTGGCTTTCGAACTATGGGAAAAACTCCCTTAGTCCCGATCCCATGGTGAAACCTGAGCTGCTTGATATGATCTACAAGGCAAGCTTGTATCAGGAGATATCTCCCATAGCAGTCACTTTGGGTAAACCCAAGGGGAAATTGAATTCACACGATTCAGAATATGCCCCGGTGTTTACACCTGATGGTAAATACATGTATTTTAGCTCCTTGCGCAGAAGTGAATTTGCCAAGGAGAATATTTTTATTACCACTCACTCAAACATGGTCTGGGCTACGCCGGAAGAAGTGGATGAGCTCTGTACGGACAATAACGAATCTCTGGGTTCCTTCTCAAAAGATGGAAAGGTCGCCTACCTCTTTGGCTATTATAGCAAATCAGGCACCAATGGCGACATCTACTCCAGCACGTTGCAAAACAACAGATGGTCTTCTCCGAGTCTCATAAGCTCCGTCTCAAGCGATTTCTATGATCTGCAACCTCATGTTCACAATGATGAGGTGATGATCTTTACCAGCAACAGACATGGTACAAATGACAATTATGATCTTTTCATATCATTCAGACGAAATGGCACATGGACGGCGCCCGTAAATCTCGGTGATGTCATCAATACTGACCAAAATGAGCAATCCGCATTTATCAGCCCTTGTGGAAGATATCTGTATTTTGCCTCTGATGGACATCCCGGCTTTGGCGGATATGACATCTTCGTCTCACAAAGAACTGATGATACTTGGCTGAATTGGTCCAAACCCCAAAACATGGGGCCCATCATCAATTCCGTCAAAGATGATCGCTACTACGTCATTAGCCCGGATACTCAATATGCCTATCTGAGCTCAAATCGTAGCGGTGGCATCGGCCAAGAAGATATCTACTATCTGGATCTGGCTCTTCTTAAGAGGATCCAAGATATGGTTGATCAACCTCAGTCAGAAATAGTAGAGATCGATCAATATCATATCAGTGGATTGGTGACAGATTCTCGAGATCGCCCGATCCCCACCGAAGTGGTATGGACATATCGCCTGGGCAATGACGTGTATATGCGCATCATCCCTTCAGACGGTATGGGTGCTTTCAATTTTGTCCTGCCGCCAAACGCGACTGACCTATCATATCAGGTGGATGAACCCGGATACCAAAAAGTGGAAGGGGCGATCGAACTTCCTGAGGATACAGATCAAGTCCATGTCAAGATCACCTGCCCGCCGGATGATGGGCAAGCCAGAAGAAGCTTGGTAGTCAATGGCAGAGTTCTGGATGAAAACAACCAACCCGTCACCAGTCTCCTGCGGTGGACATACATACTCCGAGATGAGCTAAACGATGTGCTGGTTGAAGCCGATGAACAAGGCAGGTTCAAGCTCTATCTACCCAGTGTCGAACGGCTCAAATATGCCATCGACCATCCGGGATATGCTCCTCGTGATGAAGTGGTCGACATCCCCGAAGGGATCAATAGCTATGATTCCATCATCCGCTTAGTATCCCTCGGAAATGAAATCACCATCTCAGGACAAGTCACCTCTATGGAAGGCTATCCGCTGGCCGCAAACCTTATCTGGGCATATGAAAAGGATGACGAACTCGTCGCCTATCGTGTGATCTCAGATGCACAAGGTAACTACAAAGTGACCATGCCGCGAAACCAAAGCTTCGCCTATAGAGTGGCTAAAACAAACTACATGCAGATCTCCGGGGATTTGAGCCCAGAGGAAGGTCAACGTGAACTAAACCAAGATTTCGTGCTCAGCCGCTTGGTCGCAGATCAAGTCTTTGAGCTGGAAAATGTGGAATTTGAATTCAACGAAGCCACCCTCACTCAAGCCTCCTTGGAAATCCTGCAAGCTGTCTTGGAAACCATGCGCAGCAATCCCAGCCTCGAGATCGAACTCTCAGGACACACCGATAATATCGGAGCCAGAGCCTACAACCTCAGACTGTCTGATGCCAGAGCAAAAGCGGTCGGAGATTTCCTCATCCAAAACGGAATCTCTGCCTCCCGCATCTCAAGTGTGGGCTATGGTTTCGATCGACCGATTGCCTCAAACGACAGCCCGGAAGGACGCCAAAGAAACCGTAGAACCGAGCTGAAAATCCTGGGAATCGAATATATCGATGAATCTGAAGATTGGGCTCAGGAATTTATGGATGCCTCCCGACCCAGCAGAATGGTCAGAACCATCGAATCAGGAACTACCCGCCAATCATCACAGGTCGGCATCCCCATCGCACTCGAAGATGAGTTTCGCAGTATGATCCTCTCTGAAATCCGAAACCTGGCACAAGCCATTGTCAAGGTTGATATCTTTATGGACAATGGAAAGATCCAATCCGTAAACGTGACCGATCTCAGAGGAAATCTCAGCGAAAGTCAAAACGCCGCCATCGCAGATCTAATGCTGGGCTGGCAAGTGCAAAACAAACATCGCAGTATATACTCCTTCACCGTAAGGAAATAATATCTGATAGCATACAACAAAGAGGAGCCGATATTGGCTCCTCTTTTGTTTCCCCAAATATGACTAATCTAGGCTGGTGGTAAGATACGGAATGACTATTGTGGGGGCGGTTTTTAGCCGCCCATAGTAGACCCGACATCTTGTCGCGTGTGATGGTATCCGCCCAACCGGGCAGGGACAGAGATATGCTTCTCAACCCTCTAAACATTCTAAACCTAATCTGTGCAAATTTGTGTAA
>Ga0334893_1001635_pt1 | contig 20185 bp, 20 predicted proteins | sample GraSluR3_MG_5_FD_207218 | JGI IMG/M metagenome (GOLD analysis project Ga0334893, IMG submission 207218) | Sludge microbial communities from methane-producing bioreactor in Wageningen University, Netherlands - Granular Sludge_09_05-R3 | ecosystem: Engineered > Bioreactor > Anaerobic >...
ACTGGTGATAAGGATGCTCTTCAATTAGTAAGTGATAAAATAAAGGTTTTATTTACTAAAAAAGGAATCTCAGAGCTAGATGAATATGATCCAGATAAAATGACTGAAAAATATGAGCTTACGCCTCAGCAATTTATCGATTTAAAGGGTTTAATGGGTGATCAGTCAGATAATATTCCTGGAGTAGCAGGAATAGGTGAAAAAACAGGGATTAAGCTTTTGAAAGAGTATGGAAGTATAGAAAATATCTATATGAATATAGATGAGATTTCTAAAAGCGTAAAAGCAAAGCTTGAGGCTGGATATGATATGGCTTTTTTGAGTAAAAGCCTTGCAACTATTATGGTAGATATCCCGTTAGAGCTTAAAGTTGATGAGTTTGAAAAGAAGGATATAGACAAAAATACTTTAATTAGTCTGTTTTCAGAATTTGAATTTAATAGCTTGATAGGTAAGGTTGGAAATGATGAATCTGGTTTGATTGATAAAGTGCAAAAGGAGTATTTAACTTCAAATGATATTGACTTATTAGTAGATAAAGCAATTAGTTTGAAATCTTTAAATTTATTTTCTATTGCAAAATATGGATTAGTTAGTGACAAAAGATTGATAAATTTATTTGTGAAGATAGATGAAGAATTTTTTAATATTGAAGAAAAAGATTTATCAAAGCTTAAGGATGTATTTGAAAATCCAGAAATAAAGAAGTATGGATATAATCTAAAAAATGACTGTTTAATTTTAAAGCCATATGAAATAAATTTGACAGGGCTTTATTTTGATGTAGCCATAGCTGAATATCTAATTGATTCAACTAGCTCAAACTACGAAATTAAAGATATAGCCCTTAAATACAATCTTGGGGATGTGCTATCTCTAGAAGAACTGTTGGGCAAAGGGAAAAGCAAAAAAGACTTTAAAGATTTATCAGATGCTCAGATATCAGGATATGCATGTTCAGTTTTAGATATTGTTGAAAAAGGAAAAGAAGCCTTAATCAATACAATTGAAAATTATACTATGCACAATTTATTTTATGAAGTTGAAATGCCACTAGTTGAGATTTTAGCGGATATGGAATATATAGGCATAAGCGCAGATAAAGAAGTACTTAATGAACTAAAACAAAAATTCGATATTGAAATTAAAACTTTAGAAGCAAGCATTTATGAATATGCTGGAGAAAACTTCAATATTAACTCTCCAAAACAGCTTGGACATATTTTATTTGATAAACTTGGGCTTCCGGCAATCAAAAAAACTAAAACGGGGTATTCTACAAATGCGGAAGTTTTAGAAGCTTTATCAGATAAACATCCTATAATAGATAAAATTACCTTATATAGACAATATACAAAGCTTCAGTCTACATATGTAGATGGGATTTTAAATATAATTAATCCTAAAACGGGTAGAATTCACTCATCGTTTAATCAAACTATTACAACTACTGGGCGAATATCTTCAACTGAGCCTAATATGCAAAATATACCAGTACGCCTAGAAATCGGGCGCGAACTAAGAAAAGTATTTGTAGCTCCAGAGGACATGTATTTAGTGGATGCTGATTATTCTCAGATAGAGCTTAGAATCCTAGCACACATTGCTAATGATGAAGGACTTATTGATGCCTTTTCAAAAGGTGATGATATTCATACAATTACAGCATCAGAAGTATTTAATGTACCCCTAGATGAGGTCACTAAGGAACTTAGAAGCGCTGCAAAGGCAGTTAATTTTGGAATAGTTTATGGGATAAGTGATTTTGGCTTATCAAATAATCTTGGAATATCAAAGCAAGTTGCTAAAGAATATATCGATAATTATTTTGCAAGATATCCATATGTAAAAAAATACATGGAAGATATAGTGGAAAAGGCAAAAAATGATGGCTATGTAGAAACTTATATTGGAAGAAGACGATATATTCCTGAACTGAGTTCAAATAATTTTATAATGAAGAATTTAGGAAAAAGATTAGCTATGAACACTCCAATTCAAGGAAGCGCTGCAGACGTTATAAAAATTGCAATGGTAAAAGTATATGCTAGACTTAAATCAGAAGGATTAAAATCTAAACTCATACTACAAGTTCATGATGAACTTATAATTGAGTCACCTGATAGTGAGAAATTATATGTGGCAGATTTATTAAAAGAAGAAATGGAATCGGCTTTAGACTTAAATGTTAAGCTTACAGTTGATGCAAAATGGGGAAAATCTTGGTATGAAACAAAATAAAATGATTATTGGAATAACAGGTTCAATTGGCACTGGGAAGTCAACTGTAAGTAACTATTTAATGTCAAAAGGCTATAGTATTGTAGATGCAGACAAAATTTCTAAAGGAGCCTATAATATTGGCTCCAATGGATATAAAGCTATTTTAAAAGTGTTTGGAGTAGAAATTTTAAATAGTAACGGAGAAGTAGATAGAAAAAAAATTAAAAAAATAGTATTTGGTAATTCAAATATGCTAAAAAGGCTAAATATGGCTATTCATCCTATTATTATAAATGAAATTGAAAAAGAGATAGAAATAATGTTAGTGTCTGAAAACGTAGTTTTTCTGGATGCTCCTTTACTTATAGAAACGGAGCTTCATAAGAAGGTAGATAAGATAATTATTGTTGCCTGCGATAAAAACGAGCAGATTAATAGGATAATAAAAAGAGATAATATTACGGCTGATATGGCTGTTAGTATAATTAATAGTCAAATGAGTATTGACGAGAAGCTTAAGTTTGCAGATTATATAGTTTACAATAATAGCACTATTGAAAATTTATATAGTCAAATTGACGAAATTATTTTGGAAATAAAAAAGGAAATATCTGATGTTTAATATGAAAAGAATTATGATAATTTTATTTATTGCATTGATTTTATTTTTAGGATATAAATCTGAGCCTAAAATATTGTTGTTTATACAATATCCACAGCAATATAAAGAGTATGTTTTCAAATACTCAGAATTATATCAAATAGAAGATGAGCTTATTTTTTCAATAATTAAAGCAGAAAGTAATTTTTATCCTTATGCTAAATCAAAAAAAGACGCTAAAGGATTGATGCAAATTATAGATCAAACGTGGGATTGGGGATGTAGTGAATTAGGGTATAAATCTATGAATTATTATAGTATTAATGATAATATTAAGATAGGAACTTGGTATATTAGAAAATTGATTAATGAATTTGGAACCGAAGAGTTAGCAGTCCTAGCATATAATGCGGGTTCAGGAAATGTAACTTCGTGGATAAAAAAAGGATATTTATCAGGTTCTGATTATACTAAATGGAATGTTCCTTTTGAAGAATCAAGAAGGTATGTTGAAAAAGTAATGAATTATAAAAATAAATATTCATTAATATATGAATAGATTATTGACATATCTAGTGATATGGTGCTAAAATCAATTTCGTAACATGATGCGAGAGTGCTGGAATTGGCAGACAGGCACGTTTGAGGGGCGTGTATCTTAGTGATGTGTGGGTTCAAGTCCCATCTCTCGCACCATAAATACAAAATGAACTTAAATAAAAATTATATGTTAAATTATATAGTGTTATATATTTAGTTAAACTAGTAAGGGCTATCTTAAATTTTAGATAGCTCTATTTTTTTATGATAAATGAAATTTATTGGGTAATATAATAAAGTGAAAGGGTGATTGTAATGGTGGGATGAGAAATATTAAAACGTCAATATCTGTTGTAATAGCAATAATGATATCAAATATATTGAATTTAAATAATCCTATATTTGTAATCATAGGTGCAATTGTAAGTATGCAAGGAAGTATAAATGAGTCTTATCAAAGTGGTATAAATAGAATTTTAGGTACAATTTTTGGAGCGATAGTAGGTATGATGTTTTTCAAAATTAGTTCTAATAATATAATTTTGATTGGCATAGGGACAATATTGATTATTTTTATTAACAACAGGTTAAAATGGAATAAGTCTATAGTTATTTCATTAATTGTCTTTTGCTCTATAATGTTAAATACAGAAGAAAATGTTTTTGTATACTCAGCTTTTAGAGTTATTGATACTACAATAGGAATAATTGTTGCGTTTTCTGTTAATTTATTAGTATTTAGGCCTAAACATAATGAAAAAATTTCAAGTATATTAGAACATTTAATAGAATATTTAGATAAAGAGTTTTATGAATATTTTATATTGGATATACCATTTGAGTTGAAAGAATATAGTGATAAGTTAAATGAAATAAAGCAATCATATGAAGTTTATAAATCAGAATTTTTAATTGGTGATAAAAATTATAAAGAAGAAGAGTTAATTATTAAATCAATGATGTTGCTAGAAGAAATATATCACAATATAAACGTGATTCAAAACTTTGATAAACAAATATCAAAAAGTTCAGCAAATATCATTAAAAAACACTTGAATCTAAATATTTTTAATACTGTATCTTCTGAAGATGATACCTTTATGGTTTATAATTATCATATAAAGAATATTGTTTTTGATATAGTTAAATTAAAGGAGTTACAAGGATACAACTTATAAAATATTATGAAGTTGCAATTTAATATATTCTATAGTATAATTTAAAAATATTATCCTTGGATATAAATTGTTTAGGTAATAGTAATTAGATATAGTAGTTCGAAATAATTGATTTTAGAAAATTTACATCATAATCTTTGTAATATAAGTAGTATAAATTTATGAGGGTAAAACATATTTAAATTAGGAGGAATTCAATGAAAAAAGGATGGTTATTATCTTGCTTGCTTACTTCGAGTATTATATTTGTATCTCCTGTATTTGTAAATGCTGCTGAATATGAAAAAGCAATAATTCAGTCGCCACTTGTGGATATTAGACTAGATTCAAATACTAACTCTACAGTTATTTCAAAGATTTCTAAAGGGCAAGAAATTTTGATAGTAGAAGAGCAAAGCGAGTGGACAAAAATAAAATTAGGTACAGGAATTGAAGGTTACATAGAGTCGTCTAATAATCAGTTTAAGAAAATTAGTGATGGTTTTATAACGCATAAAGGAGTTAATTTAAGAAAAAATGCAACAACTGAAAGTGATGCTTTACATATTTTAAATACAGGTGACAAAGTTGAAATCATTGACAATCTTAAGGACTGGACTAAAGTAAGAATAAATTCTAATGTAGGATATGTATATAGTGATTATATTTCTACAGATTTAAATAAATCTAAATCTGTATCAAGAGGTGCTTCGAGAGATATAGATTCTTTAGTTGATATTGCAAAATCAAAATTAGGTTCCCCTTATGTATATGGAAGCACAGGGCCAAGTAGTTTTGATTGTTCAGGTTTTGTTTATTATTCTTTTAACTCATCTTTAGGTATAACATTACCGAGAACATCTAGAGATATGAGTAGATACGGCACTCAAATATCAAAAGATGAACTAATAACTGGAGATTTAGTATATTTTGACACAAATGGTGGATTAAATGGAGTTAATCATGTAGGTATATATCTTTCGGATGGAGATTTTATACATGCTTCATCGGGTAACAATATGAAGGTAATGATTTCGTCAGTTGATGAAAAATTTTACAGAAATTCATATATGGGGGCTACTAGGATTATTGAATAACCGCTTAATTAAGCGGTTATTTTTTTAAAAAAATATTGTTAATAAAATATTTAAAATTAATTTTTTAAAAAAATGTAGTATACTTTATAAGGACAAGTGTAAATGAATAAAGTATACATTTTATTGCTATTTTATTCGCTTATTGCAAATAAATATTCAAAAAATAAGGAGGGAAAATTATGAAGCTTTTAAGCTTTAAAGGAGGAATTCATCCTCCGCATAACAAGAAAATGACTGAGCATCTTCCTGTTGAGAAAGCTGTAGAACCTAAAACAGTATATATACCACTGGCTCAACATATAGGGGCCCCATGTAATCCTATTGTAAAGGTTGGAGATATGGTGAAGATTGGTCAGCTGATTGGGGAACCGCAAGGTTTTGTTTCTTCACCGGTTCATTCATCTATATCAGGTAAAGTTATTGCTATAAAACCTATGATTACACCTGGAGGACAAATGACAACTTGTGTAGTTATAGAGAATGATTTTAATAACGAAATCGATGAAAGTATTGAACCTTATGGAGATATCAAAGATTTATCATCTGAAAAGTTGTTAGAGATAGTAAAAAGTGCTGGGATTGTAGGTATGGGAGGTGCAACTTTTCCAACTCATGTTAAACTTAGTCCACCCAAAGAAAAACAGATTGATGTTGTTATTTTAAATGGAGCAGAGTGCGAACCATATTTAACTGCAGATCATAGATTGATGCTTGAAACGCCTGAGGATGTCGTTAATGGACTATCTGCGATTATGAAAATTTTAGGCGTAGAAAAAGGGTATATTGGAATTGAAGACAATAAACCAGATTGTATTGCAAGCGTATCTAAGGTAGCTGCAAATATTAGTAATATTGAGGTGGTTGCTCTTAGAACTAAATATCCTCAAGGAGCTGAAAAACAACTTATCTATGCATGTACTAACAGAGAAGTTCCTAGTGGAGGACTACCTATGGATGCTGGTGTTGTTGTTAATAATGTTGCTACAGCTGCACAAATTGCAAAAACAATAAGAACTGGAATGCCATTAATTGACAGAATTTGTACTGTTACTGGAGGAGCAATAACAAGTCCTAAAAATTTATTAATTAAATTAGGTACTTTATATAGTGAAATTATAGAGCAAGCTGATGGTTTTAAAACTGAGGCAAGTAAAGTTATAAGTGGTGGACCTATGATGGGTATAGCACAGTTCACACTAGAAGTACCTTCAACTAAAGGATCTTCAGGAATATTATGTTTTACATATGATGAAGCAAAGACTAAAGATGTTCAAAATTGTATGAGATGTGCAAAGTGTGTAAATATTTGTCCTGCTAATTTGCAACCATTATTCATAAGTGCCTATTCTTTGAAAAATGATTTTAAGAAAGCAATGGAATTTAGGGCTCTTGATTGCATTGAGTGTGGATCGTGCTCTTTTGTATGTCCATCGTCAAGACCATTACTGCAATCTATTCGTGTTGCAAAACGAGAAATTTTGGCTCAAAAAAGAAAAGAATCTAAATAAATTAGGAGGATGATATAAATGGAAATGCCAAAACTTACTTTATCTTCATCTCCTCATATACAAACGGATGAAAATGTTACTACCGTAATGAGAGATGTGATTATTGCGTTGTTGCCAGCTACTATTGCAGCAATTTATTATTTTAGATTTGGAGCAATTATAAATATTTTAGTAGCCGTATTTGGAGCAGTTGCAACAGAGTATGTTATTCAAAAATTACTAAAAAAACCAATTACAATTAAAGATTATAGTGCTGCAGTTACTGGTCTTTTGTTAGCGTTTAATGTTCCAGCTACATTGCCTTGGTGGATAACACTTGTAGGAACTATTTTTGCTATTGCAGTTGTAAAGCAATTATTTGGAGGCTTAGGACATAACTTTATGAACCCAGCTCTTGCTGCTAGAGCATTGCTGTTAGCTTCATGGCCAGTCGAAATGACTGCATGGGTAAAACCAGGAGTAGATGCTATAGCGACAGCAACGCCTTTAGCGGTTTTAAAAGGAGCCGAGACAGGTGCAGTTTCAAGCTCCATGTTTGATTTATTTATAGGTAATGTAGGGGGATGTTTAGGTGAGACTTCTGCTATATTATTGTTGATTGGTGGGATATACTTAATTTACAGAGGAGTAATTACATATATAATTCCAACGTATTATATTGCTACTGTTGCAATTCTTACATTTGTTTTTTCAGGTTTTGATTTTTCTATGTTAAGCTATAATATTTTAGCGGGTGGCTTGATTTTAGGAGCATTTTTTATGGCAACTGATTATACCACTTCTCCTGTTTCTAAGAAAGGTCAGATAATATATGCAGTTGGATGTGGTTTGTTAACAGCAGTTATACGATATTACGGGGGATATCCTGAAGGAGTTTCATATTCTATCTTATTGATGAATGTAGCTACTCCGCTTATTGATAAATATATTTCGCCAAGAGTATTTGGGGAGGTGGCAAAGTAATGAAAAATGAAATTGTAAAACTAGGGATTATTTTATTGATTATTACAGCAATTGCTGCTACGTTGCTAGGTTTTGTAAATCAGATTACATCTCCAGTTATAGAAGAACAAATAATTGAAGCAAACAATATTGCAAGAAAATCAATTATGACTGAAGCAGATAGTTTTGAATTAATAGATGAAGATTTTGGGCCATCAATATTAGAAGTTTATAAAGCTTTAAAAGGAAATGATGTTATAGGTTTTACTATAAAAACTAGCCCTAAAGGTTACGGTGGCGACATTGAAGTTACAACTGGAATTACTAAAGATGGAAAAATTTCAGGTGTATCTTTAGGAACTATGAATGAAACGCCCGGGCTTGGAGCAAAAGCAAAAGATGCTGAGTATATAAACCAATATACTGATAAGCCAGTTGATAATCATATAGCAGTAATTAAAAATGGAACTCCATCAGAAAATGAAATAATTGCAATTTCTGGAGCTACAATTACATCGGTTGCTGTTACAGAAGGAATAAATTCTTCAGTAGATTTATTTAATGAAAAATTGCAATAGGAGGTGCTTGAATGAATTTATTTAAAATAATAAAAAATGGAATAGTTGATGAAAATCCAATTTTTACTCAAGTTTTAGGAATGTGTCCAACACTTGCAGTTACTACTTCTGCTGTCAATGGCTTAGGTATGGGTCTTGCGACAACAGCTGTTCTTACGATGTCGAATTTAGCGATTTCATTATTAAGAAAGGTTATTCCTTCAAAAATAAGAATACCAGCATATGTTGTTGTTATAGCTACTTTTGTTACTATTGTGGGAATGCTATTAAAAGCGTATGTACCAGCTCTAGATAAATCCTTAGGTTTATTCATTCCGCTTATAGTTGTTAATTGCATTATACTTGCAAGAGCTGAAAGTTTTGCATCAAAAAATACAGTTGCATCTGCTGCAGCTGACGGGATAGGCATGGGATTAGGTTTTGCTTTATCATTAACACTGTTAGGATCTGTTAGAGAAATTTTAGGTGCTGGATCTATATTTGGTTTTATGATTTTTGGTGAAGCTTTTAAACCAGCTATAATTATGATTCTTCCGCCAGGAGCATTTTTAGCTTTAGGGATGATGCTTGCATTGTTTAAGAAGATTACCACTGGTAAAAAAAATAAAAAAGCTGAAATTCAATCGGCTAGTTAGGAGGATGAATTATGATAAAATCAATTTTAATTATTATGCTAAGTTCTATACTTGTTAATAACTTTGTATTATCAAGATTCTTAGGTATTTGTCCATTTTTAGGAGTTTCTAAAAAAGTTGAAACGGCATTAGGGATGGGAATGGCTGTTACATTTGTTATGGTTTTAGCATCAATATTTACATATTTAATTCAAAAGTTAATTCTTGTAAACTTAGGTATTGAGTATATGCAAACAATTGCATTTATACTTGTAATAGCATCCCTAGTTCAATTTGTAGAAATGGTAATACAAAAGACAAGCCCAACTTTATATCAAGCTCTTGGAGTTTATCTTCCGTTGATAACAACAAATTGTGCGGTTCTTGGAGTGGCTATTTTAAATATTCAAAGCGAATATAACTTAATTGAGACAATATTTAATGGATTTGCCGCAGCTATTGGATTTACATTAGCTATTGTACTTTTTGCAGGTATCAGAGAAAGACTTGAGATTTCAGATATACCTGAGGTGTTTCAGGGGTTTCCAATTGCACTAATAAGTGCAGGTCTTATGTCAATTGCTTTCTTAGGTTTCAGCGGCTTAGTTAAATAGGAGGTCAAAGTATGAGTTCTATATTAAATTCAGTATTAAGTCTTTCAGCAATGGGATTAGTTTTTGGGGCAGGTTTAGCATATGCATCACAGAAATTTGCTGTAGAAGTTGATCCTAAAGAAGAAGCTATTTTAAATGCACTTCCTGGAGCAAACTGTGGTGGCTGTGGATTTCCGGGGTGCGGAGGTCTTGCAACTGCAATAGCCAAAGGAGATGCTGCTACTAACGCTTGTCCAGTTGGGGGAGCTGAGGTTGCAGAAAAAATATCCCAAATAATGGGAGTTAATGCATCAGCAGGAACTAAAATGATAGCTAATGTTATATGTAACGGTACAAATGCAAATGCAAAAAATAAATCACTTTACAGTGGGATAATAGATTGTAAAGCTGCATCACTAGTTGCAAATGGTCCAAAAGCATGTTCTTATGGCTGTTTGGGATTCGGTACATGTGAAAATGTATGTCCATTTGACGCAATTCATGTATATGATGATGGAATAGCCCATGTTGATCAGGACAAGTGCGTTGGGTGTGGAAAGTGTATAGAAGCTTGTCCAAAAGCAGTAATTCATTGGATACCTTATGGACAAGAAGTTTCTATAGATTGTAATAGTAAGGAAAAAGGTAAGGATGTAAAGGAAAAATGTAGTGTTGGATGTATAGGCTGCCAAATTTGTGTTAAAAGCTGTCCGTTTGAAGCAATAACCTTTGAAAATAACTTAGCTAAAATTGATTATACAAAATGTACTCAATGTATGGTATGTGTAGAAAAATGTCCGACAAAAGCAATAAGAGGAGATTTATCTAAAAGAAAAACAGCTAAGGTTATAGAAGATAAATGTATAGGATGTACAATTTGTGCGAAAAACTGCCCTACAAATGCTATTGAGGGGGAACTGAAAAGTATTCATAAAGTAAATCCTGATAAATGCATAGGATGTAAAGTGTGTTATGAAAAGTGTCCTAAAGATGCGATAGAAATGATATAAGATTTTAATTTAAACAATAAGACTATAGGTTTTATTGTTTTTTTTTTAATTGGATGATAAACTAAAATAAGCATGTTGAGATTTAAATACACAAATTAGGAGGATGTATATTTGGAATTAATACTTGCATCAGCTTCACCAAGAAGAAAAGAAATAATTGATATGTTTAATGTTACATATAATATAAAAGTCCCAGATGTTAATGAGTTTATAGATTGTAGATTTTCACCGTCTGTAAATGCTATGCATATAGCATATTTAAAAGCTAAAGATATAGTTACTCATAATAAAGATTCTATTGTTGTTTCAGCAGATACTATTGTGACAATAGAAGATAAAATATTTGGTAAACCAGTAGATGTAAATGAAGCAAAAGAAATGCTTACACAATTAAGTGGAAAAAAACATTCTGTTATAACTGGTTTTTGTATAGTGAATTATAATAAAAATATTGTTTATACAGATTATATTAAAACAGATGTTTATTTTCGGGAACTATCTAATAAACAAATTATTAAATATATAGAAACTAACGAATTTAAGGATAAAGCTGGAGCGTATGCAATTCAAGGTAAAGCAGCTATTTTTATTGATAAAATTGAAGGCGATTATTTTAATGTTGTTGGATTACCAATAGCTGAAATAAATAGAGTTTTAATTGATTTTTTTTCTTTTAATTTAATCTAATTGTTTAGGAGGTTAAATATGCCAAATAATAGCCTTATTAAAGATATAATAAAGGATGAAAGACCAAGAGAAACTTTGCTTAATAAGGGTGAATCTTTTCTTTCTGACTCTGAATTATTAGCTATTTTAATCAATAATGGTACTCGAGATAAATCAGCTATTGCTCTTGCAAGTGAGATTATAGAAGAAAATCAAGGTATAAAAAATTTATGTAATATTAGTATAGAAGAATTATCTAAAATTAAGGGTATTGGTTTGGCAAAAGCATGTAGAATAATATCTGCATTAGAATTAGGAAGAAGAGTGTCTGTTGCTTCTGAATTACAAAAATTTAAAATTTCATCTCCTCAAGATATTGGAAAAGTATATATGGAAGAGTTAAGGTACAGAAAAAAAGAAGTTTTTAGAGTAGTTTTATTAAATACAAAAAACGTAATAATATCGACTAAAGATATATCAGAAGGCAGTTTAAATGCTTCTATAGTTCACCCCAGAGAAGTATTTTTAGAAGCAATTAAAAAGAGCGCAAATAAAATGATATTGATTCATAATCATCCTTCAGGTGATCCAAGTCCGAGTATGGAAGATATTAATATTACAAAGCGTCTGATAAGTGCTGGTCAAATTATTGGTATAGAAGTTTTAGATCATGTTATTATTGGTGATGGGAAGTTCTATAGTTTTAAGGAAAATGGACAAATTTAGTTTAGGAGATTGTTTTATGCCTAATAAAATCAAATACAAAAAAAAAGTATACATATTTTTAATTATTTTATTTATATTAATTACTAGTCTTTCTTTATCATTAAAAAAAGGTAATGATAATTTTTTGAGTAGAATAGGTTTGGAAATACTATCGCCTCCAAATAAAATAATAACTAGTTTAAAAAATTCATCAGCAAATTTCTTGTCAAGTTTATTGCCTAAAAATGATAAAAATATTAGAATCAATGAACTTGAAACCGAAGTTGAAAAATTAAGAAATCAACTTATTCACAATACTATTACAGAAAGCGAATTGAAGCAATTAGATGATTTAAAACAAAGTTTGAATTTTATTGATGAAGCTTATAAAAAAAATTATGTAACTGCGTCTATTGTAGGTAAGAATGATGGGAATTACTATACATCATTTACAATTTCTGCTGGCAAAAATCAAAATGTAAAAAAAAATGGAATAGTTTTAACTGGAAAAGGATTAGTGGGAAGGATATATGAAATTTCTGACAATTATTCTAAAGCGATATCGATTTTAGACAGCAAATCATCTGTTAGTTTTCAAGTGTTAAGAGAGGAAAGGTATACTGGAATTGCTAGTCAAAATATAACTATGGATTACGAATACCAAGATTTTGAAGGATATATAAAGGGTTATTTATTTGATATAAACTATAAAGTTTTACCTGGGGATATAATTATAACATCAGGGCTTGGATTATATCCAAAAGGTATTCCTATAGGAAGTGTTGATAAAATAATAGAAGATAAGAATAATTTACTTAAGTATGTTAAAATAAAACCATATGTTAATCTAAAAAAAATAGATAAAGTAATGATTTTAAATCCAAGAGATTTTAATTAAAAGAGGTAGCTTGTGAAAAAAATTTTATATTTTACAATAGGATTGATTGTCATTTTTTTTTCAAATACATTTTTAAATGATTTAAACTTATTTATATTTAATATTAAACCAAATCTCACTTTGATTTATCTGGTTTATATATCAATATATATAGGAGCAGATAAAGCGTCATTAATTGGCTTGCTTCTTGGTCTTGTAATTGATATAAGTGTTGGAAAGTATTTTGCTTATTATTCTTTGATTTTTTTCTTGATAGGTTTTTTTTGTGGAAATCTTAAAGAAAAGGTATTTAAAGAAAATATTTTTACTATATTACTTCTAATATTAATTTCTTCTTTTATAGACAATTTACTTTCTATAATTATTACTGGATTTAGCATATCAAATATAGGGGTTTATTTTTTAAGATTATCAGAAGGCGTAATTATAAATGGTATGATATCAGCCTTATTATTTTATCCTTTAAATATGATACTTATCAAAGTTGATGAACAATGGTGAATAAAATGAAACTAGATACTAATAATAGATTTCAAGTAATGTATATATTTATATGTATAGTGTTTATTGGATTATTTGTAAGAATGTCATATATGACTATAATTCAAGGTGAAGATTTTTACTCAATAGCCGAAAATAAAGTTTATAAAAAAATAGAATCGCAAGCCCCCAGAGGGGAGATTAGAGATAGAAATGGAATTTTATTAGCAGGCAATAGACCAAGTTTTACAGTTCTGATATCTCAAAATGAATTAGTTAAAGAGAAAATTAACGATACTTCTATTATACTCATGGATATTTTGAGAAAAAATAATGAACTTGTAGGTGATGATTTTCCAATTAAAAATGATGGAAATAAATTATATTTCATATATGATGAAAAAATAAGTCAGTGGAAAGAAAAAAACAATATAGAACTTAATAAAAACGCTAAAGAAAGCTTTTACAATATAGTTCAAAATATTAAAGAACAAGGAATAATAGAAATAACAGATGAAGATTCGGTGTATGAAATACAAAAGAAAATTAACAGTGCCGGGGTTTACCCTCCAATCTCAGTTAGTAAATGGGAATTTACTGAAGAAACAAAGAAAAAAGAATGGCTGGCTAAATATAAAATTAAAAATAATGATATTGATGCTAAATCTGCATATGAATTAATAAAAGAATACTATGACATACCGAAAGAATTAGAAGATAGAAAAGTAAGAGATGTTTTATTAATTCGTGATTTATTAAAATCAAAAGGATATTTTCAGTATGAACCAGTGGTAATAGCTACTGATGTATCTGAAGAAACAGTATCCACAATTGAGGAGTTATCGATTGATATTCCTGGTGTTACTGTTCAAATAAAGCCAATAAGATATTATCCGAATGCTAATTTGGCAGCACATGTATTGGGTCAAATCGGAAGAATATCAACTCAAGAAGAAATAAATAAGTTTGTTAATGAAAAAAAATATAGTAACTCAGATATTATCGGTAAAACTGGAATAGAGAAAAAGTATGAGGAAAATCTAAAAGGATATAATGGTTATAGAAGAGTTCAGGTTGATGCATTTGGAAGGTTGATTAATAGTATTGATTTTGAACCACCCGTATCGGGAGATACAATATATTTAACCATTGATTCTGAGTTGCAAGAAGTTGCTCAAAGTGCTTTAGAAAAAAATCTTAATCTGATTCAAATGGGAGGGATTTTTGAAAGCGAATGGGGTAATGTCAAATTAAGAGGTAATAGCAGGGTATATAGTAAAGCAAAATCAGGAGCCGTAGTAGCACTGGATATTAAAAGTGGAGAAGTTCTTGCTTTAGCTAGTTATCCAGATTATGATCCTAATCTTTTTACTACAGGCGTTTCTGTTAGTGATATGGATAATTTAATGCCTGAAAATTTAAATGATCCACTCTCTCCAAAACCATTATATAATATTGCAACAATGACTTCTGTTCAGCCGGGTTCAATTTTTAAGATGATAACGGGATTAGCTGCTTTAGAAAGTGGACTAGATCCTAATTATAAAATAAAGGATCAGGGTTATATAGAGATGGGTGGAAGAACATTTGGATGTTGGTTTTGGAATGATTATAGGGGTAAGCATGGTGAAGAAGATTTAGTTGCAGCCCTTAGAGATTCATGTAATTATTATTTTTACTGTATAAGTGTAGGATATGATTATGCCAAAGATAAACCAATTCCTGTTGAAATGAATGCTAACAAAGTTCTTGAAATGGCTAGAATGTTTGGCTTAGATGATTTAACAGGGATTCAAATTGAAGAGATTGCAGGTAAAGTTCCTAATCCTGACCAAAAATTAGAAGAAACAAAAAAATCTTTATATTATGCAATAAATGGCAAGATGAGGAGTTATTTTTCTGATATTTCTAGCTCGAGTCCGTTATACGAAGAAAGAATAAATAAAATTGTTTCATGGATGGATGAAAATCCTTCGCGCTCAGAAATGATAAATAGAATGAAAGGTTTAAATGTAAAAGAAGATTTAGTGATTGAAATAGCAGAATATGTAAAGTATAGTTTTTATAATCAAGGGAAATGGAAAACTGGAGATACTTTTAATCTTTCGATTGGACAAGGAGCTCATGCTTATACTCCATTACAAATAGCAAATTATATATCAGCAATTGCTAATAATGGATACTTAAATAATGTAACAGTGGTAGACAAGATAGAAAAATATGATAAATCAGATGAAAAAATTATTCAAAGAAAATCAATAGAAATACCTGTTGATAAAGCAAATTTAGAATATTTAAGAAGAGGAATGATAGATGTAACTGATGAAGGAACTGCAAAAGAAATATTCCAGAACTTTCCAATAAAAGTGGCCGCTAAAACTGGAACTGCTCAAAAAAGTGGAAAAATACCAGTGCTTGATGAAGAAGAATATTTGATATCTCATCTTAGTGATTATAATCTAAAAAAAACAGAAGTTATGAATTTAGCTAATGAATTAAGTGTAGAGTCAAAAGAAAATCTTGCTTTTCATAGATATATAAGAAGAGCTATATTAGAACTTAATCCAAATTTGACGGATGATGATATTAATAGATTTAAAGATAACTATGATAATTTTGCTTGGTTTGTATCGTATGCTCCTCATGATGACCCCAAAATAGCTGTAGTTTCTTTAATATTTCAAGGTGGAAGTGGAGGCTATGCTGGACCAGTAGTTAGAGAAGTTATAGCTCAGTATTTTGGCTTGAATTCTTCAGATTCTGAAGAGATACAAGAAGGTGAAGAAAAATAAAATTTTGTATTTAAGAATGTGATAAAAAAATTATATAAAGAACAATTTATTAATATAGTATATAATATTTGGAGGACTTATTGATGAAATCTTTAAAAGATACAATTGAGTTTAAAGGAACTAAGGATGGATTCATTATAGTTGTAAATAATGAAGCTGATTTTCATAATGCTAAAGAAAATTTAATTGAGAAAATTAATTCAAATCTTTTCTTTTTTAAGGGATCGCAATTTAGCGATATTTATGCAACTAATTTAAGTGATGATGAAAAAAATAAGCTAATTAACTTTTTAGTTACAAAATTTAATATAAAATTTTTAAAAAAAGAAAAAACTATTCTTAAAGATATATCAAAAGAATGTAGTTACACTAATATTAATTTTGAAAAAACAACAAAATTTATAAAAAATACAATTCGCTCTGGCGCATTTGTTGAATATGAAGGTAATATTGTAGTTTTGGGAGATGTAAATCCAGGAGCGCAACTTATTGCAACTGGGAATATTGTTGTAATGGGAGCCTTACGAGGAATTGCTCATGCTGGTAGTAAAGGTGATGATTTAGCTTTTGTTTCAGCTATAAAATTAAACCCTATTCAATTGAGGATTTCTTCAGTAATAGCGATATCTCCAGAAGATGAAAATTTATCAGCTAATATTCTACCTCAGATTGCATTTGTACATGAAGGTCATATAGTTATAGAAAATTATCCCACAAAGATATAATTATTTAATAGAGGAGGCATAAGTATGTCTAAAGTTATTGTTATAACTTCAGGAAAAGGAGGAGTTGGAAAGACAACTTCGACCGCAAATTTGGGAACAGCATTAAGCTTAGAAGGGAAAAGGACTATTGTCATAGATGCAGATATTGGACTTAGAAATTTAGATGTAGTCATGGGATTGGAAAATAGAATAGTTTATGATTTAGTTGATATAGTCGAAGAAAGATGTAAGTATAAACAAGCTATGGTGAAAGATAAAAGATTTGAAAATTTATATTTAATACCAGCAGCTCAAACAAGAGACAAAGATTCAGTTAGCCCAAAACAAATGAAAAAATTATGTGATACCTTAAGAGAAGAATTTGATTTTATACTTATAGATTGCCCAGCTGGAATTGAAAATGGCTTTAAAAATGCTATTGCAGGTGCAGATGAAGCAATAGTAGTTACCACTCCTGAAGTCTCAGCTGTTAGAGATGCGGATAGAATCATAGGGCTTCTAGAAGCAAGTGAAATACATAATCCTAAACTTATAATTAATAGATTGAAAATTGATATGGTTCAAAGAGGAGATATGATGAATATCGACGATATTCTAGATATTTTGGCCATAGATTTGATTGGTGTAGTTCCTGATGACGAGAATATTGTTATTTCAACTAATAGAGGAGAACCAGCTGTTACCAATCAAAAATCACTAGCAGGCCAAGCTTATAGAAATATAGCTAAGAGAATTCAAGGTGAAGAAATACCTTTTATAGATTTAAATTTAAATGAAGGTTTTGTGTCGAAATTAAAAAAACTTATTGGACTAAAATAGTGAGGAGGTGTTATCATGCTTGATATCTTTAAGATTTTTTCAAACGACAGAAATTCTAGCAAAAATGTTGCTAAAGAAAGATTAAAGCTTGTCCTGATTCATGATAAGGGAAACTATTCTCCATCTGTTTTAGAAGCTTTAAAAGAAGATATTTTATTAGCGATAGAAAAATATATGGAAGTTGATGAAGATAATATAGAAGTTAAAATGATAAAAACTAAAAGTCAAGATAATTTAGAAATGGTACCAGCACTTGTTGCAAATATACCAATAAAAAAGATGAAGTAGTTATAATTTGAATGGAGCATTATTATGGATTTAAAAAAATATAAAGATTTTGACTTTATATTATTTATAGTTGTTTTTTTTCTTTTTTTAATAGGTTTAGTTTTGATTTCTAGCGCAACTGGTATAAATGAGGGAGGCAGTTTTAAAAGGCTAATAATTCAAACTATATCTTATATTTTAGGGATTATTTTTATTATATTTTCCATGTTTTTTGATTATAATGATTTTAAGAAACATGAGAAAAAGTTATATATTTTAGGTATTGTTTTATTACTATTAGTATATATTCCTGGATTAGGGAAAACTCAATTTTCCGCTAGATCATGGATAAATTTAGGCATAATAGATTTTCAACCTATAGAACTTGTAAAGCTAACTTTTATATTGGGATATGCGAAGTATTTAGAAGAAAGAAAGGATATGTTTTATAATATAAAAGAAATATTATTAGCAATTTTGTATCCTTTGCCTATAATAATTCTTATTATGCTACAACCAGATCTTGGAGGTGCAATTGTTTTTTCTTTTATAATATTTGGCATGCTATATATTTCTGGATTGAATCTAAAAATAGTACTGTATGCTTTAATAGGAGCTATTGTTTGTTCTCCTATTATTTATAATTATGTACTTAGACCTCATCAAAGAACTAGAATTGATGCTTTCTTAAACCCTGGGGATCCATCTTATGAAGGGAATTTTCAAGTCATACAATCAATGATAGCAATTGGATCTGGAAAAGTATTGGGGAAAGGATTATTTAATGGAACTCAAAATCAGTATGGTTTTTTACCAGTAACGGAGAGTGATTTTATTTTTGCAGTTCTTGGTGAAGAATTTGGTTTATTAGGAATGTCTTTAGTGTTGATTTTGTATTTTATTTTTTTCAAAAGATTATATCTTTTAGCTACTTCGGCTAAAGACTTTTATGGCACACTAATAATTGTAGGTATCACATCGATGTTTTTATATCAATTTGTGCAAAATGTTGGAATGACAATGGGAGTCATGCCTGTAACAGGTGTAACATTGCCCTTTGTAAGTTATGGAGGTAGTTCTATGCTTGCAAGTATGATGGCTTTAGCTCTTGTTTTTAATGTATCTATAAAACGTAGAAAGATTAATTTTTAAATTAGGAGTGTATATTATGAAAGTAGCATTAATTGCACACGACCATAAAAAGGATATTTTAATTAATTTTGTTTTAGCATATTCAGAAATATTCAAAAAACATGAACTCTTTGCAACTGGAACTACTGGAAGACTAGTAGAAAAGATGACTGGATTAAAAGTTTATAAATTTTTATCTGGACCACTTGGTGGGGATCAGCAGATTGGAGCTAAAATAGCTGAAAATAATATGGATTTAGTTATTTTTCTTAGAGATCCATTAACTTCTCAACCTCATGAGCCTGATGTACAAGCTCTTCTTAGATTATGTGATGTACATGCAATACCACTTGCGACAAACCTTGCTTCAGCTGAATTATTTATTAATGGTTTAAAAAGAGGAGACTTAGATTATAGGGATATTGATTGATTATCTTTTTTTATATTTTACTTTATTGACAAATATATATCTAAGGATTATAATCAAAATGAAAAATTAAAGATTTGTAAATAGAGGTGCAGCAAGAAGGTAATACAGTTATGTTAAGGGTAAGAACGCTCAATGAACTGTACCAATGTCTTTGTTGCCGAAGAGACTTATTCGTTCTTGAATATTTCTTTGGTGGTAATGTTCAGCACTTACCATTGCCATGTTTATCGTGGAGCGCTATTTACGTCATAGTATTATGACGTAAATAGCGCTCTTTTAATTTTACTATTTCTTCTTAAAGGAGGCAAATTTAAATGAAATCTGTACTTAAAATTAGAATGAGTGCACATGACGCTCATTATGGTGGAGGCCTAGTAGATGGGGCTAGAATGCTTCAACTATTTGGAGA
>Ga0334893_1001638_pt1 | contig 20169 bp, 18 predicted proteins | sample GraSluR3_MG_5_FD_207218 | JGI IMG/M metagenome (GOLD analysis project Ga0334893, IMG submission 207218) | Sludge microbial communities from methane-producing bioreactor in Wageningen University, Netherlands - Granular Sludge_09_05-R3 | ecosystem: Engineered > Bioreactor > Anaerobic >...
TTTATGGCTACCAGCTCAAAATAATCCAGCATCTCGGCAGGTAGCAAATAGCGAATTATATCTTGTGTTTCCATGCCGCTAAGATAGATGGATTTCTTTTTCCCCACCGGCTATTTATGTTGAGCCAATCAAAGTCAAAGCTTAACCCGCCCAAAAAGCATGGAAATATCCCACTTTAATTGAATATTAAAATTTTTTGAAATGCCGGTTAGAAAAATCTGACCGGCTTTTTTATTTAAATAGCGAATAGAAATTTTCCATGGATCTGATAAAAGTTCTGTTGATGAGCGGATCTTGCAACCAGCGGGGAAACAGAGGATCGGCAGTAGCATAGGCCGAAAAGGAAACGAATGTGCTAGAAGGGCTTAGAGCGTAAATTTTCCACTCGCTATTGTATCGACCAAAGTCGTTCACCTCACATTCAAAAGGAGGATCATAGTTGTTGCTGCTGTTGATAGTAAAGGTGATAAGTGGCAAAAACGGATGACGAGTTTCTTGAACTTCTGCAATTAAATACCTGTTTCGTAAAGGCCAGGGAAGTTTAAAAATCATAAAGATCACCCAAAGATTTTTGTTGTGTCTCAAAATGAGCTGGGTCTTGTCCACATTAGTCATCCATTCAGCAACCAGCTTGTAGTTCCTTAATTTGACAGCGATATCTTCGGGGGAAACATCATGCAAGATCATCTGGGCTTTGCGCTCTTTTACTTTTTTGTTGTTTTCGAGGTAAAGCCAGCGTTGTTCCGAAACCAATAAGTTACTTTTTCCCATTTCCTCCCAGGATGTTTTAGTTAGAATACCATTTTTTTCATCGGCATCTACAAAGGGAGTATTAGAAATCAACTTACTCATTGCCAGTGGACTGAACAAAAACAACAGCACAATCAGCAGCCGGATAGTGTTGGATATTCTCATATTAGCGAGCATAAAAGTAAGTTAAATACGGAAACATGCAATAAATCAGTGTGTTTTGAAATTGAGAAACAATTTTTAGTGCTTTGATAAAAGCTGATTCAGATTGAATATAGCTTATTTTTGCGCTTATGAAAAGACTGATAAAATATGATAACAGTAGAATTTCTCGACAGTGAACTTTATAACTGGGTAGTTTTGCCTTTGTTGATAGCTCTGGCCCGTGTGATGGATGTTACAGTAGGCACTATCCGTTTGATCTTTGTATCGCGCGGATACAAATATCTGGCACCTTTGCTTGGTTTTGTGGAAGTGATAATCTGGCTACTGGCCATCGGACAGATCATGCAGCAACTCGACAATGTGATGAGCTATATTGGTTATGGCGCCGGCTTTGCCCTGGGAAATTACATTGGCATCATAATGGTCGAAAAAATGACTATCGGCACAGTGGTCATTCGGATTATTCCCAAAAAGGATACAGCCGACCTGATTGCACATCTGCGAGAAGCCAATTATGGCGTTACGGCGGTTGATGCAACAGGCAAAAGCGGACCGGTCAAGATGTTATTTAGTATTGTTAAGCGGAAAGACCTGGCTGATGCTTTAACGATTATCAATCAGCACAATCCGCAGGCATTTTATACCATCGAAGAAGTTCAAAGGGTAAACGAAGGCTATTTTAGAGCAACTCAAAAGAAGTCGTTTTTAGCCGGAGGATTATTTAATATGGGCCAGCTTCGAAAATAGTCAAACGACAACAAACCGGCACGTTTTTTGGTGTTTTTAGGGTGTAAATCAATACCTAAAAGCCATGATCAGTTATAAAACACCACAGGCTGATCTCGAGAGCAAGAAGGGCCTGTTTTTTGAAATTGGATTAGCAGTTGCTTTATTAAGTATTTTTTTGGCCTTCCAGATTAAGCGACCGTCGCGAACTACAACATTTGATTTTGACTACGGCGAACTGAATATCATTCAGGAAGAGATGATCCAGACGCATCAACCCACAACACCTCCGCCTCCCAAGCAGCCAATGCAGCAAATAACCCTGTTAACCGTTGTTGAGAACACCGAAGAGGTTGAAACGGAAATTCATATCCAGGCTGAGGTTGATCAACAAACCGAGATTCCGGAATATACCCCGCTGGAGCGTCCGATGGAGGAAGAGGCTATTCAGGAAGAAGAGATATTTCTGGTTGTAGAAGATCAACCTGAATTTCCGGGAGGTGAAGCAGCTCTTATGGCTTATTTTGCAAATAACATAAGGTATCCTTCAGGAGCCAGAGAATTGGGTATTCAGGGAACTGTTTATGTTAGCTTTGTTGTAGAACCCGATGGATCTGTTTCGCAGATTGAGGTACTTAGAGGCATTGGCGGAGGCTGCGACGAAGAAGCTGTGCGGGTGGTTCAGAATATGCCACTCTGGAAACCGGGCAAGCAACGCAATATCCCGGTGAGGGTACGCTTCAATTTGCCAGTTCGTTTTAAACTGCTTTGATATCTTACAAGGTACTTAAACCGGATAAGTAATCGCTTCTGAATTATTTGCATCTTTGCAGGGTGAAAACAAAGGAGTTTGTTGGCGGATTTAATCTGGTTATCATATTGTTGTTTAGCACATTATGTTTACAACAATGTGCTAATCCGGTAATGCCTCGCGGGGGCGAAAAAGACATAATTCCGCCCAAGGTTCTAAAAGCTGTCCCGGAGAATTATGCTGTAAATTTTAATGCAAAACGGATCGAACTCACCTTTGATGAGTTTGTGAAGTTGGTTGATATGCAAAAAAACTTGCTTATCTCGCCACCGCTTAAGACAAATCCCGAATTTCGTTTGCGTGGAAAGACCCTGCAGATTTCTTTTGATGAGCCATTGATGGAGGAAACCACCTATACACTCTTTTTTGGTGACGCCATTGTTGATCTTACCGAAGGCAACCCATTAACCGGATATAATTATGTGTTCTCAACAGGGTCTCTGCTCGATTCATTAAGTTTGGGCGGAATAGTGCTGAATGCCTTCGACCTCACTGTTCCTGAACAGGCTTATGTAATGCTTTATTCCAACATTCCCGACACGGTTTCAGCTGATTCTGTGCCCTATTTGATCAGACCCCAATATATTAGCCGTACCGATTTGGAAGGTCATTTTGCGTTGGAAAACCTCAAAGATACTGTTTATCAGCTTTTTGTACTTAGTGATATGAATAGTAATCTCTTGTATGATATGCCTGGTGAAAAGATTGCCTTTTTAGACAGCCTGATTCAACCGGTGTATGTGGAGCCAAGACTACCAGATTCAATGCTTCTGCTGAGTGACAGTATGTTAACAGACACTTTACTTCGGGATGTATTTTCTGTTACTGACTCATTGATTACGGATCTGGAGATGATTTCTGACACTTTGACTGATACTTTGGTTAATGAGAGCATTCTGCCACCCGAGCTTGATATCCCTCTCTTTATGTTTGAAGAGCAAGATTCTGTGCAAAGACTTTTGCGTGCCGAAATGCTGAAACCCGGTTTGTTGCAGTTTGCCTTTCGATACCCGACAAAAAATTTAATAATCAAAGAATTAAGACCCTTACCCGATAGCTTTGAGATATTTGAGGTAGTGTCAAAGGCTGCAGATACTGTGCAATGGTATTATCCTGCACAAATAACAGATAGTTTGTTTTTAAAAATTCAACAGGATACTGTAGTTAATGATACGGTTTCGCTCTCACTGGCTCCAAAGAAGACGGTAGCCTCGAGAAGAAAAAAAGAGGAAGATGAAAAAATCCCGGCACTTAATCTGGTCTCCAACATCAAATCGCGAAAGCTCGACATTCCCAAGCCCTTGCAGATACGCTTTGATGAACCCGTTGTTCGATATGCCATGCGCGATACCAACTGGTTGCTTATAAACGATGACACCTTGTATAACCGGCTACATTTCAAGCAAATAGATTCGTATGGATTTACTTATCAGCTGGATACAACATTTGATGCTGAAAGCCATGTTATGGTTCGTTTTCCCGATTCGGTTTTCTTCGGATATAGTGGAAGAACCAACGATACCACTCAACTCATTTTTAGCATTCCCGCACTGGATCAGTATGGCAATCTGTTTGTTGATATAACAGTTCCTGATGAGGGAAGAAATTTTATAGTGCAGCTCCTTGATGATAAAGAAAAAGTACTTGATGAACGAAATGTTTCCTCCTCGGGTTTACTTGATTATCTTTATTTGTTGCCCGGACAATATATGTTGAAACTAATTGATGACCGAAACAGAAATGGCCGTTGGGATACCGGAGATTACCTTAAAAAGCAACAAGCTGAAAGGGTGTTTTATTTTCCGAAAATGATAGAAATAAGAGCAAACTGGGACCAGGAAGAAATTTGGGAACCAAAAATATGAAGATCAAAGTAATTCAGCGATCAGCAATCGGTACACTGTTCAATACAGCGTATAATATCCGATAATGTTTTGTTTCGAAGGGAGTAAAAGATTTTTTTTCCATCACGTTTAGCTTCCAGTATGCCTTTATTTTTCATGATATTCAAGTGATGCGAAGCAGCAGCCTGTTCGATATCCAGTTTCAAATAAATCTCAGTAACACTCATTTTGGTGCTTAGTGTAAGCATATTGATAATTGCCAGACGCACAGGATGAGCTATTGCACGCAATCTTCCGGCCACTTTTTCAAGCTTTACGATGCTTTGTTCTGTTAATTCGAGTGTTTCCATGCACTAATTTTTTGCAAAAATACAACTTCTAAACGCTAACATAACTGCATATGTATATACGTTTTGGAAAACAAGCTAATATAAAAACGGTCTAAATAAGTGAACCCATCAACCCATCTACTCAAAAACCAATTTCCCTTTCTGGCCTGCTTTTTGTTAATTTAGCAGAAATTTCAAATCAACACCACTTTCTTATGAAATCGCGTTTTGTCCTCCTCAGTTCCCTGATAACGATCATTCTTATCGCTTTTACCCAGCAAAGTTTTCGCGCTCCTCAGCAATACGATTATGACAAAGCCTGGAAAGCTGTTGAAGAAAGTTTCGAAAAGGGACTGCCCAAAACAGCTGCCCAAACCATCGATCAAATCCGCCAACAGGCCCTGGCACATAACAACCAGCCACAGCTGCTTAAAAGTATTATTTACCAGTTCAGGGTGCTCGAACAAACCACCGAATATCCCATTTCGAACGCCATAAGTTTTGCCAAAGAGCAAATGCCCCTGCTCAGCCAGCCGGCGCAAGCCCTCTTGCACAGTATCATCGCCGAACAATACACTCGCTATTACCAGCAAAACCGCTATATTTTACTCGAACGCCCTGTATTATCCGGCGAAAACCCCAAGGAACTCGAACGCTGGAGCCTCATTCAGCTGCGCGATACCATCCAATCTCATTACGAAGCCTCTTTTCCTGCTTTCAACGCCTTTGATACCATTCCGCTGGCGGATTACAAACTCATCCTCAGCAATACGGAATCCCAATCCATTGAGAGAATCCCTACTCTTTTCGATCTACTTACGCAGCGGGCACTGAGTTTCTACCTCAATGCAGATGCCGGCCTAAATCCTCCGCAGTCTGCCCCTGAAGAAATTGATCAGATCGGCTGGCTTCCAGCTCCTGATTTTGCCCTTGCCAGACTGCCCAAAAATGAAAACCATACCATAAAAGCTCTCCGGCTGATGCAACCGCTGCTGCGCAACAACCTCAGCCGCAACCACTACACCGCCTATGTGCATAACGATCTGCAAAGATTGCAATTGGTTTACGAACTTGCTGGCTCCACAACAGAAGCTGCCAAATTGTATCAACAGGCACTTCAATCACTTATCAATTTCCTCAACGGCAAATCCGAATCCACTGAAGCCACTGCCGCACTGGCACAGCTGTTGATCGAACAGCAGCAAAACCAACCCGACACTGCCTTCAAGGGCAATAATGCCAAAGCCCTTGAGCTTTGCGAAAAAGCAATCAAAGCGTATCCCGAAAGCCCTGGAAGCACGCGATGTAAAAGCATCAAGGCTGGTATTCTTCAAAAGCACTTGCAGCTTTCGCTGGATGGTGTAAACCTTCCGGATCAGGCCATTCCTTTGCAATTAACCTATAAAAACATTACAAACCTTTACCTGAAAATCATCCGCATCACCTCGGAGGAGCTGACCCGCATCCGCCGGCAAAACGAACTGAAAAGCCAGATCACAGCCCTCAACCTGATGCCGGAAGTAATGCGCAAATCCCGCAATATCCCTTTCGAAAGTGATTACGAACAACATCAGTCCATTATCGACCTTCCGGCTCTCAACACCGGCTTGTATGTGGTACTGGCGTCGCACCATCCCGATTTCAATAGTGAGAGCTCGGTTTATGCCGATTTCCAGATTAGCCGGCTCAGCTTTGTCCAGCATCAAAATCCAGCCAATAATCGCTTCTTTGTGCTCGATCGCGAAACCGGTGAGGGCATCAAAAATGCAGAAGCACGCCTGATGATTCGTACTTACGATTATACCCTGCGCGACTACAAAATTGAAAACTTCCATACAGCGATTACCGATAAAAATGGCTTTTTTACAGTAGATCAGAGTTCTGGCTTACCCAAAAACCAAACTTTTTATGTTGAACTGAACCTGAAAGGCGACACCCTTTACAGCGATAATTTTTTCGACCTCTACTCCAAACGACCCGAACGAAAAATTACCAAAACTTGGTTTTTTACTGACAGAGCCATTTACAGGCCAGGCCAAACGGTTTACTTCAAAGGCATTACCCTCGAAAAAACTTCAGGCGATTATACGATCCCAACATCCGTAAAAAGTGATGTAGAATTGCGCGACGCAAACAATCAGCTGATAAGCACCTTATCACTTGCTACCAACGACTACGGCAGTTTCGAAGGCCGCTTTGTTTTGCCTCAGCAAGGGCTCAATGGTCGCTATACCCTGCGCAGCCGGCATGGCTCAACAAGCTTCAATGTGGAAGCTTACAAACGCCCTGAGTTTGAAGTAAAAATTGAAAAACCCGATACACAATACAAACTGGGAGAAGCCCTGCAACTTCAGGCTGAAGCCCACGCCTTTGCAGGTTTTCCACTGGATAGCGTTACAGCTCGCTACACCATCGAACGGCGGCTTTTCTATCCTGTGTTTCGCTATTGGTGGGGCATTCCTCCTGTGATGGAACAATCCACAATCATCGGATCGGGAAATACAATCACCGATAGTGAAGGAAAATTCATTATTCCGGTTGAGCTTACACCTACGCCCGGCACCAATGCGCGCCTGCAGCCTTTCTTCCATTATACAATCACCGCCGAAATCATCGACAAGCAAGGCGAAATGCAGTCAGCAAGCCTTATGTTGCCAGCTTCTTATCAGGCACTTCAGCTGCAGACAAACTTAAATATCCTGGCCGACCAGCAAAAACTAAACACCTACCAGCTTCAGGCACGCAACCTGCAAAACGAAGCAACTGAAGCCTTGGTCATCAGGAAATTTTACAAACTTGAACAAGAATCTGGTTTCGAACCTGATATGTTAATGGCCCTCAACGATCGCCAGCTTTTGACTGATGATAGCTTGAAAATACTATTCCCGCATTGGAATTTTTACCCCAAAGACCCTGATAAACGCTCCAAAACCCTTGTTTATACTGATAGTATTCAGGTAAAGGGGGATACCAATCTCTTTCCGGAGGCGGCAAAAAACTGGTCAACAGGGGAATATTTTCTGGTGATGGAAGCCAAAGATCATTTTGGCGAAACGGTTGAAAATGAAACCCTTTTCAGTTTGTTTAATCCTGGCTCCAAAGAAGCACTCCCCGGACAGCTATTTCTTACGGCTTTAAATACACAAAAAGCACAGCCCGGCGAGCTAATTCAGTTCACCGTTGGTACCGACGCACCGGATTCGCGCATACTGGTCGAAATTTATGCAGGTGATACCTTACGCTTCAGCCAATGGCTCAAACTGGATAGCAAGCAACAGCAGATTTCCTACACTGTGCAGGAAGCCGATCGTGGCAAGCTGAGCTTCCAGGCAGTTATGGTGCGTTATGGCAGGGTATTCACCGAAAATCATACTGTTGAAGTGCCTTTTGATAACCGTAAACTGGAAATTGAACTACTCACGCTGCGCGATCAGCTGGAGCCCGGCGGTAAAGAAAGCTGGGAACTCATCATCCGAAATGCAAAGAAAAAAGGAATTCAGGCCGAACTTTTAGCTGCCATGTACGATGCCTCTCTTGATCAAATCATGCCACATCAATGGAATTTCAATCTGCTGCCCAACTTGCCAAACGCCAGAAGCTGGTCTGTTGATCGTGGCTTTTTCTGCACTGGAAGCAGCTACCTCAACCCTTCACATCCCCATTTTGATTATCCAACTCCTCTGGCCCTGCCCGAAATAAATTATTTTGGCTTGAGAGGCTATTTTAATGATAGGTTTAAGCTAAGACAGGCCCATCAGCATGGAGAAGTTTTTGATATGGTGCTAAGTGAACAGGAAAACGATATACCTATAACTGAACAATTAAATACTTCAGATGAAATCCCGCCAAAAAACGAATCACCAAAAACACAGCAAACATCGCCCCCACCCCTGCGTACCAACTTCAGCGAAACAGCTTTCTTCTATCCCCAGCTGCTAAGTGATGAGGAAGGAATCGTCCGGCTGAAATTTACAACACCCGATGCCCTCACCCGCTGGAAACTGATGCTGCTGGCACACGACAAAGAGCTTAATACGGGTATGTTTACGCAAGAATTTAAGAGCAGTAAACCACTGATGATCATGGGAAATACGCCACGTTTTTATTACGAAGGGGATAGTGCCCGCATCACAGCACGCATTGTGAATACCGGCGATGAAGTGGTAACGGGTATTGCCCGGCTCGAAATATTGGATGCCACTACTATGCAAACCATTGATTTGCTAGATGATACCGATCGTAAGCCAATCGTAAAACTGCGCCCCGGCCAAAGCATCATGCTGAGTTGGCAAATACAGCTGAACACCCGCCCCGGACTTTTAGCTTTCAGATTTAGTGCCACTGCAGGCACCTTCACAGATGCTGAACAAAAGCTGGTGCCCGTGCTTACACGCGAAAAAATCATCACCAACCGACTGGCTATCACCGTAACAGGCGAAAAAGAACAGGGTTTCGTAATGGCAAAACCCGTCAACAAATTCAAAACCACACAGCTGCAATTGCAAATCACACCCAATCCCGTTTGGTTTGCTATTCAGTCATTGCCCTATCTGGCCGAATCAAAAAGCAAAAATGCTGATCAGGAATTTTACCGCCTCTACACCAACCTGCTTGCAGGCTTTTTGGCCGATGAGATTCCACAGCTAAAAGCCACCATCCAGCGCTGGAAAAATGAAAGTCCGGAAGCCTTTTGGTCGGAGCTCCAGAAAAACCCCGAGCTAAAAAATCTGGCTATCAACCAAACACCCTGGTTATCCGCTGCCGAAGCAGAAGCCGCTCAAAAAGCACAGCTTATCGAGCTCTTCAACCTCAACCGACTTAATTACGAAGTGAACAACAGCCTCGACAAGCTGCAGCAGCTACAACTACCCAATGGTGCCTGGCCCTGGTTCGAAGGTATGCGCGAAAGTCGATTCATCACCCGTACCTTGCTCGAAGGCTTTGGAAAACTGCAACAACTCGGCATCAGCGAGTATCGGCTGGATGCAAATTCTAATCGCCGGATCAGTCAGATGAGTCGCAAGGCATACGGTTTTATATCAAGAGAACTGACGGCGGACTATGAAAAAATGCGAAAGGAAAACCGCCTCGAAAAATATCAACTCAGTACAACACATCTTTTTGAACTGTATGCCCTGAGCTTTAACAAAATCGTTGCTCCCGAAGGGGATAGCGATGATGCCCTGCGATTCTTCCTCAGCCACATCGAAAAAGACTGGCTGCGCTTAAGTCCTGGATCACAAGCCACAGCTGCAATAGTTTTACAACGCCACGGCAGAAAACAGGCCGCCGAAGGTATTCTCAATTCGTTGCGCGAGCGGTCGCTGTATTATCCCGAACTGGGCAGAACCTGGAAAAGTGATCCTTATGCCCGCGTGAGTGCTCAAAACATCGAAGACCAAAGTAGCATCATCGCTGCTTTTGAGGCTTTATCAGGCGATCGCACCGAAATTGATCAGATGAGGCAATGGCTGCTGTCGCACAAACGCACCCACAGCTGGAACAACAGCCGTTCCACTGCCGAAGCCATCTATGCCCTGTTACTTTCCGGAACGAGCTGGACCGAAACAAACCAGCAAGCCAAGGTGTTTATCAACGGCACTCCGATTACCGTGCCGCAACAAGAAGCCGGAACAGGATTTTATCAGCTTAACCTGAATGAAAGCAGCTTTGTAAATGACAGCCTCAGGCTTCTCATTCAAAACCCAAACCCGCAAATGCTATGGGGCGGGCTGTTTCATGCTTACAGTCAGGATACTGATCAACTCAGCGCAACAGACAACCCACTTAAGGTAACACAGAAACTTTTCGTGCAAAAAATCCAAAACGGAAAGCAAATATTGGCGCCATACAATAAGGCGGGACTGAGCGTTGGAGATAAAATCACCGTGCAACTGCTTATTCAAACAGACCGCGCTATGGATTACGTCCATCTGCGCCACCATCGTCCGGCAGCGGCCGAGCCTTTAAACCAACTATCGGGCTATCAATACCACGATGGACTAAGCTATTACCAAAGCCACGACGACACCGGCACCGACTTTTTTATCGGCAATTTGCCCAAAGGCAGCTTCCAGCTACAGCTCGAACTTAAAGTTGAACAAGCAGGCCATTTCAGCGGAGGCTTTGCCGAAATACAATCCTACTACGCTCCTGAATTCGGAAGCAATACTGAGGGTTTACGACTCAATATCAAAGAATAGCAAAAAGCACAAACCTCTGTTATTTTATTAGTTTTTTGCTATTGCATGCCCGGCATAGCCTGTGACTACGACAACTTTTCTTGCATATCCACGCCAATCTGTCTAATATTGCACATCAGCTCGGGCTGCCATTAAAACCATCCGGTCAAACCAAAATAACTGGTTATGCGTATTTTCATCACAATCACCATTGCCTTATCTCAGCTGCTTGCTGGCTCGATTCTCAAGGCTCAGACCTTTACTGATATACGTGCCGGCCTTACCGGAGTTGCCGAAAGCAGCAGCGGATGGATCAACCCCGACCGTGATGGTGATCTCGATGTGTTCGTTGCCGGTGAATTCTTCAACAATAGCAACAGAAACCTGCAATCTTTTATCTACCGCAATCTGCGCAATAACAACTTTGCAGCAGTAAACCACAACATTCCGGCTTTCTATCGGGGCGATTTCGGTCAGGCCGACTTCAACCTCGATGGCATCAACGACCTCTTTGTGATGGGCGAACTATCCGACGGCAGACGCATGGCTAAAATCTTTAACGGAAACACTTCTGGTGGCTTTACACCTTCTGGTCAAAGCTTCGAAGGCTTGCGTGATGGTGCCGTGGCACTCGCCGACTATGATGGAGATGGCGACACCGATATACTGATCACAGGCGAAGGCATCAATGGCCCGCGAACCCTGCTCTACCAAAACGAAAGAAGTAGTGGATTTAAACTCATACAAACAGAAATATCTGCCGCTCACCGGGGTGATGTTTGCTGGATTGATTTCAATCTTGATGGTCGTCCTGATCTGATTATCACAGGCATTAACGAGAAAGGTCAGGCCATCAGCCTGCTCTATCGCAATGCCACTGAAGGTTTCATCCGCGAAGAAGCAGGTTTTATCCCACTAAAAAACAGTGCAATAGCCTGTGCTGATGTGGATAATGATGGTGATCAGGATGTGCTGATTATGGGCGAAATGGATAATGGAAAACTCGTGACAAGACTTTACCGCAACGATCGTGATAAAGGATTCAGCCCGGTTCAAACGCCTTTTGTTGCAATACGTTCTGGCTTTGCACACTGGGCCGATATGGAAGGTGATGGAGATATGGACTTGCTCATCAGCGGAGAAACAACAATGGGTGCTATATCTAAAGTTTATCGTAACGATCGACGGCAAGGATTCACAGATATTGAAGCCAGCCTTATGCCGCTTTACATGAGCGATGGCGAATGGGGCGACTACGATCTGGATGGCGATCTCGATATCCTTATCTCTGGTATGGCCACTGATTATAGCTTTCTTACCCGTATCTATCGAAACGATGGCGTGCAACAAACCACTCAGGCTTACGCACAAACAGCCGACGAAGAACCTGCTGAAGACATTTGGAACAACCAAACCATAGTGCCCGAAAGACGTGTGCCGATTTACTATTTCGTTTATTCATCTACCTACAGCGATCTTTTAGAATCAGGAACAAAAGAATATTTCACCTTCATAAGTCCCATCAAAAAACCCAAAGCAGCCTACGAAATGGAAGACGTCTTCAACCCGCTCATCCGCCAAACCTATCCCAGGTGGGGATTAATTGATCAGGGCAATATCATCACCAATGGCTACCACACTCTCGAAGAAGCTCAAACAGCCCGCAGAACAGTCATCGAAGCCTACCAGGCCAAAAACTTCCAAATCATCGAAGTTAATTGGTAACTTTCATGAATCCATCAATCTGAAAACCCATTAACCCATCAACCCGCTACACTATAAACTCTCAAACTGCTCCAAAAAGCGCATGTCGTTCTCAAAAAACAGGCGTAAATCGTTGATTTGATATTTAACCAGGGCAATTCGTTCGATACCCATTCCGAAAGCAAAACCAGTGTAGGTATTGCTATCTATTCCGCAGGCTTCCAACACATTGGGATCTACCATACCACAACCCAAAATCTCTACCCAACCGCTATATTTACAAATATTACAGCCTTCACCTCCACAGATATTACAGGAAACATCCATCTCGGCCGAGGTTTCGGTAAAAGGAAAATAGGACGGCCTGAACCTGATTTTGGTCTCCGGGCCAAAAAACTCTTGTGCAAAGTAGAATAATGTCTGTTTTAGGTCGGCAAACGACACATCTTTATCCACATATAATCCTTCGATCTGATGGAAGATACAATGTGCTCTGGCCGAAATGGCTTCGTTGCGAAACACCCTTCCCGGAGCAATAATACGCACCGGTAGTTTTCCCTGTTCCATCACACGCACCTGCACGCTGCTGGTATGCGTACGAAGCGCTACATCAGGATCTTTATGAATGAAAAAGGTATCCTGCATATCTCGAGCCGGATGCTCAGGCGGGAAGTTGAGTGCCGAAAAATTATGGAAATCATCCTCAATTTCAGGTCCTTCGCTGATCACATATCCCAACCTTTCAAAGATGCTGTTGATATCGCGACGTACAATACTGATCGGATGACGGCCTCCTTTGAAACGCCCTGCAGGAAGCGTGATATCAATTCCTTTGGAATGTTTGCTATCGGGTGTGTCAAGAGCTTCCTGTGCCGTTTTTAGCTTTTCCTGCGCATGATTCTTCAGCTCATTGAGCAACATGCCCATGCTTTTGCGTTCTTCGGGAGCCACTTGCTTAAAATCGTTGAAAAGCGCTGGAATCACACCTTTCTTACTTAAAAAATGTAAGCGAAATTGTTCAAGACTTTCCTTGCTGTCAATCACAAAAGCGTCAACTTCCTGCAGCAGCTGATTGATTTTTGTCTTCATAAAATACTTATTCCAAAATTTCGATGCTCATTGTCACTTCTTCAACCGGTCTGTCCATTCGTCCGGTTTGCACGGCAGCAATCTTGTCGATCACCTCAAAGCCGCTTACTACCTCACCAAAAACGGTATAGGCACCATCCAAATGAGGTGTGCCTCCCAGGGTGCTGTATGCGTTCTTCTGTTCGTCGGTATAGCTCACACCGCTGCGCGAACTTGACATGGCGAGGTTATTGGCATCATATTTTTGTCCCTGCACGATATAAAATTGTGATCCGCTCGATTTGCGCTGTGGATTCACATTATCGCCCATACGTGCAGCAGCCAGTGCTCCTTTTTTGTGAAAATACTGCGGCAAAATCTCTGCATCAATGGTATAGCCGGGATCTTGTTGTCCGTTGGCATTTCCTCCACCCTGTATCATAAAATTATTAATCACCCGATGAAAAGGTGAGCCTTCGTACCAGCCTTCATTCACGAGCTTGATAAAATTATCGCGATGCTTTGGCGTATCGTTATAAAGCTTGGCAGTAATATCGCCCATAGGTGTTTTGATCAGCACCAGTGTTTCAGGTTTCTGAGCATTCAGGCTCATTGCAAAAAGCAGGGCAAAAACAACAAAAAGATGTTTCATGGTATTTAAACTTTAAGATTAATCATTTGCTAAAGGCTGCAAAAATACAAAAAGCCTGCTGCAGCTCAGCCTTTTTGTTTCCGTGCTTCGTTAAAACATTTACGGCAAAGCGGTTCGTAGCTTTCTGTTTCGCCCAGCATCACCAGTTTTTCGTTGGCAATGATGCGATGTGAATAATTAGCCAGGTTGCCACACCGCATACAGATGGCATGTACTTTGGTAACGTATTCGGCAGTGGCCATCAGAGCAGGCAGCGGCCCAAAAGGCTTCCCCTGAAAATCCATATCCAGTCCGGCAATAATCACCCGAACACCGCTATTAGCCAGCTGATCGCAGACGGATGCCAGTTCATCATCAAAAAACTGGGCCTCGTCGATGCCGATCACTTCCATATCATTGGCATAAAACAGGATTTGCGAAGCACTTTCGACAGGAATGGACTGTATGGCCTTACTGTCGTGCGATACAACATCTTCCTCGCTATAGCGTTTGTCAATATGCGGTTTAAAAATTTCAACACGTTGTTTGGCAATGCGTGCGCGGTTCAGTCTGCGGATCAATTCTTCCGTTTTGCCCGAAAACATTGAGCCGCAGATCACTTCAATCCATCCGCTGCGTGTTTTGCTGTTGGTATCTTTTTCGAGAAACATGCCGCCTTTGTTGGGTTCTTTGTAATTTTAGGCCTTTATTTCTGCAAAAATATCAATTTATCCCATGAATAAACAGATGCATCACTCACATCACAAACAAATTAATGCTATCCATCAACTGCTCAGGCAGATGCTGCATCAAACAGAACAGCTTCAACAAGCACAACGCCCCCTGCATCGCCTCGATCGCGATTTGCTGATCAGGCAAACACAGGAACTTTATGAATGGCTTTTCATCATGGCTGATGAGGATGAGCAAAAAGCTGTTCCTATTCAACAGCCACATCCCGCCGAAGCCGATCAAAAGAATTTTGAGCCAAAGGTGTTGGTAAAAAAAGAAGATCCTGCCCCCGAGCCGATTAAGCCTCAGCATGAAGAGCCTGAGCCATCAGTGCAACAGGAAGAGAAAACAGAGCCTTTGAAACCGGAAGTTACTTTTGCTGCTACACCAGAAGAAAAGCCACAAGCAGACCTGACAGAAACAGAAACACCTGATCCAAAAGCAGTTGCTGAGAAAGAAAAACCAGCCGAAAAACCGCAAACACCAAAGCGAACTGTTGTTGATGCAACACAGCCCAAACCCACACCACTGGAACTTTTCAGCCAGGAAACACCGCCCAGCGTGGCCGATCACCTTCAAAACAAGGAAGATTCCAGCATAGGCGCTAAAATGGAACGCCAGCCCATACAAGATCTTCGCGCTGCCATTGGTATCAACGATAAGTTTTTGTTGATCAACGAATTGTTCTCCGGTAGCCTGGAGGCATATAACAAGATGCTGGACGAGCTCAACGAGTTTAAGAGCTTTAGTGGTGCCAGCACCTACCTGATCGAACTAAAGGTGGAAAAACAATGGGACAGCAAGCTTCCTTCCTGGAAAAAGCTGGTTCAACTACTCGAACGTAAGTTTAACGTAAATCCGGAAGATCATGCCTTGTAAATTGATTTTTAAGTTGTTGATGAGCCTGCTACTTTTAAGTTCTGCTGCATTCAGCCAGGATAAAGTGTATGTGAAAAAACTGGTGAAAAAGCTGGCTTCGCCTGCCATGCATGGCCGTGGCTATGTAAAACAGGGTGATCTGAAAGCAGCAAAACTGCTGGCAAAAGAATTTGAGAGAGCAGGTTTGCAACATTATGGTGAGAGTTATTTTCAATCTTACAGTTTTCCCATCAATACTTTTCCGGGAAAAGTTGACGTAAAAATCAATGGCAAGAAACTAATGCCTGGCTTCGAAGTTGTGATCAATCCCATGACAAACAGTGTTAGCCAGAACTATGAGCTGATTCGACTACCGGATACCATCACGCAAATTGCTTCCATTTATGCTTTTGTGGATACCAATCAACTTGACGGAAAAATGCTTGTAATACCTGAAGGCGTAACAAATGCTTACCGGCGTGGCATTCCGGGTGTTCCGGCTCTGGTTCAAACTGTCGAAAAAGCCATGTGGTGGCATGTTTCCGGTGCCGGAAACCCCGAAAACAAACTGCACTTGAAAATAAAAGCAGCTGCTTTGCCAGCAGATGCCACAACCATTACTGTTGATGCAGAAGCGGTATTTGTGCCAAACTATCAAACACAAAACCTCATTGCTTATGTTCCGGGCAGTGTGCAAGCCGATAGTTTTTTTGTATTTGTAGCCCACTATGATCACCTTGGGCGCATGGGCAAAAAAACGGTTTATCTCGGAGCAAGCGACAATGCCAGTGGCACGGCAGCTGTGATGGATCTGGCTCGTTACTACGCTGCCAATCCCGAAAAAGCCCGCTACACCATGATTTTCGCTCTTGTTTCGGGAGAAGAAGCCGGCTTGCTGGGCTCGTCTTACCTGGCCGAAAATCCACCTTTTGATTTAAACAAAACCCGTTTTGTGATTAATTTTGATATGGTTGGCACCGGAAGTGAAGGCTTGTCGGTGGTAAACGGAAAAGTATTGCCTGAGTATGCCGCGCTCATGGAGCAATTTAACACACAAAAAAGCTATTTCCCCGACATCCGCCTGGGCGGAGAATCGTGCAACAGCGACCATTGTCCTTTTTACAAAAAAGGTGTTCCGGCATTTTTCCTCTTCACACGTGGCCAAGAAAACAGAGAATACCACACTATTACCGATACTCCTGATAAGCTGCCTTTTACAGCTTACGAATCACTTTTTGGAATAGTAACCGATTTTGTGGAAGCAGCTTCAAGTTCCTTATTTGACCGCTAACTTATGGAAACATTTTTGATCATTTTTAGTATTGTAATTGTGATCGCCTCAACAGTGCTCAGCTTCTACAGTTCCATCAACAGCGGAGCGGCAAAAATGGAAAAATGGTTTGAGAAACAGGAAGGCACAAAGCCAGATGAAAAGAAATATCCGAAAATTAAAGAATAAATCATGCTTTGCTTTCGACTTGAAAAAGAGATATTTATATTGTAATTTTGTTAAAAATTTGGATGATGACTACAAAAGAATTGCAACATAAGGTTATTGACAGAATAAGCAAACTGGAAGATGAAGAGCTTTTGAATGATTTAATGAAATTGATGGATGCTACCACTGGCGAAAATGAAATATACCGCTTAAGTACTGCTCATAAGAAGCCATTCATAAAGCCATTGAGCAAATAAAACAAGGTAATTATTTGGTTCATGAAGACATTAGTGGGCACTAATGACTTCATTTACAGAGAAACAAAAAGCCGAATTGAAATAATGACCATATGGGATAGCCGACAAGATCCCGAAACCTTTGATAGGATTATCAGTAAAGACCCAAATCAATAAAAACCAGCACCTATGTCAAAACTATTTCTCATTCCTACGCCCATTGGTAATCTGGAAGATATCACCTTGCGTGCTATTAGAACTTTAAAGGAAGAAATAGATGTAGTTTTGGCAGAAAATACACGCAAAACAGGCATTTTGCTCAAGCATCTTGGAATTTCCAAACCCATGATGGCTTTTCATCAGCACAACGAGCATCAGCAAACAGACAGGCTAATCGAGCGACTGCTCGCCGGAGAGCGCATGGGCTTGGTCACTGACGCCGGAACTCCGGCAATTTCCGATCCTGGCTTTCTGCTTGTGCGGGCTTGTGTGCAACATGATGTTGAAGTGGAATGTCTTCCGGGCGCTACAGCTTTTGTCCCTGCACTTGTTAATTCTGGTTTGCCTGCTGATCGTTTTGTTTTTGAGGGATTCTTACCCCACAAAAAAGGCCGGCAAACCCGTTTGAACGAAATCTGTGAGAACAAATACACCTCAATCCTTTATGAATCGCCTCATCGCCTGATCAAAACCCTGCAGCAGCTGGCCGAAATTGCCGGATCAGATCGCAAAGTAAGTGTGTCGCGCGAACTCACAAAAATTTATGAAGAAACCCTGCGTGGAACACTCGCCGAGCTTATAATACATTTCGAAAACGCAGGTGTAAAAGGCGAGCTGGTCATCGTTCTCGAAGGTAAGCCTGCCTGATGTCCGATTGTTCGCTTGCGTACAATTTTTGTTTGCCAGCGTACAATTTCCTGTCTTGCTGTTTTCATCCAATTAGTCAATAACATATTGTTTTATTGTTATTTACAATTCATGGCACGCTTCATGATATTTATTAGTCATGAAAGGGAGTGCCCGCTCCCCGTCGTTCTTTTTCTCATACTACATGTAATTTTGTGTTGGTTGAACTCAGATAGAGTCCTGTATCATTTGATGCAGGACTTTTATCATTTAATAACGTTTATTCAAATGGCATGCAGAAGAATTCAATTCTTTACTGATTTTGTATCTTCGCACAAAAAGCACTTATGTCATACACCTATGAGTATCCACGTCCTATGGTAACAGTGGATTGTCTGATATTCAACAGCCTGAATGAGCCGGCTCAGGTGTTGCTCATCCAGCGCAATAATCCGCCTTTTCAGCAGATGTGGGCCTTGCCCGGCGGTTTTGTGGATATGGATGAAAGCCTGGAAGCAGCCGCCTTGCGCGAGCTGCAGGAGGAAACGGGATTACAGCTTAGCCATCTGGAACAAATGCACACTTTTGGGAAGCCGGGTCGCGATCCAAGAGGACGAAATATTGCTGTGGTTTTTACCGGATTTGTCCCAAAACTTCTCACCCCTAAAGCTGATGATGATGCCGGCGATGCCCAATGGTTTGCCGTGAATAATCTCCCGGATTTAGCCTTTGATCATGCCGAAATAATCGCCATGGGACTAAAAAGATTCAACCTCAAATAATAGCTTATGTGCGGACGATTTCAGCTTTCGGTAAAGGGAAAAACCATCAGCGAACGCTTTAATGTAGAGGTGTTCGACGAAAAATACAAACCTTCTTATAATTGCGCCCCAGGACAATATTTGCCTGTGATCACCAATGAAAATCCCAACATGCTCCAGTGGTTTTTCTGGGGATTTACGCCTGCCTGGGCCGTAAATCGCGCTGACATCAAGCCGCAAATCAACAGCCGAAGCGAGAGCCTTGAAAAAAAAGCCAGCTTTAAACAAGCTGCTCAACAGCGTCGCTGTCTGATTCCGGCAAATGGATTTTATGAATGGCAAACCAAAGGCCCAAAACAAGCATTTCACATCTTTTTAAAGAACAACCCATTATTCGTCTTTGCAGGTATCTGGGAAAGCTACCAAACTGCAAATGATGAGATTCTAAACAGTTTTTGTATTATCACCAAGGCAGCAACCGAACAGATGTCGGCAATACATCACCGTATGCCTGTAATGCTTTCCCAAAACAAAGAACGCGACTGGCTTTCGGCTGATTCGGAAGAAAAAAGGAAGCAGCTTTTTGAGGTGATTTCGGATGAGGATTTAGGTTTCACTCCTGTTTCCACCCGGGTGAATGATGTGCGCAATAATGATGAAACGCTCCTGAAACCCTGGAAGTTTCCTGAGCAGCAAAGTCTTTTTTAAACGACCATCAAATTACAGCCCCTGATTTGCGCCTGATCGAAACGACCCAACACTTCAAAGCGGTTTTCATCGTGCAAACGGCCAATATCTTGAATGGCAACAAAAGCACAACTGTGCACATTGGCCAGATCAACCACATTGATGCCACCGCTCACGCCTTCGTCAACCAAACTCAGCGGATCGTTTGTTTCCCGGATCAAAACCCGCATCCAGGGCGGACAACTGTATAACCCGTCACCACTGGAATAGGCCTGCGACAAAAGTTCCGTCATGCCGTATTCAGAATGAACCGAAGGCAGCTGAAATGCATTTTTCAGCTGATCATGAACCTCCTCCCTGATCATCTCTTTTCGACGACCTTTCATGCCGCCCGTTTCCAT
>Ga0334893_1001640_pt1 | contig 20161 bp, 16 predicted proteins | sample GraSluR3_MG_5_FD_207218 | JGI IMG/M metagenome (GOLD analysis project Ga0334893, IMG submission 207218) | Sludge microbial communities from methane-producing bioreactor in Wageningen University, Netherlands - Granular Sludge_09_05-R3 | ecosystem: Engineered > Bioreactor > Anaerobic >...
ACAAGGGAGAATGCCATGTTGTCGTATACTGTCATATGGGGATAAAGTGCATATGACTGAAAAACCATTGCAATGTCCCTGTCCTTTGGGGGGATTGTATTGACCCTTCGTTCATCGAAGTAAAGGTCTCCCTCGGTTATGGAGTTCAAGCCCGCTATCATCCTTAAAAGCGTGGTCTTTCCGCATCCTGATGGACCGAGAATTACACAGAAATCCTGATCGTCGATTTCCAAGTTTATGTTCCTCAAGGTGAAGTTTTCACGTCCTTCATATTTTTTCCCTAGATTCTTCATTATTACCTTCATGGAATTCCCTCCTATCCTTTAACAGATCCACTTGTCAATCCAGACACCAGCTGCTTCTGCAATACTACAAACATTATTACAATCGGTATTGCAGTCAGAAGTCCACCTGCAGCAAAAGCCGGCTGATTCATGGTCCTGAAATCACTTATCAGGGTGAACAGTCCAACAGCCAATGTATATGTGCTTGGGCTTGTGAGTAGAACCTTTGCCAGCAGATAATCCATGAAGGGACCGATAAACGACCAAAGCGCAATAATTGTAAGCATGGGCCTTGCAATTGGCATTATGATGAGCCTGTATATGTCAAAATTTGAACACCCGTCAATCTTTGCCGCATCGTCAAGCTCAGTGGAAACGGAATCGATATATCCTTTTAGTATAAATGTATTGGATGCTATTGCAGGTCCTGCATAAATCAGTATAAGCATCATCTGTCTGCTAAATGCAGGAATCACAGAAGACACAATTGAATGCATCGTAAAGAATGCAGTTATTCCAGCAAATGTTGGAATGGTTTGAATAAGCATTATTGCCATAAGGGATGCCTTTCTTCCCTTGAATCTGTACCTGGAGTAGGCATAACCAGTGAAGGATACCATGACAAGAGTCAAAAGAGCGGTGCTGATGGCTATGAATAGGGTATTCCTTACCCATGTCAGGTAGTAGGTCTCATTATAGAGAAATTCAAAGTGCCTGAGGGAAAACTCAAAGTTTTCATTACCCATTATATATTGCTGCTGCCTTCCGTTAAATGCGGACACCACCATTTGGAATAGTGGCCATACAATTGCCAGAACCCAGGCAAACAGAATGGTGTAGGACATCACAAGCCCTATGATTCCCGCAACTGTCAAGGGAGGCTTGTCAGAGAGGTACAATCCTTTTTCCTTTTTATTTTTTTTGCTGAAAAGTGCCATTATAATCTCCCCTCCTTAAATCCTTTTGACCGCCTGAAGCCCAGGAAGGCAAAGAACATTACACCTAGTGAAATAAATATTGTGATGGCTGCAGCAATGGCCTGGTACTGGTTGACAAAAGCCAGCTTGTAGACATAAGATATCAAAAGGTCTGAAGATCCTGCCAAATTTCCGTACCTTTGGGGATCAAATGGCCCCCCGCTGTTGAACAGGAATATTACAGAGAAGTTGTTGAAGTTAAATGTATACTGGGTTACCAAAAGGGGTGCTATCTGGAACAATACCAGAGGTACAGTAATCCTTCGAAGCTTCTCAAAGGATGATGCTCCATCTATATCTGCCGCCTCGTAAAGATCTCCGGGGATTGCCTGAAGAACTCCAGTGGTTAGAAGGAATACATATGCGCTTCCAAGCCACCCCTGTATAAGAATCAGCGCTGCTCTAGTTAGGACTGTGTCGTTCTTTATCTCTATCCTTGAATTGAAGATGGAGTTTAGAATTTCAGTTATTACCCCACCAGGAGCCACCATTATGCTGAAAAACATTATGGTTATGAATGCTGGGACAGCCCATGGAAGGATATATATTGTTCTGAAAAACTTTTTACCCTTGATTCTGTCGTTGTTTACCAGTAGGGCCAAAAAGAATCCCAAGAGTATGGCCAAAGTGGTTGCAACAAGTGTCCAAATTATGGTCCAGATGAATATCAGCCAGAACACGCTTCCCGCAAGGCCTTCGCCCAGTGCAATCAACTTGTAGTTATCCACCCCCACCCATGTGAACTTTGACTGGTTCTGGGGATTCATATTTGTAAAGGATAATAGAAATGTAGTTATTACAGGCACGAGTACGATGAATATGATTACCAGCATCGCCGGGAAGGATGTCACATATGGAAAGCCCTCCTGGAATATTGTCCTTTTGGTTTCAAACCAGTTTGTTGGACGAATTCCCCTGATCATTCTCCTTTCAGTTTTCAATACATCCCTGAAGGAAGCATAAAAGAGTCCAATTGCAATCAGCACAAGAAATATTGCAACTACGCCCTCTATCATAAATATCAGGGACTTGTCTACCCTTGCTCCTCCTTCTGCCAGGGATATCAGCCCCGCAACTCCCTCACCCTGATAATTCCCATAGCCAAGGGCGTAGGGTATGGCGATGAAATAGCTAAAAAGAGTGGCAAGAATGAAAAACAAGGCCTTTCTTCTTTGACCATTTATGAGCTGCCCTACTCCAGGAAGCAGGATTGTGGCATAGGCAACTACGGGTCTGCTCTTTTCAAACTCGACTGGAATCTTCCTCCTGGTATCTGCCACATCGGCCTTTAGTACCTTTTCACTCCTTCTGATTCCGTTTGCGAGTTCTCTTTTCTTGCTTCTGATAAAATCCTTGTTTTCCTTCGAAGGAATTTTATATTCCTGAAGCTTTACCTGGTTTTTATATTCCCTCTTTACCTCCTTTATTGCATTGGTTTCAGCCTTGCTTGAGATGATACCCTCTTTTCTTCTTTCCTTGACCTTCTGGATTTCCTTGTCTCTCTTCTCCTTGGCTTCCTTCTTGAAGGATTTCAGGTCTTCCTTCATTCTTGCATCATCCTTGGGGTCTAAGTTGTCCTTTGCCTCTATTGCCTGGAACAGTTCCGCTTCTATACCCTCGATGAAATCTATTATCTCTGGTATCTGTTCCACATGGATTTTGCTTTCCCTGTACTTGAAGTCTGCCTCGTAGGTAAGCTCACTATACTCCTTGTAAAAATCGATCCTCTTCTCATGATGATACATTCTGGTTTTAAGATTCTTTACCTGGTTGTTGGTTTTTTCCGAAAGAGTTTTTTTGTATTCAGCCACATTTGATTTAAGGGAATTCAGGAATTCACCTTCCTTTTTCCTGAACTCCTCCAGCCTGATGTTGTGAGGATGCTTTTTCTTGTTGGAAACAAGGCTCTTCCTTTCCTTCAGAAGTTCCGTCTTTTTATTGCTGTCCGCCTCCTGCTTGATTTTTTCGTCAAGCTGGGCAAGCTGGAGGAGATACTTGTTCTTTCTTTCGTACTTGTTCCCAATATCGTCCTTTAAATGCACGCTGTAGGTTGCCATCTAATTCTCACCCCCGATGTTATCTCTTGATATGCCCACCGCGAAATAAATATATAGAATAAGTGCCGTATAGATCAATCCATTCAAATAAAAGAAAACCGATTGGAAGTTCATATCCGCCGTTGTATATGCCAAGCCCCCAAAGGATAATATCACCCAGATATATACAACCAGTGGTGAGAATTCAGCCTTTGTATGAGTAACAAACGCCATAACCGCTATTGTTGAAGGGATTACAACCTTTAGAAAGTATATGGCAAGATTTGAGGATACATATTGAGTGAATAACAGGTTGTCAGGGGTGGTGTCTGGAAAGTTTTCAGCTGCCCACTGAATAAACAGGCTTCCATCCTTGACCACAATTAGAGCTTCCAATGACGCAATCAAGACCAGCATGCTAGTCAAAGCCAATATTATGTAAAATTTCTTTAGTGGCAGATGTCTTTTTTCACTCATCTTATTCTCCTTGCCTATTGGATAATTTTTTTGGGAATAGAGCCTAGGCTCTATTCCCAAAATTATTTAGTAGTTCATCATCATGGCTTCAAATGAAGCTTTCATTGCGTCATAAGCCTCTTCAACCGTTCCTGGGTTTACAGAAGACCATGAAAGAAGTCCGTTCTTCCAAGTATCCCATACTGATCCCCACTCTGTGAAAAGAGGTCTTGCCGGGGCTGCATCATAGGATTCAAGTACTGCGGATATTACTTTCTTGTCAGTCTCTGAAAGGTCTGAATTCAGATATTCATCTGCTGGTACGTTTTCCATGATCTTACCTGTTGCCTTGAAAAAGTCAACAGCATGGTCGGTGTTCATGATTTCTTCAATCATTGCCTGTGATAGTGCCATCTTGTCTGCATCCATCTCATTTCTTGAGTTTATTGCCAGTCCCCAACCACCTTTCCAGTGTGCAAGAGGATATCCCTCAACAAGAACCTGGTTTATTGGGATAATATCAAGGTCTTCGCCATCTCCAGCAAGTGCTGAAAGACTTCCCGTTGACCAAGGGCCTTCAAGTCTTATTACATTCTGTCCACCTGTTGAGAATTCAGTGTCCATGTAGCCCCATGCTGCATTTTCATCCCAAAGTGGTGTTCCTGCATTGTCATGTGCATTCCAATAGTTGTAAAGTGCTGTGAAAACTGCTTGTTGCTGCTCGTTAAGTTCTGAGAAGTCCTTGGTCAAGTCTGAATAAAGTTGACCTGATTCATCATGTCCAAGTAGCTCCATTCCACCTGCATTGGCGAAGGAAACTCCAAACCAAGCATCAAATGCCGGTATTAGCATATCAACATGTCCAAGGTCAGTGAACTCGATCTCACTTTCAAGATCGATTCCTTTGGCTTCAGCATTGGCTGTGTTTACAAAGTTTACAAGGGTTTCAATATTCATAGGAAATGCCAGATAGTCTCCATCAATATTGAAGTTTCCGCCCAGTCCTTCATCATAATTGTCAAATCCGCCAACATTTTCAGCCATTGCCATTGCATCCATAGGTGCAAGTGCTTCATTATTTGACAATCCATAGATCCTGTCTGCTGGAATTGCGAATACGTCAGCTACATCCTCGTTGGTGACATCAGTTGCATCAAGAACGTCCAGATGGTCGAATGAGCCTGTTTCAATCAGCTCAATTGTTGCATCAGGATGCTTCTCCATAACTCTTGCAACTGCATCTTCGTAGTACTCTCTCCAACTTGACTCAACCTGTACTGATATACTAGCTGAAATGCCCTCAGCAGGCGCCTCACCTGATGGTTCCTCTGGTGGAGCTGCAGGCTCTTCTTCTGCTCCAGGTGAACATGCAGTCACTGTCAGTACCAACACAAGGAACATCACCAAGAATAAATTCTTTTTCATTTTCATCTTTTCTTCCCCCTAATCTTTTTTGTGCATACGCTTGCATAGAATGCAAAAATATATAATTTAATCCATCCACTTTTGGAGGAATTAAATTCCAGTTTATTTAGACAAGGGGCTTAGCCCCTTGACCTAAATCTTTTCAATATCCCAAATTTCCTGGGCGTATTGCTCAATAGTTCTGTCTGAACTAAATTTACCCGAATTTGACATATTTAACCAACATTTTCTCGCCCAGCCCAGTCTGTCCACATAATCTGCATCAGCTTTTTCGTGGGCTTTCCTGTACTCATGGAAGTCCTTAAGAACAAAATAATTGTCTGCCCTGTGCCAGTTGGCTCCATACAGAAGTGAATTGTGAAGCTCCCTATAAGAACCGTCCTTGTCTTCGAAGGTTCCATCTATTAGTGTATCAACCACTCTTCTGAGCTTAGGATCTTTTTGGTAAATCTCCTCTGGGTTGTAGGAGTCTCTGATTTTCTCAATCTCCTCAACTTTCAACCCGAAAATATAGTTGTTGGCATCTCCAGCCTCTTCCACTATCTCTATATTGGCTCCATCATAGGTTCCAATTGTCGGTGCTCCGTTTAGCATGAACTTCATGTTTCCAGTACCTGAAGCCTCCTTGCCGGCAGTTGAAATCTGCTCGGATAGGTCAGCTGCCGGGAATAGTTTTTCCCCATAGGATACTCTGTAATTCTGAACAAATACAACCTTAAGTTTGCCCTCCATGGCCGGGTCACCATTAACCAGCTCTGCAATATTGTTGATAAATCTAATGATGGCCTTTGCCCTTACATAGCCCGGAGCGGCCTTTGCTCCAAATATGAATGTTCTTGGCACCCTTTTAAGATCAGGGTTCTCCTTTAGCTCATAATACAGGAACAGTATGTGGAAGGCATTCAGTAGCTGCCTTTTGTATTCATGAAGTCTCTTTATCTGAATGTCAAACAGGGAATCCGGATCTATTTCCTCCCCTTCCTCCTGGAGTATATAGTCTGAAAGCTGTTTCTTTTTAGTCCACTTGATTTGGAGGAACCTCTCCATTATTTCAGGGACATCTGCATAGGATTCAAGGTTCTTGAGCATCTTCAGATCTGTTATCCAATCCTCTGAACCCAAGAGCTCTGTAATCAGCTCCGAAAGCTCAGGATTTGACTGCAGCAGCCATCTTCTCTGTGTAATGCCGTTTGTTTTGTTGTTGAATTTTTCTGGATACAACCTATACCAGTCATTCAGCTCCTGATTAATAAGCAGATCCGTATGAAGCCTTGCTACGCCATTAATTGATTTGGATCCAAAGATTGACATCCAAGCCATTCTGATGTTCCCATTGTGGATTATTTCATATCTGTTAAGGTCGTGATCCTGTATTCCTTTGCCCTTTAGCTCATCAATAAGCATTTGGTGTATCCTCAAGATTACCTTGTACACCTGCGGAATCAGCTCCTGATAGTATCTTTCAGGCCACTGCTCCAAAGCTTCTGCAAGTAGTGTATGGTTTGTATAGGCAAAGGTTGCAGTTGTTATTCTCCACGCCTTGTCCCATTCTACGTCTTCCTTTCTTGTCAACAGCCTCATAAGCTCAGGTATCGCCACCGCTGGGTGGGTGTCATTAAGCTGTATGGAGTGGTACTTGGGGAAATCCTCAAAGTCAAGATTCTTGCTTTTGAATCTCCTTATCATATCCTGAAGGGATGCAGAAACAAAGAAGTACTGCTGCTTCAATCTCAGCTTCTTCCCTTCTTCATAGGAATCATTTGGATACAGGACCTTGGCGATGTTTTCAGCATCGTTTTTGGCCTTGACGGCAAGATCGTAGTTCTGGTCATTGAAGGCTCTGAAATCAAACTCATCAAGTGACTCAGCCTTCCAAAGCCTAAGTGTGTTTATCAGCTTATTGTCATAGCCAATTACAGGATAATCGTAGGGGATGGCATATATCTCACCACCCTTAAAGGTTACCCTTACCTTTTCACTGATTTTTCTGATTCCCCAGGGATCTCCATATTTGGTCCAGTTGTCAGCCACCTCAACCTGCTCTCCATCGACAATCTTCTGCTTGAAAAGGCCAAAATCATATCTGATCCCATATCCGTCCATGGGGTAACCCAGAGTTGCTGCAGAGTCCAGAAAGCATGCTGCAAGCCTTCCCAGACCTCCATTTCCAAGGGCGGGATCTTCTTCGGACTCCTCCACCTGATTATAGTCGACTCCCATGTTCTTAAGGATTTCCTTCACCTCATCCTTAGTGTCCATGGCAATCAGATTGTTTGTAAGAAATCTCCCCATTAGGTATTCCGACGAGAGATAATAAGCTTTTTTCATGGTTTCAGTATTCTTTCTGGATTGGTTCCAGTGCGGCAGAATCGTCTCCATCATTGCCTTGGACAATACTACGTATTTTTCAGAGTCCAGGAGATCCTTGAAATCACCTCCAAAGGTGGTCATGGCATACAAATCTATTCTCTTTTTCAAACTTTCGTGATTCAACAAATTAACCCCTCCTGTAAGTCCTGGTCAGTTCCGCAATTCTTTTGGACAATTTCTGATTCAGTTCTGACTTCTTAACTCTCCATGTCCAGTTGTTCCCCAATGTTGCGGGAGTATTCATTCTGGACTCCTCACCCAAATCCAGAAAATCCTGCATCTGAGCCACTGCCATATAAGCTCCGGAGCACCATGCTCCCCTAATCAGTCCCCAATTATACCCCTCATCCTCATCGTCCAGCTTAAGATACTTGATTGCAAATTTCTTTTCCTTTTCAGGTGCCGTATCTATCCAGTCCCTAACAGTCTTATTGTCATGGGTTCCTGTATATACAACTGAGTTTCTCTCGTGATTATGGGGAAGATAATCGCTGTCACCCTCCGGGTCAAACGCAAACTGGAGTATTTTCATTCCTGGAAAGCCAGTGTCATTTATCAGCTTTACGACCTGTTCTGTCTGAAATCCCAGGTCCTCCGCAATTATGTCCAGCTCTCCCAGTTCTTCTCTTATTTTATTGAAAAGTTTCATTCCAGGTCCCTTTACCCACCTTCCATTTACCGCATTTACAGATCCTGCAGGAACCTCCCAGAATGATTCAAATCCCCTAAAATGATCTATTCTCAGTGTATCGTACAGCCTGAAGCTATGCTTGATTCTTCTTACCCAGAAGCTGTAATTATCCTCCTCCACGGTATCCCAATCATATACGGGGTTGCCCCAAAGCTGACCGGTGGCTGTAAAGTAATCAGGTGGTACTCCTGCAACTGTAGTTGGCTCAAGGTTTTTATCAAGCTTGAAAAGTGATGGATTTGCCCAAAGATCCGAGCTGTCCGCCGATACGTATATGGGCAGGTCACCTATTATCCTTATCCCCTTCCTATTTGCATATTTCTTCAGCTCCTCCCATTGCTTCAGGAAGAAAAATTGTGTGAATATCCAAAAGTAAAACCTTTCCCTTTCAACATTTTCAATCTCATCCACCCTTTTGCCATTGAAGTCCCTTAAAGCTTTATCCCAAAGCTGCCATGCCTTGTTTCCCTGGGTCTCCTTGATGGTCATAAACAGCGAAAATTCCCTTAGCCAGGTTCTGTTCTCCCCGTAGAAGGACTCCAGCTGTGGCCAAAGGTCATGCTTCGCTCTTTCGTAGGCAAGTCTAAGGAGCTTGTATTTGCCGTGATACTGCCTGCCGTAATCCACCTTCTCAGAGTCGGAGTTCAAATTCTCCTGGAGTATCTCTTCCTTTGACAAGTAGCCCTTTTGGACCAGCTCATCAAGATCAATGAAATAGGGGTTCCCTGCGAAGGAAGATATGCATTGGTAGGGTGAATCCCCATAGCCTGTGACTCCCAGAGGGAGGATCTGCCAATACCGTTGTCTCGCGTGATGTAGGAAATCAACAAATTTATATGCTTCCTTTCCAAAATCTCCTATCCCATATTCTCCAGGTAGAGAAGAAATGGAAAGCAATATGCCGCTCTCTCTTTTTTTCAAACTTTCTCACCTTCTTTCATGGTATTGAATTTATTTGTGCAACCGTTTGAACATAGTACTATATTACCCCAAACAGGACTCCTTGTAAACAATCAAGAAACCATACCCTCAATCAGAAATCCCCTTCCTGATGGCATGGTCATAAATCTCTTTATTCCACATCCTCCGCTTCCCTTACTATTTCATTTTCTTCATAACTGATCCAATCACTGTAGCCTCCAAGGTAAAGCACTGGCTGAAGACCAATCTCATCCATAAACATAATATTTACCGTACCGGTAATCCCTGAACCACAGTGTACAAGTATCTTGTCATATTTGCCAAGTCTACTGTAATGAGCGGTGAGTTTTTCACCGTCAACAGCTCCAATGTCATCGACCAAATCTGTCCAAGGATAGTTGACTGCTGAGGGTATGTGTCCTGGTATTCTGTCGATTGGCTCAATCTCTCCTCTGTACCTATCAGGAGTCCTTGAATCCACAATGATCTGATCATCTTTTCCCATGGCTCTTCTTACATCCTCAACATCTGCAATCATTTCATCCTTTATTCTGGTTGTTAGTGCTACTCCCTTGACCGGCTCCACTTCCTTTGTCGACAAGCCAAAGCCTTTTTCCTTCCACTCGGATATGCCACCCTTAAGTATAAAAACATCATCCTTGCCAATGTATCTAAGCATCCACCAAAGTCTACCAGCCATTGCAAGCTCTCCATCGTCATATGCAACTACGATTTTACCATTTTCGACCCCAAGGTTTTTCATATTGGTTGTAAAGTCATTCAGATCAGGCAAGGGATGTCTTCCACCGTGCTCCCTTACCTCTCCAGTCAGGATGTCCTCCATTGGTACAAAAACGGCTCCATCTATGTGCCCCTTCTTATATTCCTCAAGTCCGTAGCCTTCGTTGCCCAACTGGTATCGAACATCAAAGACCACAATGTTTTCACCATTCAAATTGTCCTTCAGCCAATCTGTTGTAACAAAATTTTTCATAATCCATTCCTCCGCATTTTGTATTTTTAATCAAAAATTATAAGGGTACACAAGATTTTCAGTGTACCCCTATTGGTTTCAGGTCTCTAGAATCTCAATACTGCTGCAATGGGTTTTCCAGATGGCATCTTGTCCCTTTGGAGAACATGAACAGTTCCACCACTTGAAAGAGTAAGCATAGCCGCCTTGTCCATTAGATCCACATGCCCGACATCCTCCTTGTTGTTCACATCAAGGCTGTTGTCTTCTTCGTTGAATACTCCCCATTTCTGTACATCCTCAGCAATGAAAAGGGTATCAACTCCACCATTGTTGGACGAAAGCACAATTCTTTCTATGCTATCTGTGCCAAGCTTGGAATCTGTATTTAGCAGAGTCATGAATTTTTCAATTTCCTTCTCAAGTCTCTTCTCAACCCTTGGTTTAAAAACATCCACGGCTTTCTGGTGGATTTCCTTTTCACCTACACCTTCAGGACTTCCCTTTATGGATTCCTCCATTAGATTGGGATATGAGCTTACCTCCCGATACATTGGATAGATGTAATCCACTGAATACACTATCAAGGGGTGCTTTGTATCCTTGAGAACCTTGTTGACTTCCTTGTCTATGCTTCTAAGATGTTTGGATATTTCATTCTTCTCGGTCTTGCTCATTTCATTGTACCCGTGCATTCCTGGTCCGCCTCCAGATGCGGCTCCCTTTGGACTTGTTGCTTCCTGATGCAGCTCGTTGGCAGGTATATAGTTTTCTACCAATTCATCTATTTCAGGAACTTCTATTTTTTTAATTCCATATGGATTTGCTTCAAAAAGCTTCACCTCAGCCTGGCTAAGGGTCAATACATTGAAGTTTTCTATTGAGGTAAACAGCTTAAGCAATGGTCTTATATAAAATCGATTTGAAACGATCGCCAACTCCTCCACCTCAAATGGTAGCTTGTAGTATCTCATTTCTTCAGGCGAAAGAAATATTCCAAGACCCAGCTCTTGGTTTTGCCAGAATATGGTCTCATCCAACAGTTTGGTGGCTGGCTTGAGCAAGGCTAAGGCTACCTTCTCCGAGAATCCATTTTCAACAAGACTTTCCTCGGCATCCCTTATTAGATTCTTTAATCTTATCCTGCTCTGATTTGCCTCTTGCCCTTGTTTGAAAGTAGGTAAGTAAATGGAGACGAGTCCATTTAAATCCATCTGTGACAATTCCTTTAGTACATCAAGGTCTAATTTTTCCATAGATAAACCCCTTTCATTGTTATTTCCACACGACAAGTTAATCGCCGCGTTAAGATCATTCAATCTCTCTGTTACTATACTATTACCACTATTGAATAATTCAAAACAATTGGAAAGGGTATTCTGAAAAATGTATCAAGTAGGATTTGTCCCTTGGACGATTTTATGTTAATATAATATTAAAACTATACCCCCTGTGGGTTTGGAGGTGTCCTATGAAGGAAAAACTCATGAGCGTAACATCCATTTTCTCAGCAGTGGCAGCATCCCTTTGCTGAAGCGGAGGCCTTATTTTGGCATCCCTGGGTCTGGGATCTGTAGGTACTGCATATTTTGCAAACTTAACTAAATACAAGCCAATCTTTGTCATTATCACAGGATTTCTTCTGTATAAATCCTATAGTCTTATAGAAAAAAACAATGCCGGGAAAACCACAAAAATAATATTCTGGATTTCCGCAGCACTGGCAATATTGGCACTATATTATCCAACCATACTTGGATTCTTCTACGCCTCTTAAGAGGCGTATTTTTTTGTCTTGGTCAGTCCATTTTCCTATAAAGTGTAGCAAGACTTATCCCCAGTTTTTTCGCAAGGGTCTTTTTGGATTCAACATCATCCCCCAGCATCTGAATTCTTGACTTTATAAGCTCCCGTTCGTACTCCCTGGTGAGTTCATTTAAGGTTCTGGCTTCCTCAATTAGATTTATTGGAATCTTCTCCTTTAAGTGCTCAGAGGTTACCTTTGATCCCGTGGAGAAGATTACGGCATATTCCATAAGATTTTTGAGCTCCCTGATGTTTCCTGGGAACCTGTATTTAAGCAAGAGATTTTCCGCATCAGAGCTAAAGCCCACCAAATCCTTACCATAGATGCTTCCAAAATGATCAAGAAAGTATTTCCCAAGGATCAATACGTCATAGCCTCTCTCCCTCAAAGGTGGAATTTGTATGGGGACTATATTTAACCTGTAGAAAAGGTCCTCCCTGAAGGTTCCTTCCCTGGCCATTACAGCTATGTTTCTATGTGTGGCTGAGATTATTCTGGGATTCACCTTGATACCCCTACTGCCACCAATTCTTGTTATTTCCTTTTCCTCCAGTGCCCTCAGAAGTTTTACCTGCATCAGATAAGGGAGTTCTCCTATTTCATCCAGAAATAGAGTCCCCTTTGTAGCAACCTCAAAGTACCCCTGCCTTCCGGCTTTGCTTGCTCCAGTAAAGGAGCCCTGCTCGTAGCCGAAAAGCTCACTTTCAATAAGGTTCTCAGGTATAGCTCCGCAATTCAAGGCCATAAACACCTGGTCTCCCCTTTGACCTCCGTGATGAATGGCTCTTGCAAATACTTCCTTTCCAGTTCCCGTTTCACCAATTATCATTACTGAGGCTTCACTGTCAGCAACCTGTACCGCTTGTCTCCTCGCCTGCTTGATTGCTTCACTTTCTCCCAGTATATGGTCAAAGGTAACAACGTCCTTGTCCTTGTGTGACTTGAGAACGGACTTCTTCATCTTGTTGAAGTCGCTGAAAATCAATACATAACCCTGCTTTATACCATTACCCTCTATGGGGTTGCTTTGAATTATGAAGTTACCATCTCCCACCGAGACCGGCCCCACCTCGCCATTGAAGTCCTTTTCGGCCAATTGGTTCAATGTGGTCAGCGGAAGTATTTCCCCTAGCTGGGAAATTTCAAACCTTATGTTGAGCCTATCCCTTATGTAGTTGTTCATCGATGCAATTTCTTTGTTGTTATCAAGGATCAGGACCCCTTCATTCAAAGAGTTTATAAGGGTAAACATTTCATTTGACCTGTATTCAAGAAGCTGTCCATAGTCCTTTTCCTTCAGCATCGTATTGATTATTCCCGTCAGTTGAGTTTCAAAGGTTCTGTAGCCATCGGTATTTGTCAGGAGATTTGCCCTTGCAGTCTCATCAAAGGCGCAAAGGCCAAGCACTCCTATCCTTTGGTTCCGGTACTCAATGGGCAGGCATATCTCAACAAGCTCACCGCAGTTTTCCTTGTTTTCACAATCCCTGCAAATGGCTTCTTCCCTTGGATTTTCTATGAGGTAGTGCTCTCCTGTTGTTATGCACTTGTGGAAGGCGGAGTTCAAGGGTGCCATCATTCCTATGGCGTTTCCGTGAACCCCTGTTCCAACAACCCTTTTAAGGTCATGATCCACTATTGTTATATCCACATTTGTAACTGAATACATTGCTTCCACAATATGCTGCAGCTCCGGTCTTATGCTGTTCAATAAACTCATGACATCACCTTTCTCATTTTTGATAATCTATTCTTATTTATGAGAATAAACGTACTTGCCAATATATCTTATTTTAACCTATTCCATAATAAAAGATTATCATTATTGAGAAATTATTACAATCTGTATTTTTATATCAAAACAAACAAATGCCTAAAATGGCCATCTAAGCTACAGGTGCTTTTTGGCACAGAAATTGCAACTGTAAAATTCAGAGGTGATATGATGATAAAGGATGACATGCTAATTGAAATTTTAAAGGATCAGGTTAAACCGGCTCTGGGATGTACCGAGCCTGCAGCGGTAGCTTTGGCTGTGGCCCGAGCTAAGGAGTTGATGACGGAACAGGTGACTAACCTACATATAAAAGTTAACAACAACATACTTAAGAATGGTATGAGTGTTGGAATTCCAGGAACAGAGGAGAGGGGACTGGATTTTGCGGCTGCCCTTGCAATCTATGCAGGCAAGTCCGAGTATGGTCTTGAGGTGTTCAAGGATGTGGACCAGAAAAGCATTTCAGAGGCATTGAGCCTTGTTAAGAGCGGCAGGATAAGGGTTGAACTTGATAAGTCAAAATCTGCCCTGTTTATTCAGGTGACGGCCAAGGGAGAAACGGAAATCTCGACTGTTATTATTGAAAATGCACACACAAACATTGTATTGGAATCCCTAAATGATGAAATAATTCTGGATTCGAGAAATGGCTTGAAATCAGTTGAAGAAAACAGTAATGGCTCCAGTGATCTGAAGTTAAAAATTTTGGACTATACAGTCAGGGAACTTGTCGATTTTGTAGATAAAGTCCCTGCAGAGAATCTTGAGTTCATACAGACTGGTATCGATATGAACCTTAAGCTGGCCCAGGTTGGATTGTTTGAGGATTTGGGCCTTGGTATGGGTAAGCACTACATGGAAAAGGCAAATGACATTGACAAGAAAGCAAAGGCCTATACAGTGGCAGCGTCAGAAGCAAGGATGACAGGCTATCCATTGCCAGTGATGAGCAGTGCTGGATCTGGAAACCATGGTCTGGTTGCAATAATTCCACTTTCCATCATGGGTTCGGAGCTTGGTTACACAAGTGAAAAAATCAGGCGTGCGGTGGCTTTGAGTCATCTTATTACAATATTTGTTAAGGTTCAATTAGGAGCCTTGAGTCCTGTTTGCGGATGCGCTGTGGCTGCAGGCCTGGGATGTAGCGCTGGTATAACATACCTTAAGGACGGTACTGTTGAACAGATAGAAAGCTCTATTGTAAACATGATAGCAGGAGTATCAGGCATGTTCTGTGATGGAGCAAAAATAGGCTGTGCCTACAAGCTGGGCATTTCCGTTGACGCAGCGGTTGACGCATCCTCCATGGCAATGCAGGGAATGAGATTCCCTGCTGACAATGGTATACTGGGAGGCTCTGCCGAGGAATCAATTGAAAATCTTGCCAGGGTTTCCACCGAGGGTATGAGCAATACTGATCCGGTTATACTGGATATAATGATGAACAAATGCTAAATAAGACGACCACCTCTTAAAGTAGGTGGTCGTTGTTTTTCTCCAATTCTATCAGGCTTCTCTTTATGTCCAATCCTCCGCCAAATCCCGCCAAATCACCATTGGCCGCAATAACCCTATGTCAGGGTATAATTATCGAAATGGGATTTTTGTTGTTGGCATTGCCGACTGCCCTGTAGGATTTAGGATTATCAATCATCTCAGCAATGTCCTTGTAGCTTCTTGTCTCACCATAGGGTACTTCCTTCAATGCGTTCCATACCTTCATCTGGAATTCGGTGCCGGATATATGTAAGGGAAGCTGAAAATCCTTTCTGCCACCACCAAGATATTCCCTTATCTGCCGTATGGCCTCACTGATCAAAGGCGTCTCCTCCTCCAGCCCTTCTGAATGAGGCACCTTTCCAAATTCAACTCCTGTAATAGTCTCCTCGTTTTCAGATATGGTCAGATAACCAACCTGGCTCATGTAGCTGAAATATTTCAAGCGACTCATCCTCCTTTTATGTATTATATAGACGTACTATCAGCTCATACTTTTGTATCTTTCTATATTTTCCTCGCTTAAAAACTCATATGCATCATTGATCTCCTGAAATTTTCTTGTTGCATCAGGTGACTTGTTTATATCCGGATGATATTCCTTTGCCTTTTTCCTATATCCCAGCTTAACCTGGTACTTGTCTGTATCATAAGGCAAATCCAGTATGTCACAGCTTTTCTTGTATTTCTGCTTGAACTCTGTCATTGGGTTTGCATAGGTTTGCTGCCCTGTGTAGCCTCCTTGCCCCTGCCACTGCTGTCCACCCTGTCTTTGGTAGCTCTGCCACTGTCTGAATCTTTCTTCCCATTCCTTTTGCTGTTGCTGCTGCCTTCTTTCCCTTTCCTGTCTGATCCTTTCCTCCTCCATCTTCTGATACTTATGTCCGTACTCAGAGAAGGATTTATGTTCTCCTTTTCCATCCATCAGATAGCTTCCCAGGTCAAACAGGTATTCAGTTATTATGTACCTCCAATATTTCAGAAAGGATATGAACTTTTGCCCAAGAATCGGAAATATGATGAAAAAAAGAATCACCAATATTGTAACTGGGTTTAACAATGCAACCAGTCCAAAGGGGCCAAAAAGCAGAAACAGTATCAGACAACCTCCCATTCCAATCAAGGCTGCAAAGCCCCTTGCAATTCCGATTACAAGGCTTACGGTCACCTGAGCTATTCCGATTATCAAATCAAAAACAAAGGACAGGACCTGTCCAGTTCCATATATTACTTTCCCTGCTGCTTTTTTAATCAAGGTCATCTTATTTCTCCAATCATCGACGTTTAGTTTCAAGTAATATTGTAGTTTCTTTTAAGCCTGTTGTCAATTTTGGATACAGACCATACACCTATTCTTATCTTTGAGGAATTCTTTCAACAATCACTTTGTCATATGAAAAAACGAATCCGATCCTTTCCATGTGAAGTAAGAACCTCTGGATTTTTTAATTCCAGAGGTTCTTACTCAACGCTCAATCTTCTCCCAAAGCTTTTTTTCAAGGCTTGAATCAGAACGTCCAAATCAGTTTCAGGAGATATACATCCAAAATAATATGCTCCTGTTGTTATTATTTCAAACTCGATCCTGCCTCCCGGAAACCTTATAAAACCAAGCTCCAGAACATCCTCGTTCTTAATTGCGATTAAATCAAAGCCTTCTGGTAGCTCTGGTCTTAAGATCAGCTGATCCTCCTCAATTGACATTCTATACCTCAGCGTCTTGAAGAAACCTGATTTTAGTTTAACCTGATAGCTCATGAAAAACACCTCTTATAGGTTATATACCACTGTATTGCAAAAACAACTCCAGCCATCCCTATTGTCATTGTCAAATTTTGGTCAATATTCGTGACAAAACATTGCCAATGATCATTCAGCTTGCTATAATCGACTAAAGGGGTGATGAAATTGAAGTTCAACGAAAAACTAGATTTTCTTATGAATCTCACAGGTACAAGCAACAGTGATTTAGCCAAGCAGACTTCGCTTGACCCCTCTTTCATAAGCCGCCTAAGGTCAGGATCCAGAAGGCCTTCAAGAAATGAAAACTACATATCAAAAATGGCAACAATCCTCTCAAAAAGATGCAGGGAGGATTACCAGCTTCAAGGTCTTCTAGGCAAGCTGCAGTCTGAAAATGTCTCCTTCTCAAGGGATTCCTTGAATGTTGAAACAGTTGTTGAGGAATGGCTTAAAAGCAGCCCACCTGAACCCCAAAGCAAAGTTGGGACCTTTGTCAGGGAGCTTGATGATTTCAGCTTCAAGAAGAGGGCAACAGTAAATGGCGAAATGGATAAACCTTACTTTGAGGAGCCCAAGAAGGATGTGTATAATGGCATCCAAGGCAAGAGATCCGCTGTACTTAGATTCCTAAATGAAGTCCTCCATTCCGACAGAAAGCATACCCTTTACCTGTATAGTGACGAAGACCTGTCATGGATAATTGATGACCCGCTTTTCACACTAGAATGGTCCAGGGTTTTTCTTCAGGTTCTTCAAAAGGGAAACAAGGTTAAGATAGTCCATACGATAAACAGGTCACTGGATGAGATGTTCTCTGCAATTAAGGAATGGATGCCATTTTATCTTACTGGAAACATTGAACCCTACTACTATCCAAGGACCAGGGATTCCAACTTCAGAAGAACAATTTTTATTGCCCCTGGACTGTGTGCAGTTACTTCCAATTCAATCGGCAGAAACCTAGAGAACAATCTTAACTTCTACCTGACAGAAACGGAAACAATAAAGACATTGCTGATGGAGTTTGAGGATTTTCTGAAGCTGTGCAGACCATTGATGAAGATATTCAATCCCTCCTCAAGCAATTCCTTGATGGATACACTAAATGAATTTGAGGAAGAAAAGGGAAATTGCATCCTCAAAACCAGAGCTGTTTCATCAGTGACAATTCCTCTATTTACGTTGGAGAAATTTCTTAAAATCTATCCAAGGGAAGACAGGGAAAAGCTGTTCAATTTCCATAAGAGGAGACAGCGCTCTCTAGTTGAGCTACTTGAAACGGAGAGCTTTACAGAAATCATTCAACTCCCAGATTACAACGAGCTTCTTGAAAGAAAAATCCCTGTGGGCTTTACTGTATTTACTGGTAGTTCAGTATTCTACGATACACACACCTTTAAGGCACAGCTTGAAAATATAATTAGCCTAATGAAGCATTACCCCAACTATAACGTATTGATCCAGGAAGCCAGAAGCGATGAGCTTACCATCTATGGAAAGGAGAATGTAGGCCTTATTATCATGAAATATACCCAGCCCTGCATAAGCTTTGCCATAAACGAGCCCTACATGACCCAGGCCTTCTTGGATTACCTGAAGATTGGTCTCCCACAAGGGACTGCTTCAGCTGCTTCAAGGAATCAAACAATTGAGAGGATAAATGAATACATAAAAGAGCTCAAGGATATCTAGCCTATCCTTGAGCTTTTTTATGTACCCTAATTTTTAGTTTTACTTCCCCGTATCGCTTATATCCAGCATGTCCTCTGGAAATGGCTCCCATATGTACTGGGAAAGAATATATTCCTGCCTGTACTTAATGGCGTAGCTTCTAAGTATCCCCACAGGAACACCCAGATGAGTTTTCCGCTTCTTATACTTTTCAAGGCTACCTAAAAGATACTCCTTCTCCTCTCTAGACAGCTGATCGGAAAAGTATCCCATGATATGCATCAGTGTATTCACATGATTTGTTGGTTTTGGAGGGTTCTCCAAGGCCATTCCTAGATAGTCCCTGTATTCATTGTAAAGGTCTTCGTACTTCTTGTTCTGGTGGTTGGCAACAATCTTACCCATGGCTTTCAGCTCCTTTTGGCTGTAGGCCATAAGTATATACTTGTGACGGGTATGAAAGTCAACCAGATCCCTTAGCTTTCCCTCCCTTATACTTCTAAAGCGAAGATTTGTATATAGCTTGGTCAGAAAATGCTCCCTGATCCCCATGTTTGTCAATCGACCCTCCTCTTCAATGGCCGCAAAGGGAAATTTTTCGAACACCTTTTCTGCAAACCTTCCAACACCTTTTTCAGAGCTGGCACCCTTAACCATGGACTGGTAGTACTTCACATCCTTGATTCCACAAGATGGTGATCTGCCCTTGAGTATGAAGCCATCCACCTGGTCCAGAGAAGACAAAAGTTTTTCAGAGTACTCATCCATTTCCTTTGTCACATATCGGTCCTGCCCTGGCTGATAAAGCTCTGCCTTGCCATTTACTTTCACCAGCTTTACGGAATCCCTTGGCACCCCAAGGCCAATATCCACCTCAGGGCAAACCTTGATATAGTCAACATATGATTCCAGAGCCTTGACAAACTTATCGTTTATTACCTGTCCATCATACCTGCAGTTGCAAAAGCCCAGACAATTACTTACAACAATTACCGGTTTATCCTTCATCCTATCAACCTCCGTCAAAATCTCCATGATCAGTTCTTTGGTGGCATCGGTACGAATTTACTTGTTTTTCTCGCATATTCATCCCATTCCGGGTGATCCTTGTATTTCTTTTCAAGAAGTGGAACTCCTGATACAAACAACAGCAGAAATGTTATGGTAACAGGGCTTATTAGCCCGAGAAACGAACCCGGCACGGAAAGTGAAATAAGGAATATCCCCCACCACATGGTTGCCTCACCAAAATAGTTGGGGTGTCTGGTATATTTCCACAGACCGTACTTCATTAGCTTGCCCTTGTTCTCCGGCTGACTAATGAATCTCTTAAGCTGTGCATCTCCAACAACCTCAAAATAGTACCCTATAATCCATATCCCCATGCCTATGAAATCAAGCGGGCCCAAACCACCTGAGCTGTTGAAGTTGGTAATCATAATGGGGGTGGCAATGATAAAGCAAAGTACCATCTGGGACATGAATACCCTTGTGTAGGCCATGACCGCATGGTTTTTCGATCCCCATCGCTCC
>Ga0334893_1001643_pt1 | contig 20142 bp, 18 predicted proteins | sample GraSluR3_MG_5_FD_207218 | JGI IMG/M metagenome (GOLD analysis project Ga0334893, IMG submission 207218) | Sludge microbial communities from methane-producing bioreactor in Wageningen University, Netherlands - Granular Sludge_09_05-R3 | ecosystem: Engineered > Bioreactor > Anaerobic >...
AATGTCAATAACTCTTCTTTTCTTAAATAATACAAATCGCCAAAATCTTTTATTATTCCTTTATCTACTAATTGCTCTATTAGTGCAGTTCCCAGGCCATCGATATCCATGGCTTCCCTGGAAACAAAATGCTTAATCCTCTCTTTTACCTGGGCTGGACAGGATATATTATTACAACGAGAAGCAACTTCATCTTCAATTTTTACTACTTTTGAACCACAAACAGGACACTTTTCAGGCATAGAAAATTTTCTTTCTATTCCGTTACGCCTTTCTTTTATTACCTTGACTACCTCAGGAATAACCTCACCGGCTTTCTGAATTAATACTGTATCACCAATCTGAATATCTTTCCTTCTTATTTCATCCTCATTATGCAAGGTAGCTCGTTGCACCTTTGAACCTGAAATAAAAACAGGTTCCAATACTGCAACAGGTGTTAAAGTTCCAGTTCTTCCTACTCCCACTATAATATCTTTAATAACGGTTGTCATCTGTTCTGCCGGAAATTTGAAGGCAATGGCCCAGCGTGGGCTCTTTGAAGTTGAACCAAGCTCCTCTCTCAAATATAGCTGGTTAACTTTAATTACCATTCCATCAATTTCATAATTTAGTTCATTTTTCTTTTTTCTCCATATTTCGCAATATTCAATAGCCTCCTCTATAGTCTGGCATTCTTTTATATTAGGGTTTACCTTAAAACCAGCGTCGTATAAAAATTTCAGCACTTCATAATGGGTTTTAAAATCAGATCCATCAGGGAATGTTGCCTGGTAAATAAAGGTATCCAGCTGGCGTTTTGCAGTTATTGATGAATCTAGCTGACGAACTGAACCGGCAGCAGCATTTCTGGGATTTGCGAACAAATTCTCTCCCTGTTTATCCCTTTCTTCATTTAATTTTTTAAAACTGACCTTATTCATATAGACTTCGCCATAAACCTCAATTCTTTTTATATCATTAAATTTTATTAATCTCAGGGGTACACTGTTGATGGTTCTCAAATTTTGTGTAATGTCTTCACCAATGAAACCATCTCCTCTGGTTGTACCTCGCTGCAGGATTCCGTTTTCATATACCAGCGCAATTGCCAATCCGTCAATTTTTAATTCAACAATATAGTTAAAGAATTTTTGTGGAAAATATTTTTTGATTCTTTTATCAAAATCCAGCAATTCTTTATCAGAAAATGCATTGGATAAACTTAACATTGGTACCAGATGCCTGGCTGTTTTGAATTCTGCCAGGGGTTTCGCGCCTATTCTCTGTGTAGGAGAATCCGGTGTAATAAGTTCAGGGTATTTTTTCTCCATTATAATCAATTTTCTTAATAAATTGTCATATTCATAATCTGAAATAATAGGTTCATCCAGAACATAGTAGTGATAATTATGCTCTCTGATAAGTTCTCTTAATTTATCTATTTCTTTCTTTATTTCTTCTTTGTTTTTAGGAAATTCCATTTACTTTGCAACCTTTTAAGATAAAACTCATAGATCAAAATATTTAATTAATGTAAACAGTATATAACAAAATGTATTATAATCTCAACAGCATGTCATGATTAATTGCGTATATATTATTCTAAACTAAATTTGACAAATATAGTGAGGAATATTATATTTATAATCGATATCCAAAATAATTTTAAGGAGACTATATAATACTATGCAATTCATTCGAAAGAATATAAAACCAATTCTAATAATTATCGTTGTTGCTTTTATTGTCTCAATTTTTTATGGCCTGGGCCAATACAGGTCTTCCGGCAATAGACCGCAGACCTCAGGTGGCCTGGTTGCTGAGGTTAATAACACGGGGATTAGCTATCAACAATGGCAAAACGCCTTCTATAATTTCATCTCCCGTTATGATAACCAAACTTTGTCTAATATGACTGATGAGACCCTGGCATTTGTTAAAAATAGCGTAACAGACCAGTTAATAAATTCAACGCTGTTGTTACAGCATGCTCAAAATACAAATATTACCATTCCTGAAAGCGATATTAATGAAGAAATAGAAAAAATTAAAAGCAGTTTTGAATCAGAAACAGATTTTAATGATGCCTTAAAAAGGAGCAACATTACTCTCAGGCAGCTCAAAGATGATATTAACAGGCAATTAATGATTGGGGAGGTAATTGAGAGGGAATATGATAGTATTGAGATAAGTGAGGAAGAGCTATCTCAATACTATGAAGAAAATAAAGAATATTTCTTTGAACCCGAGAAAAGAAAAACCAGCCATATTTTAGTTGAAGACAAAGAAGAAGCTCAAAAGATATTAAATCAGCTAAATGACAGAATGGTTGACTTTGAGCAATTAGCCAGAGAAAAATCTATTTGTCCATCATCAGAACAAGGGGGAGATTTAGGTTATATTACCCGTGGTCAAATGGTGGAAGAATTTGAAACTGCAGCCTTCTCTCTGGAGGCTGGCCAGATAAGTGAAATTGTAAAAACTGAATATGGTTATCATATAATTAAATGTGAAGATATACAGGAAGAATATCAGCCAACTTTTGAAGAAGCAAAAGATGACATTGAGGCAATTCTAAAAAATCAAAAACAGAATTCTGCAATCGATGCCCTTTTAACACAGCTAAGAGAAGATTCTGAGGTAATAATTCATTATGATTTTACCTCAGAATTAGAAACGTCAATACAACCCGAAATCGAAGAACCTGAAGAAACTTCAGAAGTAAGCGAGTTAACAGAAAACGATAGCCAGCACGAAGAAGAGATAGTAGAAGAAGAATTAATAATTGATAACTAAAAGCCAAAGTTATAGTATTTTTAGAGGTTCTTAACACCACCTGCTATGCGGGTGTGATATTTACTAATTATTTTCCACTTATAGATTCAAACTGTACGTCTATAACATCAAAGTATGCTAAAACTTTTTCAATGCATTGATAATGCAAATCAACTCTTTTTTTATAATCTATTTTTTTACAGGTTTCGAAGGTAATCCCGCTTATATCAAGATGGTTCAAGGCCTCATGAGTACTGCTTCCCGCAATAGATTTTACAATAACATTAAACATATTTTTAGAAGAAATAATAATCTCGTTTAATTCATCAGCGAGATAATTTGCTATCTCATTCAAGAAAGGATCTTTGTTATCATCTAACACAATAGTCTGACCATAAAAATTTTTATTTCTATGATAGTAATCCGCAGATTCATGTAAATCTAACAGGAAATCTACTTCATTATTATTCATAATGTTAAAAATTTCTCCGGCTAATACCTTAATCTCTTCAGCTGAACTGATATCACCTGGATAATGGCGATTCAAATCCTCAGCAGCAGACAGTGCACGAACACCATGCTCTACTGCTTTTTTGTTAGCTTCCGGTATAATAATAACTGTCCCTCTCTTAAGCTCAATATTTCCCATAAAACGCTCAACTGCTTTCATTCCTGCTAACTCATCTCCATGAACTCCCGCCATAATCATTATTGAGGGGCCCTCCTGTTCTGCAGAATAAACAAAGGCTTTGGTTTTATAATCTGTTTCTGCACAAATAACAATCTCTGACATTTGAAATGTTTTAGAGTATTTGGCGAAAGAAGAACAAGGCATGACCTGTAACAAAATACAAAAAATTATTAATATAAATAATAAAAATCTAATTCTGGAAAAATTATTATTTTTTCCCACTAAATTCCTCCAATTGTTACTTTCTGCTAATCCACCAATATTCTCCTCGGCACACTAATATAGGTATCATTTGCCAAAAATTCCATATTCTCTCCATTAGAATCATTAACAACTCGATAGGATTTTATGCTATATCCAGGAATCCCTTCCTGCAATACATTACTTTCCTGGGAGCCCATGGTCTCTCTTTTTATTTCTATAATATCAAAATCATGGACTTTTTTATCCATTGTTATAATCTTAATTTCTTTATTTAAAGATTTTTCTCCATATATAGTCGCCAGTAAACTGTCTTTTCTAATCTCACAAAAGAGAGCTATTGTCTGGTCTAATGAATTTTTAAATCTCAAATCCTTATATCCATAAAAAACAGCAGAATCTCTGCCCAGGGGGACATAGTTGGTTGCATCGCCATAAATAGAATGATTATATCTTTCAATTATTTGCAAATTAGCAAGCAAGGCAGCATTATAAACAGTTGTAGATACCTGGCAAATTCCACCACCATAACCGCTTGTGAACTGGCCATTAGAGATAATGGTACTTTCTTTATAACCATCCTCTTTCTCGGCCGGCCCTACCAGCTGATTAAATAAAAAATTTTCACCTGGTTTTAGTATAAGTCCATTAATCTCATCAGATGCTTTTTTTATGTTAAACAATGTGTTTTCTTCTTTGCCCTGTAAGGTAGTGTCAAAAACGCTGATCACCTTATTAATACCAATTTCAGCAAGCAATACCTCGGTAGTAATTTCAGGGTTGATATAATCAACAGGCAAATATACCTGAACAGGAGAATTAATATCGAGCGAATCAATAATGCTTCTTTTTATTCCATTATACAAATCATCCTTTTTTATTTTGATACCAATTTCGGCTGGTACTATTCTATTTGTTTCTAAAAATGCATCTTTTTTAGGTTGCTCTATTTCTGCTTGCAATTGAGTAAAAAAATCAGCAAGGAGTTTCTGGTCAAAAGAAAGATATCTTTGATCAGGTATTATCTGTTTTTGCCTTATGAGATATAACCTTTCCTTTATTCTTTGCAGGAAGGAACCACTTCGGCCTATTGAATAAGCCTCCTCAATTAATTTTTCTATGTTAATATAGGCACCTATATCTGATTGTGGAATGATATTCTTCTCAAAATTATTATGAGTTATAGCTACAGGATTTGATAGCATTATTTTTGTAATTTCTGTTAAATTACTTTTTACATCAGTTGTACTCTGGTTTCCTATATCCTGATGCAACGCTATGACATTGGGATATATTTTTTTATTGTGAATTAATAAATCAATTGAATAAATTGCGAAAAATACAAAAAGAAACAAAAATACCCACAAGAATATTCTTTTGTATATTTTACTGCTTTTGTAATTTGATTGTTTGTTCCGATGGTAATTATATTGATACACTTATCTCTCCTTATTTTTATGTAATTCGCTTTTATTAAATTTTTAATACTAAGAAATATAAAGTTCATTGAAAATAAAATAATTTTAATATATAATAATGTTCGATTATGATTGTAATACTGCGGGAATAGCTCAGTTGGTAGAGCGTTGGCTTCCCAAGCCAAAGGCCGCGGGTTCAAACCCCGTTTCCCGCTCCATTTTTAATTTGCAAGTCTTAGCAAACAGCCACCCGCAAAGCAGTTAACTTTACGAATCTCTAAGAGAGTTTTGACTTTTTCTTGTTAACTTATTTTCATATATCTTTTCTTAATCTTTTTTATGGTTAAGTAAAATTGTAACAGTTAGCCCAAAAATCTACTAATTACATCTTCCCCTTTTAACATTAGAAAAATAATGTATAATAGCATTGCCACTAGAAATCCTAATAATATTCTTCCATAAAGAATCGCTATTTTATATTTTGTGGTATCTAATCTCATTAATCGAACAATAAACTTGGACAAAACAATAATTATAAATATAATAATTAATAATAAATATATTGCCTCATTCATGGTAATATTTCTCCATATTTTATCTTGTATGTGCAAAAGACAGTAAATATCATACCCGCAAAGCAGGTGACTTTGCGAACCTCTAAGAGAGTTTTGACTTTTTTGCTGATACTGACTTAATTATAAATCTAATTTTCTTATCCATTCCTCTAAAAGATTACTATATTGACAGTTTTCTGAGCCTTCTAATTGTAGAGAAACATCGGTAATAGAAATGTAATTATTGCAAATTGCCCAATAATCACTGTTTTCTTCCAGATGACCCTCCGGTTTGCTTCCTTCTATCCAAAAATATCCCGTTCTGTTTGTCTGGTGTATCTTTTTAATAAATTTTTGGTGGAATACCTGCGCTAATTTGGTTAATCTAATACCTTTAATATTCCTGTATTCTACATTTGGTATATTAATATTTAGTACATGGGGTTTTTTGCAAAGCTCTAAAGGTATCGTATTAATAACCATTTCTATTGCTTTGATAGCAGAGCAATACAAGGGGGATGATTCTCCTTGCTTGTCGATGGATATAGCAATAGAAAATATATCACGAAAACTACCCTCTATTGCAGCTCCGACAGTACCGGAATAAAAAATGTCCCTGCCTAAATTCAATCCTTCATTAACCCCTGAAACAATCATATCCGGCTTTTCATGTTCACATAATTCTGTTAACCCTAAGATAACACAATCAACAGGTGTCCCGCTTAATGCAAAACCGCTGGAAGATTTATTTGACCACATTTCTTTACAACTAATAGTCTTGTTAATACTGCTTGCATGGCCTGCACCACTTCTTTCTCTATCAGGTGCCACTACAATAACTCTTCCAAATATTTCCAAACATTTCTTTAATCTTAACAGGCCTTCTGAATGTATTCCATCATCATTGGTTAATAATATTTTCAATGCAATACTCCTACTCTACTTTTTATTTCCTTTGCTACGACAATGCCTGAAATAGAGGCTTGAATCAGGCCCCGGGTAATCCCGGCTCCATCACCAACTGTAAAAAGATTTTTGATTTTGGTCTCCAATCTTTTGGATAATTCTAATCTCATAGAATAAAATTTTACTTCTGCTCCATATAACAAAGTCTGTTTGTGAAATACTCCCGGTGCAATTTTATCTAACGCTTGCAGCATTTCAATGATATTACTTAAAATCCTATATGGCAAAACAAAACTAAGGTCTCCGGGAATAGCACTGTTAAGTGTAGGGGTTACTGCTGAATGATTTATTCTCTCAACAGTAGACCTCCTTCCGGACATTAGATCACCCAACCGCTGAATAATAACTCCTCCGCTTAAAATATTTGCTAAATTAGCAATATGTTTTCCATACGCAATCGGCTCCTTAAAGGGTTGGGTAAAATTAGTACTTACAAGTAATGCAAAATTTGTATTTTCGGTTTTTTTGTCTTTGTAGCTATGCCCATTTACTGTAGTGATGCCATTATTATATTCAATGACCACTTCCCCATGAGGACACATACAAAATGTTCGAACCTTATCATCAAATTGGGAAGAAAAATAAACCAACTTTGATTCATAAAAGCTCTGAGTCAAATGTTCCATAATGACTGCTGGCAATTCTACTCTTACACCGACATCTACAGGGTTATTATAAATTGTTAAGTCAAATTTTGCGGTCTGTTTTTTTAGCCATTCAGATCCTACTCTTCCTGGAGATAATATAACAAATTTGCAATTGATAGTTTCTCCTTCTGTGGTCTTAATTCCATTGATGCAGCTTCCTTTTTTAATTATTTCTTTAACCTCAGTAGAAGTTCTTATTTCCACTTTCTCTGCCAGCATATAAAAGATATTCCTTAAAACTGTAAAACATTTTTCAGTACCAAGATGACGTATCCTGGCGGGTAAAAACTTGAGGTTAGCCTTTCCTGCTTCTTTTTTAATAATATCTATCTTTTCTGGGTTGTTTCCGTAAATCTCTTCGTCTGCCCCAAATTGGAGATAAATATCATCTACGTATTCTATAAAATTTTCCAGTTCATCTTCTATTAAATACTCTGACAGCAGACCTCCAACACTGGTAGTCAAATTTAACTTTCCGTCGCTGAATGCCCCGGCACCACCCCAGCCAGACAGTAAAGAGCAAGGATTACACTTCTGGCACGGTATCTTTTGTTCCCTCATAGGACACTTTCTCTGGTTAATACCTTTACCCTTTTCCAACATCAATATTTCTAGATTGCTATTGTTTTTCAACAGTTCCAGTGCCGCAAAGATACCTGCCGGACCAGCGCCTACTATTATTACATCATATTTTTTACTCATTCTTTTCACCTTCTCGCTCATTTTTTATCCTTCTTAAATAAGCAAAGAAACATTTTAATAAAAAACGTCCCGCAGGACGTTAAGGAAACTAATAACTAATATTTGTTTTCTATTCTGAAAATAATCATTTTTTTATTATTGAGGCAATTTTTCCTTTTAATTCTTTCAATGTACATGTTTCTGAAGCAAAGTTATGTTTATTTAATATGCCCGTATATTTAAGTCCGGAACCGGTTATAATAGCTACACATTTATCCTTTTTGTTTATGATGCCCCTGCTTCTCATCCTTTTTATGGCTAATATTGATACTGCTGCAGCCGGTTGCGCGAAAATACCCTCTTTAGCTAACAACAATTGCCCCTCAAGGGCTTCCTTATCAGAAACAGTGGCTACAATTCCATTATACATCTTTAGTTTTCGCAACAATTCATTTCCGCTAGGCGGGTAGGGATTTGTAATAGCATTATCAATAGCTTCGGGCGCTGAAATTGCTGAAATCTTTTCTTCACCATTTTTCCAGGCCTGATAAATTGGCGCACAGCCCTCCAACTGCACACAAATAAATCCGGGTAAATGGTCTATTATCCCTTGTTTATGATATTCCATAAAACCTTTAATAATGCCTCTTGCGTTTCCTCCTGAACTAGTGGGGATAACCACATAATCCGGAACATTATAATTAAGCTGTTCACAAATTTCAAAGGAAATGCTTTTTGAACCTTCTATTCTAAAAGGAATATCTGAATTAAGAAAATAAATACCAATTTCGCGTCCTATCTTCAGGCTCTCATAATATAATTTACCATAATCACCTTTTACTTTGATAAGGGTAGGATTGTATATTAAGACGGGTTGTATTTTTTCCAGGGGTATATCGGCAGAAAGTAGAATAAATGTTTCCAAATTGGCACGAGCTCCATAGGCAGCTACCGAAGCAGCCATATTACCGCTGGAAACAGTCCCTATTGTCTTATAGCCAAGACTTTTGGCATGCTGCAAGCTAACAAAAGTCCCTCTATCCTTGAAAGACCAGGTTGGATTTACAGTCTCATTTTTTAAATACAGGCTATCTATATCTAAAATCGGGGGCAATTTATCTGCCACAATAAGAGGTGTAAACCCCTCGCCTAAAGATAATTTATCCTCAATACAGGACAATGAATAAAATGGTGCAAATTTTCTGATAATATTCTGATTATAAACAGAAACATCTTTATCTATAGTGCTATTTTTGTGTAAAGAATTGTGATGGACGATATTCAATTCCAATGGTTCGGAACAATCATCGCAACGGGGGAATATTCTGTCATATGGATATTCTTTTTTGCATCCTGTACAGATTAATTTTTCCTGTTCCAACTGTTTCCCTCAAATCAATTATAAAATATGGTCGGGGCGAGAGGATTTGAACCTCCGACCCCCTGAACCCCATTCAGGTGCGCTTGCCAAACTGCGCTACGCCCCGACTATATAATTAACACAAATATTATTATACAGGAGCCTGTTTATTCTAGCAACTAATAAATAAAGTAAATATCGTAGCTGCATACTTTTTAGCTCTTTTTCTTTCGATTTTTTATTTAAACCTTTAGCCATAATATTTCTTAAGCATTAGGGGTTATTGCATTGTCCTGGACAATTATTTTATATTCTTATATATCTTTTTCCTTCTACCTCTCTGATTAAATTTTTGAGCTCGAGGGATAACAGTGTTTCATTAACCTGTGCCAGGCTTAATTTTGTTAAATCGGCAATTTCGTCGATGTGCAAAGGGTCTGCAGAAATATATTCCAAAAAAAATTTTTCATATTCGTTCAAATTACCAGTATCAATATTTTGTTCCTTTTTAAGACAATTTTGATGATTCCTGTTAATATTGTCTTCTATTTCCAGCTCTTCTGTTATATCATGATAACTGTTTACCAGTTTTGCCCCCTGCTTAATTAGATAATGGCAGCCTTTTGAAAGAGAAGAATGTATACTCCCGGGGATAGCAAAGACTTCTCTTCCCTGATCAAGGGCATAATCAGCAGTAATCAATGCACCGCTTTTCTGCTCTGCCTCAACAACCAGAGTTCCAATTGACAGACCACTAATAATCCTGTTTCTTCTGGGAAAATTATTCTTCTCCGGTTTTGTATATAGCGGGAACTCGCTAATAATTGCCCCGCTTTTTATAATTCTGTTAGCAATTGATATATTTTCGGCTGGATAAACACGATCAATGCCACATCCTAGTACTGCTACTGTTTTTCCTCCTGCCTCCAATGCTCCTAAATGTGCATTGGTATCAATACCTCTTGCTAAACCACTTATAACAACATACCCGCAGGAGGTTAATTCTAAAGCAATCTCACGGGCAATTTTTCTTCCATAATACGTCGCTTTTCTTGAGCCAACAATAGCTATGGTTTTACTGTTATTAACAATCTCCAGGAAATCTCCCCGATAATAGATAATTGGAGGTGGGTCATAAATATTTTTTAATAAGTCCGGATACTTGTCTTCCTCAATAGTGACAACATTAATTCCCATTTTTTCCAATAATGATATTTCTTTATCGGGGTCAATTTTTTGTTTTTCGGACTTAATCTTTCCCCAGGTTGAATAACCAATATGCAATATTTTACTAATATCTTTTTCCAGACTACTATCGTTCCATGCCTCTTCAAGAGAAGGGAATGATTTCCTTAAATAAGAAAATCGTATGGGGCCAATCTCGCTGACTTTATTCCAGGCTAACCAATATTTTAGTTCTTGTTTTTCTAGCATTTTTTTATATTTTCTCTAACTTGTTATTTTTTCTTAGTATAAACCTTTGCTCACCAGAATACTGATTGCCCCGTTACCTTGAATGTTCTCTCCCGGATTTGGATTCTGGGCAATGATTCTCCCTTCTGGTAATTGATGATGCATTGAATAGGCGATATTACCAATATTATAGCCCATTTCTGATAATATATTTTCTGCTTCTGAAATTGTTTTTCCTATTAAATTAGGAGCCTGATTAGAAGCCCTGGTTTCTCTTACCTCAACTTCTACAGTACGACTCTTTTTTACCTCAGTACCCGGGGAAGGGTTTTGACTGATAACAAAAAGGCTATCCCCCCCACTCACAAAAGGCTCATCAATAATAGTCATCTTTAAACCAGTATTTTGTAATATCTGGCGAGCGGTGTTAATATCTTTATTCAATACTGAAGGTACATTTACATTGGGTATATTAAAAATAGTTTGATAGGCTAAAAAAGCTGCATATGCTCCTATTCCAACTGCAACTATTACCATAACTATAAAAAAAATAAAACGCCCGGTTCCAATTATTATTTTTGATATCATATTATTGTCCTGACACACATTTTTTCAACTTTACCATATAAAAACCATCAACGTTTTCACCAGAAAAACCTGGCAAAAGTTGTATTGATTGTTCTATTTCAGTATTATATTTTATCACGCCATATTCTTTTACAAAAGAGGAGGTATCCTGAATAGCAAACTCTTTGTGTTTATTCAGGAATTTTTTAATTAAAGAATCATTTTCTTCTTTTTCCATACTGCAGGTAGAATATACTAATTCACCGCCGGGCTTTAAATACCTGGCAGCAACATTCAATATTTTCTCCTGTAATTCAGTAGTTTTTTGCAATTGCCGGTTATTTATATTTTTCCACTTTAAATCAGGCTTTTTCCTGATAACTCCTGTACCGGAACAGGGGGCATCAACTAAAATCTTATCAGCTTTTTCAAAAAAATCCCCACAAAACAAAGTTGAGTCTTTTAATAAGCATTTAATGATATTTATACCCAATCTCCTGGATTCATCCTGGACCATTTCCAGCCTTGTTTTATTTTTTTCAAAAGCAATAATCTGCCCCTGGTTTTTCATCAACTGAGCCAGATGGGTTGTTTTTCCACCAGGCCCACTGCACATATCAATAATTAAGTCTCCCGGCAAAGGGTTTAAAAGTCTTGATGCTAGAGAAGAACTTTCGTCCTGTATTGAAAACAAACCGCTTTTAAAGAGTGTGGATTCAGAAAAATCCACAAAACTCTCCAATATAAGTGATTCAGAGGGAAGATATTTTCCTTCTTTGAATTGAATCTTTAACCCGGATAATCTATGCTGAAAATCAGGCATATTTATTCTTAAAGAATTAATGCGAATAGTTATTCCGGGTTTTTTGTTCATAATTTGACAGATATTAATACACAAATCCAACCCATACCTTCTTATCCATCTGCGTATTAACCATTCAGGAAAGGAATAGTATATAGAAACATATATAGCGGGTTGCTGATTAATGTCCGGCCAGTAAACATTGCTCGTTCCCCGAATAATTTTTCTTAGTATAGCATTAACAAGATTTGAATATTTGCAATTCTTGCTCTTTTTTGTTAAATTGACCGATTCATTCACTATTGCATAATCAGGTATTTTATCTAAATAAAATATCTGATAAATACCAATTCTTAATATATTATTAATATCTGTTGGCAGTTTTTTCCCTTTTCTGGTAAGAGATTGCCTGATAATCCAATCCAGTTTTTTTCTAAATCTAGTAACTCCATATACTATTTCATGTAATAGAGCTTTATCTTCTTTTTTGAGGTGATAATTATTAAAATAGGATGGAATTAATATATTCAAGTAAGCACTTTGCTCCTCTGCTCTGACTAAAACCTCTAAAATCAATTCTCTTATATTGTCAAATCTCAAAACTGGGTACCTTTGTCATCTTTATTTTAAAGTTATTATTATATTTGTTGGATATTTTATTCGAAAGAATCGCCAACTTTTATACAATATCCATTGATAAACTGGGAAACATTCATCTCTTTAGAACCTGGGAGTATAAGTCGTTTAATTAATACACAGGTACTGTCACCCGCCAATACCATTATTCCCTCTTTGCTTACCTCGATAATATCACCAGGTTTTTTTTGTGAAATATCCTGGCTATTCTCAATATTTTCAATTAATGAAGCACTGGTAATTTTAATTCTTTTTCCTTTAAACTCCGTACAGGCGCAGGGAATATAAGCAATCCCCCTAATTAAGTTAATAATATCTATACCCTTATTATCCCAACTTATTTTGCAATCTGTCTTGTTTATTTTTCTAGCATAAAAAAATTTCCCCTGGGGTTGAGGTATTTTTTTATAATTGCCTTTCCTGATATTATCAAGAACCTCTGGAATTATTCTGGCACTCTCTTCTGCGAGCCTTGTACTTAATTGCTGGCAATTCTCTCCCGGCAATATCTCTATCTTTTTTTGCAGTATAATATCACCGGCATCAATTTTCTCATTCATAAATAAAAAACTTATGCCTGTTTCTCTCTCACCCCTGATAATAGTCCATTGAATAGGTGCAGAGCCTTTATAATAGGGTAAGAATGATGGGTGAACATTCAGACATCCATTATCCGGTATTCTCAATACATCATCAGAGAGTATCTGGCCATAAGCTATTAATACAATCAAATCCGGAGCTAATTCTTTTATCTTTTTTATCGAATCTTCAGAATTAATACTTTCTGGTTGAAAAATATTCAATCCACATTCCAGGGCGACTTCTTTAATCGGGGAAGCCTTTAATTTTTTTCCTCTTCCTGCCGGTCGGTCCGGTTGGGTAATAACTGCAATAATCTCTTCACTTGAAGAAATTATTTTTTTTAATACCGGAATGCCGAAAGAAGAAGTCCCTACAAACATAATTCTCAAAACGCAACCCCCTTAAACTGTTTTCTCGATCTCTTTTAACTGGTCCTTAATCAGAAGCCTCTTGGCAGGGCTTAGTCTATCTATAAATAAATACCCTTCTAAATGATCTATTTCATGTTGTAAAGCAATTGCTAAAAAACCTTCCTGAGTAACCCTTATCTTCTTTTCTTCCAAATCCAGGGCTTCGACGGTAACTGAGTAAGATCTTTTAATCGGGTAGTATATACCAGGAACGCTCAGACAACCTTCCTCTTCTTTTGTCTCTCCTTCACGTTTAATAATTTTCGGATTAATTAATACAACGGGTCCATGTTCTTCAGTATCAATAATAATTATCTTTTTTGAGACACCAACCTGGGGTGCAGCTAATCCAATACCTCCTTCGGCATACATAGTTTCAATCATATTTTCTACAAATTCTCTAATCTCTTCATCCACTCTGGCAACGGGTATAGCCTTTTCCCTTAATATAGGGGAGCCATATTTTTGTAATTTTAAAATGGCCATATTTTTCTCCTCCTAATATATTCTCACTAATCCATATCAATTACTAATTTTACATCATTTGATTTAAATTTTAAAATATATTGAAATAAACTTCTTTTTAAATAACCAATATCCTGTTTTTGCGAATTTATTTTAAGTACATAATCTGTTCTGTTCTTATCCTTTTCTCTCACAATAACCAGATTCTCTTTTTTAAATTGTAAGCCCAGGTCATATTTTGATATTAAACCCGAATCACTTACATAATTTAGAAAATCAAGAGCACTTTGTTTTACTTTTTCCCTTTTCCTGCCGATAAATCCTATTTTTATCATTTTAGTAAAAGGAGGGTAATCAAGCTCCTCTCTTGTCATCATTTCTTTTTCATAAAATAATTTATAATTCATGTTAGCTATAGCCTGCAAACTGTGATGCTCAGGTTGGTATGTTTGAATTATTAAGTTTTTTAACTCTTTCTTTGTTGCTAAATTCAAAGCCAGTTGATACATAAACTGGAAAGTCAATTCGGCTGATTTATAGTCTGGTAGATTTAAGAGGCAATCAGCCAAAATTATTCCTATCATCCCAACATTCTGAAAATCCAGCTCCCTAAATACAAGCTGAGTCCCTATCAAAATATCAATTTCTCCCTGTTTAAATTGATTGATTATTTTTCTTTGAATAACAGCTTTGGGGGCAATATCTACATCAAGACGTTGTACAGTTGCCCTGGGAAACATTCTTTTAACAAATATTTCTACATGTTGTGTCCCAAATCCAAGGGGTTTTATCTTACCATTACCACATTCAGGACAATTTTTTTCCATCTTAACTTTCGTACCACATACATGGCAAACGATAAAACTGATATCTCCTTCAACATGGCATGCTAAAAGATGGTTGCATTCAGGACATTTACTTACATGACCGCATTGAGAGCAGATCATGTAACCAGCAAATCCACGTCTATTGTGAAAAAGAATAATTTTCTCATCTTTTTTCAAACATTGAATAATTTTTTGCTGTAGCTGAAAGCTTATGATTTTTTGAAATGATTTTTCTTCTTCCAGATTAACTATCTGTATTTCAGGATAATTCTGGCAAGCACTTGACAAACGTTTTTCGCTTTTAAAAATATATCTTTGTTTAATTACATTCCAATAGCTTTCCATTGATGGGGCAAAACTACCCAATATCACCGGGCACAAGCCTGATCTGCCTCTCTTTAATGCTACATCCCGGGCATTATAGCGAGGCATCCTTTCCTCTTTATATAAAAAAGAATTCTCCTGTTCTACAATCACTAATCCCAAATTTTGAAAAGGGAGAAAAACATTAGATCTTGTTCCAATTACAATTTTAATGTCACCTCTTGCTACCTGGAGAAAACGAATATATTTTTGAGTCTGGCTTACTTTTCTATCAAATACTCCCAATAAGTCGCCATATTTATGAGAAATAATCTTTTTAAACTGGCCACAACAGTGCTGATCCGGTACCAAAATCAGAACCTGTTTGCCCTGCTGAATAACCTTACTAATACATCTCTGGTAATAACGGTTTCGAATTGTAAAATTTTTATAATGGAAAAAAATTTCCTGGAGAGAGTCATCTGTATTTTCAGAAAAAGCGCCATCAAATGTAAATGATTCCTGTTTATAGTAACTGAAAATATTTTTTTTTATTTTACCTGCAGTTTGCAAGTAGCTGTCAATTTTTTTTCTGGATGCCCTGGCAGGGACAATATGGGTAATAATTGTCCCTATGGGACACAAATAATAATTTGAAATCCAGTCAAGTAATCTAAATATTTCCGGAGATAAAATGGGAATAGGATCGATAACTTCTTCGATTTCTTTTATGTTTTTGATATCAGTATCAGATACTATTCTGGAAATAACACCGGTAATCTTTTTGTTTCTGAAAGGGACTTGCACTCTCTTGCCAATATCAGCTGTTTCTGACATATCAGGAGGAATAAGATAATGAAAACCTTTATTGATATTAATTTTTAGTGGTATTACTTCCGCAACGTTTTTTCTGTTCATTATAGTGAATTACCGTCATCAAAATCTGGAAGATTACGCTGCATATTATCAAGAATATAACCTGCCAAATCATATTTTGTCATAAGTGGCAAATCTTTCTCTTTACCTCTATTGTCAATCATCAATACCTTATTGGTATCAACTTCAAAACCACTATCTTTCCTGCTAATGTTATTAGCAATTATATAATCTAATTTTTTTGATTTTAGTTTTTCTAATGCATTTTCATGCAAATTATTCACTTCAGCAGCAAAACCTATTAATATTTGTTTAGTCTTTTTTTCCCCGGCTTCCTTCAAAATATCAATATTTTTTTCCAGCTCCAGGTGTAAATTTGTTTGTTCATTTTTCTTTATTTTACCTTCAAATTTTTGTTTAGGCTTAAAATCAGAGACTGCGGCTGAAGAAATAAAAATATCTGTGTCTTCAAAATGAGACATTACTTCGTCTCTCATCTCCTGGGCTGTATTGATATGTATGGTTTTGACCCCATAGAGTTCCTGTAAACAAGTGGGGCCGGTAATCAAGGTCACTGTCGCTCCTCTATCCCTTGCTGCTTCAGCAAGAGAAAACCCCATTTTGCCGGTTGAGCGATTTGAAATAAATCTCACTTCATCAATAGGCTCTCTTGTAGCTGAAGCTGTTATCAGAATCTTTTTGTTCTTTAATAAAAATCCTTTACTAATCTGTTTTTTTATTAAGCTAAGAATTTCAAGGGGGTCAGCCATTCGCCCATCTCCATATTCTCCACAGGCCAAGCTTCCTCTTTTGGTTTCCATAAAATAGTAGTTCTTTTTTAACAGATTATTTACATTATCTCGATAGATAGGATTACTAATCATTGCGCTATTCATAGAAGGCGCCAAAATTGTTTTCCCTTGAAAAGCTAATACAGCAGAAGTTAATAAATCATCTGCCAGACCATTTGCAATTTTAGAGATTGTATTTGCAGTAGCAGGGGCGATAACTATTAAATCAGCCCATCGGGCTAAAGAAATATGTCTGATTTCCTCATTTTCTTTATCCTCGGAAAAAAGATTGGTATAAACCTGGTTCTCAGAGAGGACTGCCAGGGTTAGTGGGGTAATAAAATTCATGGCATTTTTAGTCATTATTACCCTGACCTCAAAGCCTTCCTTTTTTAACAATCTTACCAATTCTGCACTTTTATAAGCAGCTATTCCGCCGGTTACACCAAGAACTATTCTCATTTTTCGATTTTCTTTCATAATCCTACCAAATCCTAACAAAATTTTTTTTCTTATTTTACTAAACACTAAGTGGTTTAGATATCTTTAAAGACGCTTTAATTATAGCAGATATTCTTCAGAAAGGTTATAGAGTAAAATTCAGTTTCTGTTCCTTGATTTTACATCTTTCGCTGATAATAATAGACTTTAATTCTTCCAATGCTTTGGAAAAATGATTATTGATTATTAAATAATCATAGTATTTTATTTTTTTTAACTCATTGTGTGCATCATGGAGTCTCTTTTTTAAATCTTCCTCTCTCTCTGTTTTTCTGCCTCTCAATCTATCCTCTAATTGTTCCCAGGAGGGAGGAGCAATAAAAATATAGATGGCTTCAGGAAACTTTTTTCTTAGCTCAATAGCTCCCTGAACATCGATTTCCAGGACAAGATCCATCCCCTTGCTAAGGCTTTCATTAATTGTTGAAAATAATGTTCCTTTATAGTCCCCGTGCACTAATGCCCATTCAGCGAACTTGTTTTCTTCGATATATCTCTTAAAGGTTTGTTCATCGACAAAAAAATAATCTCTACCCTCTTTTTCATTTTTTCTGGGCTTTCTAGTAGTAACCGATACAGAATAGTGCAAGTCTGCAACACATTGAAACAGTTCATGTCTGAGGGTCCCTTTTCCTACACCGGAAGGCCCGGAAATAACAAATAAACGTCCTCTATAGTTATTCTTTTGCATGCTTTTACCCATTTTCATTCATTGGTTATTTTCTTTCTTTTGATAGCTTGCCATCCTATTTATAATAGTCTCAGGCTGTAATGCAGATAATATAATCTGATTACTATCTGTTATCAGAACAGAACGTGTTCTTCTACCATAAGTAGCATTTAATAATTTTTTTGCCTGTTTTGCTTCTTCTCTTAATCTCTTCATAGGAGCAGAATCAGGGTCTAATATTGCTATAACTCTATTAGAATTAACATAATTACCAAAACCTATATTCATCATAAATAAATTCATAAAATATCTCCTAAATTATTCAATATTTCTTGATTGTTCTTTTATTTTTTCTAATTCGTCTTTTAGTTTGATGATTTTTGATGAAATGCTTTTATGGTTTGATTTGGCACCAATAGTATTGATTTCTCTTCCAATCTCCTGGGTATAAAATTCAATTTTCCGACCAATAGGGGTTACATTCTTTGTAATCCTTTTTAATTGATTAAAATGGCATTTAAGTCTTGTTATCTCTTCAGAAATATCACTCCTTTGGGCTAAAACTGAAACCTCCATTTCCAGCCTTCCATTATCCAGAGCAATATCTTCTCCAAGCTGTTGTACCTTACTCTTTAATTTTTCCTGATAATCTTTCAAACACTGGTCTTTTTCTTTTTCAATCTGTACCATGATTCCCTTCATTCTTTCAATTCTCTTTAAAATATCATCAACCAGTTTATGACCTTCTTCTTCTCTACTCTTAATCATATTGTCCATGGCATTTTTCAAAGAGGTTTCAATCGAGTTCCATAAATCTTCATTTTCATCTTCTTTGATAAATTCGAAAATTTCTTTAAAACGAAGCAATGAATCCAGGTCTATTTCTTCTTTAATTTTTGCAACTTCTTTTAACCTGTTTAAAGATTTTATATATGAATTCAATAATTCCTCATTAAGTCTTATATTGCTAATATTTTCATTTTCTTGTTCTAGCTTTATTAATACGTTTACACTGCCCCTGCTTATTCTGTGCTGAATATTATTTTCAATTCTCTGTAAAATGTCTAGTGATTGAACAGGCATTCTAACCTTGATGTCACAATACCGGTTGTTAACCGATTTTATTTCTACCCTGGAAGCAATCCCGTTCACTACCGCCTCTCCCATTCCAAACCCGGTCATGCTTTTAGCCAAATATTTCTCCTTTCAAATTCTTATTTTTACAATCATTTTAGGTAATTAGCTGGCCTGTGTCAAACAAAGAATATAACTTTGACAGCGTTAGTAAAAAAATATGTGCCTATGGTCCTAAAAATAATTCCAGCCTGTTATTCAATTAGCTTATCATTGTTAAAGGCATATTTTTAAATTAATGATTGTTTTTCTTTTTTAATTTTATTAAAGTTTTTATACTTTACAAGTAAACATCCAGCAATCAAAACAGGTGTCTTAAAGACCTCTAAAAGGGGTTTGATTTTTCATATACAAAATTGTCATATATCCTTTCTTAATCTTTTTCATGGTTAAATGAATCCACTTCTGACTTTTTAAAATCCTCAGATTAACGGCTTATTCTTTAGGACATTAATTATATATGATTGTGCCATATAATGCCAGTTGGGCTCTAAATGTTTATGGTTGAGTAAATATCACACCCGCATAGCGAGTGGTTTTCAGAACCCCTGAAAGGGGTTTATCTTTTTTGCTCTTTTTCTTTCGATTTTTTATTTATACCTTTAGCCGTAATTTTTCTTAAGAAATATTATTTCCATCTTTGGACTTCAGATGCAAAATTATTATCTAGTTTATTTTAATCTTTTATGGTTAAATAAAATAAGCTTGACCATTAAAAATAAATATATTATAAATGACCTGTAGGATAATTTAATAATTCAAACAAAGGCAAAAAAAATGAAATTAGACAGCATTGCATTATCTTCAGTTATCTCCGAAATCAGGGAAAACCTGATTCCAGCAAAAATAATTGATATTTACCAGCTAAATAAATATGAAATATTAATGGG